>Ga0222651_1001106_pt1 | contig 14051 bp, 8 predicted proteins | sample AntAcemetagen369_FD_179855 | JGI IMG/M metagenome (GOLD analysis project Ga0222651, IMG submission 179855) | Saline water microbial communities from Ace Lake, Antarctica - #369 | ecosystem: Environmental > Aquatic > Non-marine Saline and Alkaline > Saline | place: Antarctica: Ace Lake | collected...
CCATGGAACTACCGGGTGGAACACAATTTTGGCATCATCCCGCCAGCACCAGCCGCGCCCCCCGGTCCCGATACTCCGGGCGCGCCATGTGCCTTGTATAATGGGATGATTGCGCCGCTGGTGCCCTATGCCTTGCGTGGAGCCATCTGGTATCAAGGCGAGTCCAATACCGATCTGCCAGGGCAATACCGGACCCTCTTCCCTGCTATGATCCGTGATTGGCGGAAGCTATGGGGGCAGGAACATTTCCATTTTCATTTCGTGCAACTGGCCAATTACATGAATCCGCCAGAGGAGCCGGGCGAGAGTCTTTGGGCCGAGTTGCGCGAAGCTCAAACGATGGCACTTCCGCTGCCAGACTCTGGCATGGCTGTGATCATCGACATTGGCGAGGCAAGCGACATCCATCCTAAAAATAAGCAGGACGTCGGACGCCGCCTCGCCGCGAGCGTCCTGGCGAAGATCTACGGGCTGGCAGATGTGACGCCTTCAGGGCCGCTCTACAAAACATGTCAAATTGAAGGGGCGCACATTCGTATCAGCTTTGATTATGTCGGGGATGGGCTAGTTGCGCGGGGGGGTGCATTAAAAGCCTTTGCCATCGCTGGAGAGGATCGAAAATTCGTCTGGGCGAAGGCCGCTATCGACGGCGATAACGTAGTCGTATCCAGCCCAGAGATACCTGCACCTGTTGCGGTGCGCTATGGTTGGGCGGATAACCCGCCTTGTAACTTGTATAACAAAGCTGGCTTGCCAGCGTCGCCTTTCCGCACGGATCTAGAGCAACAATAATTAGCATGATGGAACAGACTTCTTTCAATCAGGGTGATGGGTTCAATCAAGGTCATACATGGCCGTTTCCGATGTTGCGCCCACATGCCGGGGTGCCTTTGGGGAATGGCCGGATGGGCGTGCTGGTCTGGGGCAATGGACAGTGTTTGAAGCTGACGATCGGTCGTGCTGATTTCTGGGATCATCGGGGGGGCAAATCCTGGAAGCCGGAGATGAATTATCAAAACTTGCACACGTTGCTAGCGGCGGGTGACGAAGCGTCGATTCGAACGATCTTTTCCGAAGCACCCGCGGAGCCTGGGCATCCTGCGCGCTCTTCAGTGCTGCCCATCGGAAGGGTGGAACTGACCTTCCCCACAGAATGGTCGCTACAGAATGCGGAGTTGAATTTTCGTTCGGCTGTAGTGACGGTGCGGCTTGAAAATGCTGCGGGCAAAGTCGTGCGCCTGACGCTTGAACTTTGTTTGGACGCGCCGCTGCTGGAAGTGCGAAGTCTGGATGGACTCGAATTACCTGAAGCGATTGGGCGTCCGGCCTGGGAATCTGTTGGCGAATATCTGCGGGAAATCTCTTTTCCAGAACCAGAGGCGCTGCCGAATGGTATCGAAGGTTGGATGCAGCGGACACCGGTTGACCAAGCGGTCTCGGTCGGTTGGGTCAGGGACTCGGCAGAGACGGGGCTAAAGCTGGCCGCGACGCTTTCCGAAGATCTTGGCGCAGTATTATCATCGGCCTCCTGTGAAGCGAATGCCGCATGGTGGGCATCCTACTGGGCACGCGTGCCGGCGATCGAGGTTCCGGATAAATCGTATGAGTTCCTGTTGAACTATGGTCTCTATAAGTTTGCAGGGCTCACTCGGCCCAACGGAGTTGCGGCGACCTTACAGGGGCCATGGATCGAAGACTATCAGATGCCGCCGTGGTCGAGTGACTACCATTTCAACATCAACGTGCAAATGTGCTATTGGCCAGCCTGTCGGGCGGGCTTACATGAGCACCTATTGCCGCTCTTCCGGATGATCGAAGGCTGGTTTCCGATCCTGCGCGAAAATGCGAGGTTGTTTGTCGGCATCGACGATGGGTACCTTCTGCCGCATGCCGTGGATGACCGCTGCGGCATCATCGGGGCATTCTGGACTGGAACCGTTGATCACGCCTGCACTGCATGGGTGGCTCGGATGATGTTCGACTACTGGGTCTATTCTGGCGACGAGACGTTTCTTCGCGAAACTGCGTTTCCATTCATGAAGGGTGCGATGCGGGTCTATGAGGCGATGTTCGAGCGTTGCTCGGATGGATCCCTCAGCATGGCATTGAGTGTCTCTCCTGAGTATCGTGGAGCGGCGATGAATGCGTGGGGGAGGGATGCCAGCTTTCAACTCGCTGCTTGCCACTCCCTAGCGGAGTCGCTTCAGACGGCCGCCGATGCGTTGCGGGAAACTCCCTCGCCTGTCTGGCAGGAGATCCGGGAGCATTTGCCCTTGGCGAGTGTCGCCGCCGAACCCGCTAATGGTGAGACCGTGGTAGCGCTGTGGGAGGGATTGCCTTTAGAGGAGAGTCACCGACATCATTCTCATTTGGCAGGCATTTGCCCGTTCGACATTTTTGAATTCGAGCATCTGGAATGGCGACCGATTCTAGAGAGTTCCATCCGGCAATGGCATCGCTTGGGAATGGGGCAATGGAGCGGCTGGTGTATTCCATGGGCGGCGATGCTCCACCATCGCGCGGGTAATCCCAAGGTGGCAGTATTGTTTATGGCAGCCTATTGATCCAAGCCAGCGACTGGACGGATAATGCGCTTACTTTTTCAGTTACATTTGGTTCAGCCCCTTTCAATTTTGGCGTCAACAGTGGCGGTTTTGCATTTGCCGAGGATTCAGGTAATCTGGGCAGTGCCCTCGCCGTGGACACCACCCACTTGCTGGTGTTCAAAGTGGACGACAATGGAGGTAACCCCGATCTGTGGAGCTTCTGGGTCAATCCGACAAGTCTCAGCAGCGAACCCATCGCCTCGGCTACAGATACGAGCTCAGACAATCTCATTTACACTAATAATGGAGATTTTGCCAGTTTTTCAGCCTCTGCCAGTTTCAACCAGAATGATATTTTAATGTTTGATGAATTACGAGTGGGTGAAACCTGGGCCGATGTTGTGCCTGTCCCGGAAAGTTCCAACGCTGGTATGATCTTTGGACTTGGGGCACTTTCTTCGATACTCTTTTTCCGCCGTCGCAAGGCGAATTAAGTCGATGTTTTTTACGGCAACCTCTTCGTGATTTTCGCGGTGGGGTAGTTCTGGCACAGGTCTCCTAAAAGGCGGTTTGGCAGGCTTTCCCATAAGCTGATGGGGTCTGGTTGTGATGTTTTTTGAATAGTAACTCCAGAGATCGGGTGGTGGCAAAGCCGCAGGCCTGCGTGATGTCAGCGACGGTTCGGGTGGTATTGGCTAGCAAGTTCTCGGCTTCCTCCAGGCGGCGCAGATCGATGAGTTGCCTGAGCGATAGATTGGTTTCTTCGCGAATTTTGCGTTCCAGTGTGCGTCGTGATTGCGGGCAATGTTTCAGCCAAGTCTGTATGTTTAGGTCTGCGATCGGTAGCGACTGAAAAGCTTGAATCGCCGATTTTAAGTCTGGGTTGGTGGTGACCTGAAGTAGGGTGGAGCGGCGGCGGTTGACGTCGACGGGGAGAAAGGGTTTCGGCAGAACTGGCGTTTTGCCTTCATCAATCGCGGCGAGCCAGCGTGCGCCCGCTGCGCCAATTTCCCTGAAGCGGAGAACGACGCTGTCTAGGTTCGGCCAGGCGGCCATGCAGATGTCCGATTCATTATTGGTCCCCACGAGTCCGAGTGTGCCGGGGATCTTGATGCCCCTGCGGAAGCAAGCTTCGGTGATCCAAAGTGCGATGAAATCAGACCAAGCATAGATGCCGGTCGAAGGTGGTAGACTGTCGAGCCACTTTTCCAGTTTTGGATCTTCCGCCGCATACAAGCGCGAGCGCGAGTGAGCCGTGGGCTTGTCTACATAGATCATGACTTCGATTCCAGCCATTTGCATCGCTTGGCAGAAGCCCTGCATGCGGCGAATGGAACCCGTGTGATTGGCTTGGTAGATGCAGGCAGCATGTCGATATCCCGCTTTGCGTAGATGCTTCGCTGCGGCCGCTCCAACGGCGCATTCATCCATCCCGATCCACGGAAGCTCCTTGGTTTCGGTGAGCGACATGGTATAAAGGATATTTATCTCCGACTTCGCGAAGTGTTCAACCGTTTCAGGCTGAGCAGTCAAAATCATCGCATCCGGTTGCCACTTGATGGCTGCTTCTAGACCTTCGGCGCTTGGGTCTGCCTGCATCACCAACCAATCCTTGGATGGGCGAATCGTGTGGTAAAAACCTGCCAGGAAATCGCGGGCGACTGAATACTTAGTGTTCAGTGATAGAACTACACGAAAATGTTTCTTGTTTGTTGAAGTAGGCATTTATTCGCTCGGGTTGGCGTGATTGTATGCGAAATAAATAAAAACTAGATTGTCATGTCTGCGTCAAGTGGGATGTTTACGAATCTGACCGCCCCCTACCTAATTAGAAAAAGTATCCTATGAAAAAGCAGAGTCTTCTCACATTATATTACGCATCGATCCTTTCTGCTCTTTGGGCTCAGCCTGAGGTCAATGGCCCGGATTATTCGCCTCCCTTTGACATCCGGCAAAGTGGCCATGTCGATGGCGAATTACGGGGTTCCTCTTTTCTGGATAGTGTGCAGGGGAATCAAGCAGCCGAGGCGGCCGCTTTGGTTTTCGGAAACAAGCGGGTGGCCGTTCGAGAATTCGAAAACAAGAAGATGATGACTGGCCGGGATAACCAAGTCACTGTTTTCGTAAACGATGAGCCCATACTCGAATTATTGTTCGTCGCTGGCTACAGAGCTAGTGATGGAGAAAGCGTATCGATTACCAACACGAAGGATGAGCGCGCATTCAGCCTGGAGACGGATGAAGCGAATCAATCGATTCGCTGGCGTTGTCGCTATCCTTTACCAGATGGCAGCGAGACGGAATTTACATACACGCTGAAGTCGCTCGGTAATAGTCAGGTCGAACTTTCCTGGGACATGGGTTTCTCGCCGGAGCAAAGGAAGCAATTTCGCTCTTTGGTCGGCGGCTTCGGCGATTACTTGATCTACTTGAGTATCAAGGGTGATTATAATAAAGATGGATTGATGGTGAATGGCAGCCCGATTCAACCATTCGCTCTGGATTTACTCAAGCAGCACGAAAAAGAGCATCAGTCGGTATGGGACGGCACCTTTAAAGACCTTGCCTACGCCTCCTTGCGAGAGCCTCTCTATCAAGTCTCAATACACTCTGAAAAAGGGATCGACGCGACTCTCCGGGAAATCTTCTGGTATCGACGTGTCGACCTTGGCTTCATGCTCCGCTGCAACCGTCCACAGGATTCGTTGGTCATTGATTTTGGTGACGTCAGTATTGCCCCAAATGATACGCCACCTCCGGTCCAAGGTGTTGATATGTGGGCGCAAGACGCTTTGCACCTGCCTGATTCGCCGACTCGTAACCTATTCCCGAATCCGAGTATCGAACAAGGCCTACGTTACTGGCGTTGGTGGGATGGGGGAGCGCATTACGAACGTTCTGATGTGCTCCGCTATGATGTGGACAGCGAGAATGCGCTTTTCGGTAGTCGCTCATTGGTGATTAATCCAGCGCAGACGCGAAGTCTGGCTTTGCGCAGTTTCTCCCTGCCCAGTGCGAAGGGGGAGACCTATGCCGTCAGCTTTTATGCGAAGGCAGAAGCCGAGGGCGCTTCGATCAAATTAGCGCCTTTCAGTAGCAAGCAAGGTGGACAGTTTACCCGCCCAACGGTCAACCAGGCAGAGTCCTATAAACTTGGGCCTGACTGGACTCGTCATTCTTACAGCTTCACTTCCGATGGATCGCCGATATCGTTTATTTTATTGGCTAAAAACAGCGGAGGTAAAGTTTGGATCGACGGGATACAGTACGAAGTCGGCGATCAGCCGTCGGACTTTGTGGCGCCATTGGTTGAAGGGCAGTTGCTGACATCACATCTACAAAATAATGTAGAGTATGGCGATCCGATCGAGGCGACGTTTGCGTTGTATGGATCGAGTGACCAAGCGGTCGACGTGCAGTTTACCCTGCGGGATTTTTATGAGCAGGCAATCTGGCACGGCGAATTCTCTGCGCAGGTCGGCGAAACGCTCAGCTTGCCGCTCGATGCCCTGGGATTACAGACAGGTGCCTATTTTCTACAGGCACATTATGAGATCGAGGGGAGTGACGACTATGATGATTATTATCGGTTCACGGTGATCGATTCATTGGATGGCACGCATGCCACCAAGAATATGTATAGCGCATTACTGAGCGCGGGCTCCAATAAAGCAGAGGAACGTATGGTCTTAATGGAACGTCTCGGCTTCGGAGGCTCAACCAGTTATGGGCCTGGGAAGATGGCCGACCCCATGCTGTATGAGATTCGGGAGAAGTTTAACGTGACTGGCTATGGTCATGGGCTTTTCGGAACTTTTCCCTACCTGACGGCAGAAGAAAAGTTTACTCGTCATCCCGATTATGCATTCGGAATGACTTTGAACGAACGCATGTTTCGCCGTTCACATGAGAAGGATATTGAAACTCTCCGCACCTATTCTCCCGAAGTTTTGGCACGGGTTGAGGCCATTAGTGAAAAAGCAGCGCGCATCTGCACTGAAGTTCGCGTCTGGCATATCGCGACCGAGGAGGAGGGCACCTTTCCTTCTTTGAGTAAGAATCATGACTTTGAAGAGTTCGCAAAACTACAGGAAGCGTTCTATCGCGGCATCAAGCGCGGTAATCCGGATGCCCTCGTCCTGCCGTCCGGTGGCACTTCCGGTTACGGTAAGATGCGCGGCAAAGACGATATTGAGGGATACCTTGCGGCCACTGCAGGAAAGATAAAGTGGGATGCCATTGCCATTCACCCTTATGGCTCGATTGATGGCACCCTCGGCGCCGAAGATCTCGATGAGGCCATTCAAATGCTCAAGGATAGCATGGCGCAATATGATTATGGCGATGAAACGCCGATTTACTTGAACGAGGGAGGGGGCGGTTCCGCCAACTTGTGGGGAGACGGTCCGGATTGGTCTTACAAGGGCGGGCAGCCGTCCTATGATCAGGGCTTACATGAGTTTCTACATGCCGCAAAATTGGCCCGTATGTATCTGATCGCTCTGAAATATTGGCCTCAACTGGAGATGTTCAATACTTGGCAGATGCCCTGGAGGACGATTGTCGATTATAACTTAACACCGACAAGCGCTTTCCTCGGGATCAACACGCTAGGGCACATGCTGGGTAATCCAGCCTTTGTCTCGGATATTCGACCGGCAGAAGGGGTGCGTGGATACGCCTTTGAGGATGAGGGTCAGGGTGCTGTAGCGGCCATCTGGTGCACGATTGATGATGTCGAGCGCGGCTTTATTCGCGGCCCGGTGATGCGGGTTCAATTCGAGCAAGCTCTGCCTGAACTCATCGACTTGATGGGACGCCGTTATGAGCTCAACCCAAACGACGACGGTTCGGTCGAGATTCAACTGACACCGGCGCCACTCTTCTTGCAAAGCGATGACACCGAGGCTCTGGTGACTGCGTTGCAGAATGCTGAAGTACTCGGAGCCGGGGCGAGCGTGAGGGTCGCGTTTCAGCCGACTTTGACTGGCTCGATTGAGGCAGCGCTCAAAAACCTTACCGGAAGCGAGCAGTCCGGGCAACTGGTTTTCGATCAAGAAGCCTTTAGGTATGAAGTTCCTGCCAACGCGACGGAGTCGATGACTGTTTTTGAAAGAAACGAAGCGGCCTTCGGTGCCATGTATACATGGAGCCAGGATTATACGCTAAAAGAGACCGGTGGAGAAGCATATGCGAAGCAATGGGATATGGACTACTTCTATATTCCCAAGGTCGATGGCACACCGGACTGGAGTCAGATACCGACCATTCCGATCACTAATTCGTTCCGACCCGTGAGCAATATGGTGCGGACGCCCGGCGGGCACGAAGGTGATATTTCAGCAGAGTTTCAGGTCGCATGGGATGCGGAGAATCTCTACCTTCGGGTCGAAGCCGAAGACGATAATTTGAACGATCAGGTCGAAGCATTCTGGAGTTCGGGATTAGCGCAGAAGACGAAGCTTTATATGCTCGATGGTTGCTTGGAAGTCTATTTGGATTGTGGTGCCAATGGCCGGAAGGGTGGTAAGGGCTTCGATCTGGATGACTACCGCTATGACTTTTCTCCGAATAATCCGGAGGGTGATAGTGGCTCCGCATTCGTTTATCGCATGCAGGAAGTCTTCCAGGAGTATGCGGGTGGTGTCGAATTCCCCACTAAGGAAGAAGCGGCTGCAGGCATCAAAGCTGAGTTTACCCGACTCTCTGAAAACCGCTACGCCTATACGATTACCTTTGAGCAAAAATACATTGCACCATTGAAGTTGGAGGCTGGCAATGTGGCGGGCTTCGGTCTCTACCTGCACGATCGTATGGATGACGGCACTTTGGGCAACAAGGGTTTAAGCCTTGCTACCCAGGAGGGTGTTCACTGTGACTACAACCCACAACTGTGGCCACTCATGATTTTCGCCGAATAGAGTTTCCGAACCTTTCTTGATGAAACCGATTGAAGAATCGTATGACGTGGTCGTTTGTGGCGGCGGATTGGCCGGCCTCAGTGCGGCTGTCGCGGCTGCACGTGAGGGGTGTAATTGTGTTTTTCGGGTAAAGCCGGCGCAATCCGTATGGCCCGCAGCCGCGGTGCAGAGTGGGTCTGCGCGTCCGTTCTCTCGCATTGAGTGGCGCAATAATATGTATAATAGCACTTGATGCGGCGGCTTGCAGCTGCAATATTCTATTTTTCCTTCACTGGCTTACCATAAGCCACCCCTTAAGTATAAACTCCAATCATGATGAAATCTCTACTGACTTATTCACTTCCTTTAATCGCGATCTCATCGCTCGCTTCAGCGGCACCAATCGTAAGCGAATCCTTTGATACCCCGCCTTACACTGCGGGAAGTGACTTGGATGGTCAGAATGGCTGGAATGGTGGCACTGGCTACGTTGCTGATGCTGTCAAAGTGAATGCCACAGGCCTGACTCACGCCAATGTTCTTGGTGCCTCCGGTGGTTCCATCAATGGACTTGCTGTTTTTGGCGATAATGGTGGTCAAGGCCGCTTGCTTGGTTCGACTGTCGGCACCGACAGTAATCTCGGTGAGTCTACCCAAATTTGGTTCAGTGCCCTGTTCTCACTGGTCGGTAATGTTGGGGCATCTGATGAGGGCAATTTTGTCAGTATTGGTTTTGCCGCAGGTTCTGCGGATGGGATGCGATTTGGGTTGATTTCTCAAGGAGATGGCGGAGCCGGCGTCTCGGCGGGCTATAGTTTTATGTCCGGGATACAGGCTGGAAACCCGGGGGGGGCAGGTTATGTGACTGCAGATGGATATGTCGGCGACCCGTTCGTCTATGTCGGAGGTGAGACGATTCTGGTCGTCGGTCGTATGACGGTGCAGGATGCAACTGCAAGTGGCGCTACACCTGCAGGGCAAGAAATCTTTGATTTTTGGATCAACCCGACCGACACCACGAGTTCCACCAGTATCGCAAATACGGCTGCAGCCATCATGCACCGTGATGATTACAGTGTCTTGAACGGTAATTGGGGCGCCGTAACCGTTGGCACCGAGATGGTAGGATCGGGAATTGATGGTTCATACCAGGACGAGATCCGGGTGGGCACGAGCTTGAGCGATTTAGGACTGGCGACCATTCCTGAGCCTACGACTGCGGGCATTCTGTTGGGTGGTTTGGCCTTAGCGGCGACCCTAGTTCGCCGTCGTCGCGTGTAAATTTCCGAGATTCAACGACCTGGCAGAAGTTAGGGCTTCGCTGACTGCGCCCGCACAAGTCGGAACACTGTTCCGGGGGAGTGCACACGTTTTGTAGCCTCGGAACTCTTTTCCTGGGAGCATCGGGATCGAGCCGAGCTGTGGTGCATGCGATATAGATCGACCCCAATTCAGAGAATTGAGGCTACCGGTGAAGCGAAAAATATCGCATCGTATGACGCAATCATATGCATGGTGATACTTGCCATGGCATCTTATGGGGCTTTTAACCGCATCGTGTCTGCGCTCATGAACGTCTGACCATTTAAAAAATCTTTATTATGTTAGTTGTTAAGCAAAACCAAGTGCGCCAAGCGCATGAACTCTCCGGCTTTTTTCGCTTTAAGGCCGATCATCACGGGCTCTCGAAACAAGGGCGATGGGAAACTGGCTTGGAAGGGGAGGTTTTGGAGTTGGCGGTGCCTGGCAGCTGGAATGAGCAGCGCCGTGATTTGCACGACTTCTTTGGTGAGGGCTGGTATGAGCGTTCCGTCACGGTGCCAAATGCGTGGCAAGGGCAGCGCATCTGGCTGCGGGTCGGCAGCACGGCTGGTAATGCACGCGTCTGGTTGGATGGCCATTTGCTGGGGCAGCATCGGGGCCCACACTTGCCCTTTGAATTTGAACTGACGCCGTTCGTGCGCAGTGGCGAAGTGCAGCGGCTAACGATCGCGGTTGATAATACGCTGGTGCACTACGACTTGCCTCCGGGGCAGGCGCGTAGTGACGAAGATCGAGCAGCGGGGCAGTGCAATGCCAAGCCCGACGTGGCCTACGACTTTTTTCCTTCGGGCGGCATTCATCGTCCGGTGTGGCTCTACACCACGGGCGCGGCGAAGATCGAATCCGTGAAAGTGGCGACCGATTTCGAAGGTAGAGTCGGCACGCTGCACGTGCGGGCAGGTCTTTGCGGGGAAGCCGCAGCCGAGTTGCAAGTGATCGTCGATGGACAGACTTATACATTTCCTGTAACGGACTCTTCGGCGCAAGGTGAGTGCTCGATTGAAAGTGTCCGCTTGTGGTCGCCCGAGGATCCTTATCTATATGAGGTCGAGCTCCATCTTTTGTCGGCCGAAGGTGAGCGGCTCGACAGCTATACGCAGTCGGTGGGCGTGCGCACCATTCGAGTCGATGGACATGCGCTCTTGTTGAATGACGAGCCGATCTTTTTACGCGGTGTCGGCAAGCACGAGGATTTTCCCGTGATTGGAAAAGGCTGGATGCCCAGCTGTGTGGTGCGCGACTTTGATTTGATGCGTTGGATGGGGATGAATTCATTTCGCACTACGCACTACCCGTATGCGGAAGAAATGCTGGACTATGCCGATCGCCAGGGAATGCTGGTCATCGCGGAAACTCCTTTTGTTGGATTGAAAGAGCATTTATATACAGATGATATGCTTGTGCGGGCAGAGGAAACGATCGAGGAGATGATTGTGCGCGACTGTAATCACCCGAGCGTCATTCTGTGGTCGATGGCGAATGAACCTAACGTACGCAGTGAGGCGGGACGCAAATTCTTCAAAGGCATGGCAGCGCAGGCTCGCCGTTTGGATGCTACCCGGCCGATCATGTTTGTCGCGCACCAGTGGCCCGACAACAATCTGGGTGCCGAGTTTTACGATATGATCGGGGTCAATAAATACTACGGTTGGTACAGTGATCCCGGCGACATTGATGGCTCCTTGCACAAGCTGGTCGATAACTTGGAGGCATTTAACAAGGAATTCGATTGCCCTGTCATGTTGGCCGAATTTGGTGCTGATGCGGTGGCAGGCGTTCACAGTGATCCGCCAGCGATGTTTACTGAAGAGTTTCAAGCGGAAATCATTAAGAAGCAATACAACGCGGTGAAGGACTTGCCATGGTTAGTCGGCACCCATGTGTGGGCCTTCGCGGATTTTAAAACGCAGCAGTCCTATACGCGGGTGCACGGCAATCGGAAGGGGCTCTTTACCCGCGACCGGCATCCTAAAATGGCCGCACATGCGGTTCGCAAGCTCTGGACGGAGTCGGATTAGTCGTAAAATCCGCCACTACGTAGGCAGCCACAGTTAGGAGATTGGTATCGATGAATCGTGATTTACAAACAAAGGTTCAGTCAGTTCTGGACAAAGCCGTGGAGCAGGGGACTGAGTGTGGCTGTCAGGCTGCGCTCTATGTCAACGGCGAGTTGGCGGTCAATGCCTATGCGGGCCATACGGATTGGACTAAGAGCCAAGTGGTCGATCAAGATACGATCTTCCCCATCTACTCTACAGGTAAAGCCCCGTCCTCGACCGTCCTGCACCGCTTGGTGGAAAAAGGCTTGATCGACTACGATACCTTGATCGGCGACGTCTGGCCTGAGTTTGCCTGCAATGGTAAAGAAGACATGCGCGTGTGGCATGTATTGTCTTACCGCTGTGGCCTGTTTAACATGCCCGAACTGGATCGACCCGAGCGTGCGGCGGATTGGGAATACATGTTGAACCGAATGGCGAAAATGACGCCTGCCTATGCGCCCGGCACAAAGCAAGAATATCATCCACGCACCTACGGTTGGCTGACGGGCGGCATTGCATGCCGCGTCCTGAAGAACAACGATTACTTCCAAATTTTCAAAGATGAAGTCGGCACTTTGGCCAGTATGGATCGCTTCTACTATGGGGCGGATGAGGCCGCTCTAGAAAACTCGGCAACACTCGTGAGCGCACTCGATGGCAGCAACTATAGCCAAGACGTGATTGATTACATGAATAATCCGGTTTTTCGAAAATGCTGTAATCCAGCGGTTTGCACCATGTCCAACGCTCTGTCCATCGCCCGGCATTACGCCGCCTTGGATACCGGCAAGCTACTCTCTCAAAAGACGCTGGAGCATTCGATCCGCCCATGGTCGACGGAAGACTATCGCGATCAAATCGCAACCGGACGCTGGGTCTTATTCGGACTGGGCTACGTCTTGTCCGGCCCCATGGATGCCATCGGCCAGGTCTATGGACACGGCGGCGTCGGCGGCTCAGAGGGCTTGTTGGACTGCGAGAAGCATTATGCGCTCGCGATTACGCGAAACCTTTTCGCCAATCCAAATGTGATGGATGCGTTCTATGCGGCCATTGGCTTTAAAAATCGCGACTGGCCTGATACCTCCGAAGTGCCTGTAGGGGTCGGCTGAAGCACCCCAAAGCGCATGCACGTGCCGCTATTTTCTCTGACACCAATCAAAACAACCCTCTCGTCATTATCATTCTATAGTTGACATGGTCCATTCGACTGTGAATTATAAGTGGCTAATTAACTCAACTTATTCTAATACCCTATGGAAATCATGAAAAAACGCCTCAATCTCTCTCGTGCAGTCCGACCTACATGCTTTGCCGCGATTTTAGCTGCGGCCACTCTGACGCAAGTCCATGCTGCGGACGTTACGTGGACCCAGACAACGGTAGATGGCACATTTGACTGGAGTGATGGGGCGAATTGGGACACGAATCCGAACCCTCCCGCCACCAGTGGGGATGACCTCACTTTCGATGTGCTTTCAGCAGGCGCGGATATTATCAGTAATGTGGACAGCGCCTGGGCGACCTCAGGATCGGTCAACAGCCTGACCTTTGCGCCCAGTTCTACTTCTGGAAGCTACACAATTGATACGGGTGCCAATACGCTGCGTATTGGTGCCGGGGGGATCAGTAATAATCTGACAAACGCTTCCCCCGGCCAAGTGACGTTTCAAGGAAGTCTGGAAGCCACAGCAAATCAGACCTGGTATCAGGCATCCAGTTCTTGGAACAGAGGACGGTTTTACATGAATGCCGACCTGAGCGGTAGCGGGGACATCGAAATTACCGCAGCAAGTGGTGGGTCTATTTTCTTTCAATCAGGGAATTCAGACAGCTACACAGGGGCGTTTACGCTGACCTCTGGTGGTGCCCGGCTGCTGGACAATTCGCAGCTAAATCGACTAGGATCCAACGCCCTAACTTGGAACTCGACAAGCAGTACCATTATCAGCTTTGCCAACTTGACTGGTGCCGATCAGGCGCTCACCTTTGACACTCCCATTAATTTTTCGGATACGGGCTCCGGAGTGAGAAGTATATCGGTAGACGCCACCACGAGCGGTAACTCTTCCCTAGCCTTTACCGGGGCCTGGACGGGCAATTTGAATGACAACCTCCGTTTTAATTCTTCGAGCAATCCGGATTTACTGCTGCGATTCCAGCAGGATGGATCCACGCTGACATCCACCAAAGGGAATTCGAGTCAGGCAAACTCGGCACTCTACTTGAGCTCGGAACGG
>Ga0222651_1001108_pt1 | contig 14049 bp, 9 predicted proteins | sample AntAcemetagen369_FD_179855 | JGI IMG/M metagenome (GOLD analysis project Ga0222651, IMG submission 179855) | Saline water microbial communities from Ace Lake, Antarctica - #369 | ecosystem: Environmental > Aquatic > Non-marine Saline and Alkaline > Saline | place: Antarctica: Ace Lake | collected...
TCGGTGCCGCCAAAGACATCATCAACCTCGCCGGCTTCATCGCCGTCAATGCGCGCGACGGACTGTTCAATCCCACCGACCACATTCCTGAAGACCCCACGCTACAGGTCGTCGACGTGCGTCCGCTATCCCTCGTTGCCGCCCATCCGCTGCCTCATCCGGGCGCAATCAACATCCCGTTCGGCATGCTTCGAGCACGGGCCGACGAACTCGATGTCACGCGTCCTGTCCTCACGGTTTGCGCGTTGGGCAAGATGTCCTATTTCGCTGCCCGCATTCTCGCGCAAAAAGGCTTCCAGGTCATGTCACTCACCGGCGGTATCCGCGCAAACTTCGACCCGCGCTCTCCCGCCAAACCACCTACTCTTTAAATCTTCATCCTAACCATGAATACGACAAACCAACGCCGTCACTTCCTCAAACAACTCGCCGCCTCCGTCGGAGCGAAGCCCCGCGTGTCTCTGGCTTCTTAGAACTAGTCTAGGTTATTTTTTTCGGCCGACGATGTAACCAACAAAAGAGTTTAACGTCATTACCTACATGACCACTTACTCATATACTCATGTTATTTCCCTCCGTTCTTCGGCCGCCGCCGCCATGCGTTTCGTTGTCGGCTTAAGCTTGACCCTCGTCGCCGTAAACACCGTCCAAGCACTGACGACCTACGAGGCCGATCAGATGACTTTCATGAAGGAGGAGGAAAAGCTCGCGCGCGATGTCTACACGACCCTCGGCACCCACTGGGACCTACCCATCTTCGGCAACATCGCCCGTTCCGAGCAGACCCACATGGATCGCATGGACACCCTGCTCGTGACCTACGGGTTGCCAGATCCCGCCAGTGCTCAGGTCGGCGTCTTCACCAACCCGGTGCTGCAACACCTCTACGACCGCCTCGTCGATACCGGCCGCACCTCGCCTCGCGCCGCCCTCGGCGTCGGCGAGATGATTGAAATCACCGATATCCGCGACCTCACCGCCCTCATAGATGCCACCGAACTCGCCGACGTGATCTCCACGGCCGACCGATTGCGCAATGCTTCCTACAATCACCTCGCTGCCTTCCGCTCGCAGCTCGCCCTCCTACCTCCCGTAACTCTACCCGAATCGAACTCGCAACTCGTCAATCTCTCCGCTCGCGGCGTCCTCGGCGAAGGCGATGAATCGCTCATCGTCGGCTTCGTCATTCAGGGAGATACGTCCCTCCGTATGTTGCTCACCACCCGCGGCCCCTCGCTCGAACAATTCGGGATAGCTGACTATGCCGGCGATCCATCCATCCAACTCTTTGCCGGCGCTGAGGTCATCGCAGCCAACGACAACTGGGCCACGGCCCTGGACGCATCCATTCCGGCTGAAAATCAAATCTTTGCCCTCGCCTCGCCGGACGCCGCTCTGCTCGTGACCCTCGATCCCGGAGCTTACACGGTCATCGCGGCCAACGCTGGCAACGGCCGCACCGGCCTCTCCGAAATCTACGCTCTGCCCGAAGTCGGCCAAACCTCACGCCTGCTCAATCTCTCCGTGCGGGGCAAAACCGAGTCCGGCGACGGCCGCCTCATTGCCGGCTTCATCGTGACGGGCGAAGACGCCCTCCCCGTGCAACTCCGCGCTCTCGGTCCCACCCTCATCAGCTACCAAGTCGACGGCACCGCCGACGACCTCGACCTTGAAATCTTCGACCAAAACGCGACCCCTTCACCACAACACGTGAGTGACTGGCTCGACGCCGAAGTGCTCGGCACGATCGACAGCGCCTACTGGCCCGAGACTCCCCTCGAACCCCTCACCCTCACCACCGTCGGTCCCGGCGCCGTGACCGTCCATGCCATCGACCCGCTCGGCATCGGAGGCATCACTCTCATCGACGTCACCATCTTCTAATTTTGTTCGAATCCTAGGCTAAACCCCTCATTTTAGCATATTCACAACACCGCCATCGAAGCCTTCCTCACGAAAAAACTGTGAAGAAGCGACCACTGCCCAGCTCAACCAGCACAAGGTAACAAACTCAATGTGGGCGGGGGGTCACAAGCCGACTCTCTGCTTTAACAAGTATTGCTTCATCCCACCCACCATAATTCCAGTGCGTAGTCGGTAGACGAAGCCTTTCGTGTCCATTCGTGGTTAAAAAATAATCTGCCCCGGAGCTCACGCCAACATCACCCCCGTTTTTCCTGTATCTTCATGGGGCAACGAAACAACGTTGCCCCCATGGCTCGTCGATTACCCCTCGTCCTGATTCTCACCGCCCTCTTCGCCTCGGTCGCTTTTGCCGCCCCCGCGAAACGTCCACCGAACATCCTGTTCTGTATGGCCGATGACTGGGGCTGGCCCCACGCCTCCGCCTACGCCAATGACGAGGTGGTCCAAACCCCCGCCTTTGACGCCGTCGCCGCCCAAGGCGCCCTCTTCCACCACGCCTACATTTCGTCGCCTTCCTGCACCCCTTCGCGCAACGCGATTCTCACCGGCCAATACCACTGGCGCCTCGGCCCGGGGGCCAATCTCCATAGCACCCTCAACGAAGACCTCGCCGTCTTCCCTCACCTCCTGCGCGACGCCGGTTACCACATCGGCTCCTGGCGCAAATCCTGGGGGCCCGGCAAACTCCTCGGCAAATGGGCCAACGACCACCCCGCCGGCGAACCCGTCGACGGCGGCTTCCCCGAATTCATCGCCAATCGCCCCGCCGACCAACCTTTCTTCTTCTGGCTCGGCGCCAGCGATCCTCACCGTGGCTACAAACTCGGTTCCGGCCGCGACTCCGGCATGGATATCGATAAGGTCAAACCCTTCCCCTACTTCCCCGAATCTGAGGAAATCCGCAGCGACGTCGCCGACTACTATTTCGAAGTCCAACGCTTCGATTCCGACGTCGCCGCCGCCCTCAAGCTCCTCGCCGAAATCGGCGAAGCCGACAACACGATCGTCGTCATCACCGGCGACCACGGCTTTCCCTTCCCCCGCGGCAAAAGTAACCTCTACGACTCCGGCGCCCGCGTCCCCCTCGCCGTCCGCTGGCCCGCCCTGATCCAGTCCGCCCAAATCCGCCAAGGCTTCGTCTCCCTCACCGATCTTGCCCCCACTTTCCTGGCCGCCGCCGGAGCCGAGATTCCCGCCGACATGACCGGTGCCGATCTCCTCCCCGCGCTCACCACCGACCGCGGCGACGACGCCCTGCGCCCCTACGTGCTCACCGGCAAGGAACGCCACGTCCCCAGCCAAGAAGCCCCCGACTACGGCGGCTACCCCATGCGCGCCATCCGCACCCCCGACTTCCTCTACATCCGCAACTACACGCCCGCCCGCTGGCCCAATGGCACCCCCAATTACCGCCAAGCGACCATCCCCGGCGTCTGGTATGGCGACACCGACAACGGCCCTTCGAAGACCTACCTCATCGACCACCAGGACCAAGACGCCGCCCATCGCCGCGCCTATGATTTGAGCTTCGCCAAACGCCCCGCCGAAGAACTCTACGATCAACGCAACGACCCCGACCAACTCGTCAACGTCGCCTCCGACCCCGCCTACGCCGCGACGCTAAAAGAGCTCTCCGCCCGCCTCACCGCCGACCTCGTCGCCTCCCGCGATCCCCGCGAAGACCCCACTAACTCCTTCAACTTCGACGAAGTCCTCTACCGCGGCAACGGCCCCCGCCACCCCAGCGCCTCCAAACCGAAGTGAACCCACCCTTCCCATCTACTTTCGACCTTAGCGACATGGCGCGTCCGCAAAACACGTTTTAATCGCGTCAGTAAGATGCCCGGTTTCCAGTGCGCCTTCTTTTCCATGATCGCCAAATCAAGCCGCATTTCCTCCTCTCTAATCTGACGGCCTTCCCCCGCGTAGTGACGAATTACCGGGCAACACGTTTTGGAATCCACATGGAATGCGTAGGGGATGTTGTTCCACCGCTTGTCGATCCACTCGACCTTTGATTGGGCCACCGCGTCGGGCTCACAACCGATGCCCTCCTCCTCAAATTCTGGAGCGCAAAGACAATGAATCAGAGCTGCCTGCTCCCACCACTTATGGTCAATGTAGCGCTCCAGGCTCCACAATTTTTGCAAAAAAGAGCGACTCCAATCACTGTTGCGAACGAGCATAACCCCAGAGTTCGGACTCAGCTTCGTCGGAGTTTGATAGCGAACTAAATAGAGGTCTTTCCCCTCGCGCACCAAATCAAGTGGATTTGCGTCCGAATCGACATAGATCGCATCGCTATCGACCCAAAGCGCAAACGCATAGCCCCGGTCAAAGGTCTCTAAAATTGCCGGAATTTTAGCCCACGCGGCCGGACGCCCTTCCGGGGCAAATGTTGGCTTAAACGCATCGAAACCATGCTTCGCCGCACACCTCTCGAGCGAGTAAAGACCCATCCGACCCATCTGCTCATAATTCGCGTCAAACGTCGTGATCAATGCAAGGGTTTTGCCGTTATTATCGTCTCCCATTTACCAAAACCAAACCTAGTTCGGATCAACTCGTCCTACAAGGGGATAGTAATCCCCCAGGGAGGGACAGACCGCTGGGCCGTCCGCCCCGTTCCTCGGACCGCCGCCCATGCCACCCCGATCCGACTGTAGGGGCGTTGCTCGAAGACGCCCAATCCTGCCTCTCTCGGAAACAAAAACAACTTCAGTGCGTAGTCGGTAGACGAAGCCTTTGTTCTTCAGTTGCCCCACGGGCACCCACTTCATCACCCCTTCGGGGCGCCATCTTCGATCGCACCATCTCCGCACTCTCGTGCTTCGTGTTCTTCAGTTGCCCCACGGGCACCCACTTCATCACCCCTTCGGGGCGCCATCTTCGATCGCACCATCTCCGCACTCTCGTGCTTCGTGTTCTTCAGTTGCCCCACGGGCACCCACTTCATCACCCCTTCGGGGCGCCATCTTTTTTCGCACCATCTCCGCACTCTCGTGCTTCGTGTTCTTCAGTTGCCCCACGGGCACCCACTTCATCACCCCTTCGGGGCGCCATCTTCGATCGCACCATCTCCTCACTCTCGTGCTTCGTGTTCTTCAGTTGCCCCACGGGCACCCACTTCATCACCCCTTCGGGGCGCCATCTTTGATCGCACCATCTCCGCACTCTCGTGCTTCGTCGTGTCCATACCATTCACCTCGTTCATAGACCTGATTCAAAACAGTCCTGCCCCTCAGCAACAAAAACAACTTCAGTGCGTAGTCGGTAGACGAAGCCTTTCGTGTCCATTCGTGGTTAAAAAACCTCTGCCTCTCAGCCAACCACAATCACATTGGACAATAATCACGGAATATTGGACATTCGCCCGCTTTGTCCGCCGCACCTATCCAACTCGATCCTTTGCTCTCCGCGTCGCCATCGGTTTCAAACCTGAGTTTGATCGGCCGACTATTGCGACTCGCCTGGCGATACCGCGCCGACTCGATCAAGGTTCTCGGACTGCAACTCCTACTCCTCACGCTGGGCTTGAGCGGACTCAGTCTCACCGGACTCGGCATCGACTACATCCGCTACACCCTCGCCAGTCGGGGCCAGCTTGCCGAGACCGTGCCGATGCCCCGCACCGCGTTCGGGGTCGGACTTCCGACCGATTGGACCGCCATGCATGTGATCATGCTGCTGGCCGGCGGTATCCTCGTTTTTGCCCTGCTCCGGGCCTTGCTCAACTTCACCTACACCATCGCGGTCAACCGCCTCGTGCAGGAAAAACTCGTGGTCGATCTGCGCAGCGAAATCTACCACAAACTCCAACGCCTCAGCTTCCGGTTCTTCGACGCCAATACCACCGGCTCGATCATCACCCGCGTCACCGGCGACGTCCAATCGGTGCGCATGTTCGTCGATCAGGTCTTGATTCAACTCATCATCATGGGGGTGTCGCTCACGATCTACATCGCCTACATGGTGAGTCTCAGTCCCGCGCTCACATTCGCCTGCCTCGCCACTACGCCGATCATCTGGATCCTCTCCACCGTTTTCTCCCGTCACATCCAGCCGCGCTACGCCCAAAGTCGCTTGCTGATTGATAAACTTATCCAGCACTTCGCCGAAAGTATCCAGGGCATGCAGGTCATCAAAGCCTTCGGCCGCGAAGCCCATGATCGCGCCGCCTTCGATGCGAAAAACCAACACGTCTACGATCAACAACAAGGCATCTTCTGGCGCGTCAGTTTGTTCTCACCCACCATCGGTTTCCTCACCCGCATCAACATCATGATCTTGCTCGGCTACGGCGGCTGGCTCGTCGTGCAGGGCCAACTCCCCCTCGGCACCGGACTCGTCGTCTTCGCCGGACTGCTCGAACAGTTCTCTGGCCAGATCAATCAGATCGCCAACATCGTCAACAGCGCCCAGCAATCCCTCATCGGTGCCCGCCGGGTCTTCGAGATTCTCGACGCCCCCGTCGAGGTCACCAGCACTCCCACCGCCCTCCGTCGACCGCGTTTCACCGGCCACGTGCAGTTCGAAAACATGGGCTTCGCCTACGACGGCATCGATCCCGTCCTGCGTCACATCGACCTCGACGTGCCCACCGGGAGTTGTGTCGCCATCCTCGGCGGCACCGGCGCCGGTAAGAGCGTATTGATGAGTCTGATACCTCGATTTTTCGACCCCACCAGCGGTCGCATTCTGATCGATGGCGTCGACCTCCGTGATTTGCACCTCGACGACGTGCGCCGCAACATCGGCATCGTCTTCCAAGAGAGTTTTCTCTTCTCCAACACTGTCGCCGCCAACATCGCCTTCGGCCACCCCGAGGCGACCCGCCCGCAGATCGAGAAAGCCGCCCGCATCGCTGCCGCGCACGACTTCATTTCCGCTCTCCCTCAAGGCTACGACACCGTGCTGGGCGAAAGCGGCAACACCCTCTCCGGCGGTCAACGTCAACGTCTCGCCATCGCCCGCGCTGTGTTGCTGGAACCACCCATCCTGCTGCTCGACGATCCCACCGCCGCCATCGACAGCGAAACCGAACACGAAATCTTCACCGCCCTTGATCGCGCCATGACCGGTCGCACCACTTTTCTGGTCGCTCACCGCCTGAGCACCCTGCGTCGCGCCGATCAGATCATCGTGATGGAAGCCGGTCGCATCGTACAGCGCGGCACTCACGCCGAACTCCTGCGCGCGCCGGGCGCCTATCGGCGCGTGGCTCGTCTCCAGCTCGTCGATGCCGCCGGACTCGCCGACGACAGTCCCGATTTACCCCTCCCGGGAGGTGCCGCATGAACCCGCTGCGCTCTCCCCAGCCTGCCCCGCCCGCCAGCCTGCGCCCCGGCCTCGTAATCCAGTCTCAGCCCGACGAGGTCGAAGCTCAGTTTCGCCCCCTGGATTGGGGGCTCATCCGCCGTCTCTTCGGCTACACTCAACCCATCGCCCGCAAACGCAACGCCCTCATCGCGTTGACCGTGATCCGCTCCGCCCAACTCCCCGCCCTCGCGTGGATGGTCGGCAGTATTATCGCCGGTCCGATTTCCCTGCACGCCGTCGAGCCGTTGCTCTGGGCCGTGTTCGGCTACTTCATCTTAGCCTTCAGCACGGACTTCCTTTTCCACTTCCGCCAACGCTACGCTCAACAGCTCGGCGAACACGTCGTGCAGTCGTTGCGCGGTGAAATATTCGCATCCCTCCAGCGCCAACCCATGGCCTACTTTCACCGCGTAAAACTGGGCTCGATCATCGGTCGGATGACCTCCGATGTGCAGACCCTGCGCGTGGGCATTCAGGACGTGTTCTTCGTGAGCATCGTGCAGATCGGTCAGATGATCTGTGCCGCTGGCCTCATGATCTGGACCGATGCCGTGATGTTTCTTGTCGTCGCTGGTCTTGCCCCGATCCTTTGGGGACTCAATCGCCATTTCCGCAGCCGCCTCAGTCGCCAATCTCGCGCCAGCCAAGAGAGCTTCAGCCGCGTCACGGCCAACCTCGCCGAGTCCGTCAACGGTATCCGCGTCACCCAAGGTTTCGTGCGCGAAGATCTCAACGCCGGACTCTTCCGCGAACTTATCAACGATCACGCTCGCCACAACGTCGCCCTCGCCCGCACCTCGGCGATCCTCCTGCCCATCCTCGAACTCAATAGCCAATTTTTCATCGCGATCCTGCTCATGCTCGGTGGTTGGCGCACGTTCGAAGGCGTGATGGCGATGTCCGACCTCATCAGTTTCTTCTTTCTCGCCAACGTCTTCTTCGCGCCGATTCAAACCCTCGGCAATCAGTTCAATCAAGCGCTCATCGCCATGGCCGGAGCCGAGCGCGTGTTTAAGATCATCGACCGCCAACCGGAATGGACTGATCCCGCCGATGCCATCGCCCTCCCCGCTCCCACTCCACGCCAAGGCACCGCGGTCGAATTGCGCCACGTAAGTTTCGGCTACACGCCCACCAAGCCCGTGCTGCAGTCCATCAACTTTGCCGTCGCGCCCGGACAATCCGTCGCGCTCGTCGGACACACCGGCAGCGGCAAAAGCTCGATCCTCAACCTGGTCACCAAATTTTACCTACCGGACCACGGCGAGGTGCGGCTCGATGGCCACGACATCCGCACCCTCACCAGCCAATCAATCCACCAGCAGATGGGCATGGTGACGCAGCAAAACTATCTCTTTTCCGGCACGGTGCTGGACAACATTCGGTTCGGCCAACCCACCGCCACCGACGCCGAGGTGGCCAACGTCCTACGCCAACTCGACTGCCTCGATCTCTTCACCGCGTTGCCTCGTGGCTTAGCGACCGATGTCGGCGAAAAAGGCGGTGGCCTCTCCTCTGGGCAGCGCCAACTCGTCTGTTTCGCCCGTGCCTTCATCGCCAACCCTCGCTTGCTCATCCTTGATGAGGCGACGAGCGCCATCGATGCACTCACGGAAGCACGCCTACAAACCGCCCTCAAAAAACTTCTCACCGGTCGCACCAGTTTCATCGTCGCGCACCGCCTCAGCACCATTCGCGACGCCGACCTCGTTCTCCTGCTCGAGCACGGCCACATCATCGAACGCGGCACCCACCAAACTCTCCTCGCCCAAGCCGGTGCCTACGCCCGCCTCAACCAAAGCTTCGCCCAGTCGTGAGCGGGCAAAAAGGATCGATCCTTACGGTTTGACCTTAACTGGTATCGGGGTCGGGCAAGCTGGAGTAGAGGAAGTCGGATTATATCAAACCGTCAGGGTTGATCCCTCCGAAATTCTCACCCTTTCGCTCATTCGGCCGGCTGCGTTTTTTCTGGTTTGATGTGGTGATAGGTCAGAGGCCGAACATGCGGAAGTCGGGGAGGCGGGAGGCGGCTTTTCGCTGTTCGATGTGGGCTCGGATCATGTCGCGCAATTCAGTGCGGGCGGCGGGGCCTTGCAGGGCGCCTTTCGCGTCCTCCAGCGATTCGATGTAGGGCTGGAGGTTCGCTAGGATGGTCTCGATGGCTTCTGGCTCGCCGGTGAAGGGATTGGCGAAGCGGCCGACGATGGCGAAGTGCGGCAAGTAGGGGATGGAAGCGACCTCTTGGCGCAGATCGGCGACCTGCTTGTTGAGGAGTTCGATGTAAACCTTGATCTTCTCGTCGGTGAGTCGGTCGAGATCGTCTTCCTCACGGTGAATCCAGGAGAGCTCGAGTCGCAGCAAGGTGTGCAGGTCACCTTGTTTGTAGGCGGCGGTGAGCTCCTGCATGAGGTGGTGTTTTTGCTCGCGCTTGACCGGGTCGCTCTCGAGGTCGGGGTGAAGGACTTTGGCGAGTTGTTTATAAATGACGGAGATGGTGCGTTTGCGGGCGGCCTCGGCCTGCTCGGCCTGCACGCGAGGGTCGGCAGTCTTGGCCTTGCGCTTGCCCTGGGATTGGCGCGCTCGCGACGTCGAGGCGGAGTTGAACCCCTCCCGATCGAAGTCGTCGATGCCGATGCCCTCCGTCATTTGCCGTTCGATTTCCTGCTGGATCTCGTCGGGGCTCATGCCGCCGCGAAAGCCGGCAGGGTCGAGGCCTGATTCCCGAATGAGTTCGGCGACAAAAGGCGGCAGAACGTTGATTTCATCGTCGCCGTCGGAGCGTGAGGCTTGCGCGATGGCGTCGCGTTTTTTGAAGTGTTCGATCAGGGCGACCAGTTCGGGGTCGGTGAGCTCGGGTTCGTGATCCAAGACGAGATTGAGCTGGGTTTCGATCAGGTCGGCGAGGGCGTTGCGTTGGCGCGCCCCGAGTTTCCCGGGGTTATGGAGGTGGATGGCGAGTTGGCGGACGACGTCTTTGCGCAAGCCGTGTTGACGCTGTTCCTGGGGGTGGACGCGATCGAAGTAGGTGGTGAGAAAGCGTTCCCAGAGGGTGGTGATACGGCTCTGGCGGGCGCGGAGTTTTTCGACCTCTTTGAGCAGTTGTCCGAATTTTTTCTGTTGGCGGGAGAGGCGCTTGGCGGGCTTGCCGCCGGTGAGGCGCACGCTCATCGGCTGGGCCTTGGCGCTCCTGTCTCCGTCGAGTTCAAAAGGGAAGTCTGTCTGCTTTTTGGATTTTGCCATGGAAGGCATCTACGCAACGGCAAGGCTGTTCGCGGCTGCAAGTAAAACGGTTGGGACGCGCGAACTTTTTGCCGCCGCCACCGCAATATCCGCCCCAACGCCGCCTCAGACATCCTGACGTGCCACTTCGTTAGCCCTATCTTGTTGAATTCTCAGAGATCATTTGCTGCCTGCCCTCGGTCTCTCCGTCGAAGATGGTCGATGTCTGACGGAAGGGGAGAAAAGGGGAAGGGGAGAAAAGGGTCGATCCTGACTGTTTGACATTAACTGGTATTGGGGTCGCGCAAGCTGAAGAAGACGAAGTCGGATTATTTCAAACAGGAAGGATTGCCCCCTTCGGACTTTCACCTTGGTGTTGTTGAACAGTCATTTTCTCGGAGGTCTGGTGTTTGAATCTGTGTTTATCTGTGTGCATCGGTGGTTAAAGAAAGCCTTGCCCCTCCGCTCGGATTTATAACGTCAAGTCGGACTAAAGACGCCCTGCCTTGACTTTTGACTAATCGCTATCGGATCCGCCCCGGAAAGATGAGGCTTCGTGATTCGCATTTGCACGGAAACACGACCGCCTTTTCTGTTCCACGATTGCCCCGGCCCGAGACCCAAGTGGGACAGATTTTCACCTTGCATCAAAATCCGCCCGTTTCTTTGACCACCCTGGCCTAAATGCCGCATCCTAACCCTACCGGTGCGGGAGTTGTTCCACTTTTTCAAGGGCGCGGCCAGCGATCGCGCGGAATTCGGGACTCACCGCCGTTTCGTCTGCGGCAACTCGTCGCCAAAACGCGACGCCCCCCCCCTACGGCTTTCCTCCACGCAGGTTCGAGCGCCGGCAAGGATGGTTTCGCAACGAAGTCCACGTCACGCAATCCGCCGGGCAACGGTGTCCGGGAAGAGGGAAAGGTTTGTTACTGAGCAATGGCTTAGGCAACGGAATCACTCACCGCCGATTTTATTGTGAGACAAGCTCCTAGATCGTCAGACATCCAAATTTAACCGAATTTTTTGCGACGACGGCGGCCATAAAATGCGGCGCGTCTCCATGGGGAGCACAAATCAGTGGTCCAAGCATCGCGTCTGTAGATTTTCGGGCACCCATCCCACGGCATCCCCGCCCAAAACGGCGGGGGCGGGGGGGGGGACGCCTGAACCAAAGTTTCACCCCGTCGTAAACGGGCAGAAGAGGTGCAACGCACGCGCGCCATCCTACTCGCCAAGGTGGGTAAGGACCGCTGGGCGTCCGCCCCTTCCCCTCGACTCTGTTTACTCTGTTAGCTCCTGTAAAAACTCCCGTGCGTCAGCCCCGCTCCTAAACTCACGGGCCTAATCAGACTGCGATCCTCACTTTTCGGACCGCCGTAATTCGTCCTCAATGGCCGCCTTCATTTCCGCCGGATCGTCGGGTGTGACCACGATGGTGCTGGCTCCCAATCCTACCACCAAAGCGAGATTCGGCTGGGTCATGTAGGCCTTGTAGTCGCCGACCACCGAATTGTGAAAGCGACCGATATAGCCAAAGAGTCCGCCGATACCGAAGATCCGAATCGATCCCATTGTCGCATGCGGATTCACCGTAATTTCCGTCACGTCCGCCAACGGAAAACGCGTGGCCCAACCAATCCGATGCACCACCAAATGATCATCCTGCAGGCTGTAACCGGAGACGGAGAAGAGGTAACAAATCAAAACCACCGCGAGAGATGGAAACATCACATACGGAATAAAGATACCGGGAATCACCAGCAAGGCGACCACCACCCAAGTGGTCCATTTCAACGCACGCGTCCACGGCGCACCGAAGTTCTTCCGTCGCGACTTGGTCCGCAGGTCCTCAACCTCCAACTCGAACCCTTCCGCCAAAACCCGTAACGTTTCAGCCGACGGTTCCGCCCCGCCCTCCAAACGTTGGATCGTGCGCACGCTCAATCGGGTTAACTCCGCCAGACGCTCCTGCGTCCAAGCTCGTTTCAGGCGTTCCAGTTTAAGCCGAGAGGAAGAGTCGAGATGCATAGGAGAAGAGACGGGATTCATCGAAACGAATCTATCCGATTTAATCAAATCGCACCACGCCACCACCCCGACATCTACCCGCCAAGCCCTCGTGCGTCGTCGAAAAACGAAGCCTTTCGGTCGCACTATGAGAGGACATTGCTTGAGAGGTTGTGACGCAACTGCGGATGAGAGCAGCGTCGGGATACGCAATTAGAACAAAGTAATCTTGGCCGCTAACGCAAACTGTTTGTAATTGCGCCGACCAAGTGCTGGGGGCGAGCAACGGTCCCTTTCTCTGCCCCTCGCAAGCCCGCCAGAGTTAACTACATCAAGGGCATCGTCCCGATTCCCAAAGATTTCGACGGCGTAAAAACCATCCGCTACAAAGCCGACGCAATCACCCCCGTTGATCACTCAGGGGCCAGCATCCATCACTCCGTGGACGGGAATTTCCTAAGTTGAATTGAGGACCACTTATCAAAACGTGCCTAACCCTCCTGTCGAAAATCACCTACCCAAACGTCTGACTTCTCAAACCCCGCAAGGTAGCTAAGTCGCCCCAATCGGTCACTCGCGGAACCGGTCGCGGTGCCGTTCTGCTTCGTTTTCCGGTCATTCTTTGGTAGTGGGTCAAATGCTGCTGCACAAACGCCTGGCCTCCGATCACGGCGCCATCGGTAAAATAACGAACGCGGCACCGCAGCACCTGATGGAGTGGCAATCGCCCCTTCGATTTAATCACCTTCTGCATGGCCGCGGCATCAATCTTGGCACCTCGTTCCTTGGGCGCGGCCCCTTTGCCAAAGAGCGTTTCGCGGTAGGCATTCTGAGCCCACGACCACCCCTGCTTTCGCGCGCCCTCAATCATTCGAACAAAACCCCGCTGCGCCGCCGGGTGGCCTGCCAAGGCTTCGGCATAGCCGCAAAACCGATAGTCTTTAGGATCAACAACTAACCCAGCCCGGACTGGGTTCAGATCAATGTAGGCTGCCATCGTGCAAAGCACCCCTGATTTGGCTTCGACTAACACACTCTTGAAGCGCTCGGCCCAGAGAGTGCCATAGCGTTGATGGCTCCGGTTAAACCAGACTGAGAACCGTTGTTTCACCAGCTTCATGAACGGCGAAAGGTCGCCCATCATCGCGAGCTGACGATTTCGCCAAGCGTTCGCCTCCGCGCCCTCCGTTTTTAGCTGCGCCCGAATCACCTCAAAACGAGCCGTCTGGTATCTGGTGGGTTTCGGATAGAGCACTCGGTAGCGGCGAACCAACTCGGTATCATCAATAACCGCCCTCTGAGGAACCCGCACCAGCACATGGAAGTGGTTGGACATGATGGCGTAAGTGATGATTTCCAGACCGCAGTAATCCGCAATCTGCCACAGCTGTCTCCGCAGCACCTCCTTCGCCACATCATCCAACAACCGCTCCCCGTTCACCGTGCGAGTCATGCAGTGATACACCGCCTCCCCCTCTGCCGCATCCACCTTAATCCGCGCCTGTCTCATTCAACTAGGAAACCCCAAGTCCAGCGCCATCGTCAACCTCTATTATAAGTCTGTCCCTTTAAAGACCC
>Ga0222651_1001110_pt1 | contig 14014 bp, 11 predicted proteins | sample AntAcemetagen369_FD_179855 | JGI IMG/M metagenome (GOLD analysis project Ga0222651, IMG submission 179855) | Saline water microbial communities from Ace Lake, Antarctica - #369 | ecosystem: Environmental > Aquatic > Non-marine Saline and Alkaline > Saline | place: Antarctica: Ace Lake...
TATCAATATGCTTTGATGCAGCATGCTGATTTCGTGGCGGAACTGCCTCAAGCTTCGTCGTCAGAGACCGCCAGCAACCAAAAAGCGAGCTGAGGTTTATGAATTGGGAGCGACGCTGGCATCCACTACGTGAAGAATGGGTGACGATCACAAGTCATCGAAATACCAGGCCATGGTCAGGCTCATCTCTACCGAGTGCACGCACCCACACACGGTCGTTTGATCCAGAATGTTATCTTTGTCCTGGGAATACTCGGGTGTCGGGTGAAACCAACCCCGACTATCAGGGTGTCTTCGTGTTCGACAACGATCACCCCTCGTATCAGCTACCTGCGCCGCCCGTGTCAGCACCTGTCGATGACTTCTACCGGGTCGAGCCAGCGTCGGGTATTTGTCGCGTAATCTGCTACTCACCCGCACACAATGGTGCGCTCGCTAATATGAGCGTTGAGCAAACCAGAGGCCTTGTTGATATCTGGGCGCAGCAATCAGAAGAATTGGTGAAATCTGATGAAGTGGCGTCAGTGCTCATATTTGAGAATAAAGGCGAGGTCGTGGGCGTCTCCAATAATCACCCCCACGGGCAGATCTATGCGCCAGGTTTTGTCTTAGACGGTATCCGCCGCGAGGCCGATGTTTTTGCTCGTGCAGAAGCACCAATCATGGACCAGATAATGAAAGCGGAGGCTGCAGATGGGCGCCGAATCGTTGCACAGCGATCAACGGCTGCGGCGTTCATTCCATATTTTGCACGCTTTCCCTATGAAACCTACATCGTGCCCAGAGCGCGACACGCTTATTTGTATGAGCTCGATAAAGGCGAGCGTGATGATCTCGCCTCACTGCTCAATGAGGTGCTGGTTCGGTTTGATAACCTCTGGCAGCAGCCTTTTCCCTATATGCTGCTCCTGCATCAGGCGCCGGCAGATGCAGAGTATCCGGATTTCCACACGCACATTCAGATACATCCACCGCTCCGTCAGCCCGGTTTGCAGAAATACTTAGCATCGGTAGAGACGGGTGCGGGCCACTTTTTGAATGACGGCTCGCCAGAAGAAAAAGCTGCGGAGCTTCGTGCGGTGTCGAGTATTCATTATGCGAATCGCGAGGCTTAGCGCCTAACCTACCTTAAAGGTGTTATCTTTTAGGCTTGAAATTGGAGGCGGGGTCTTGTCTCCGTCTCAATGAATCCGAGCTTCCCTTGCGGGATAGCGTGTAGACTTTATATATTCCGGGTTTCCCATCCCGACACAGTTTCAATGACAGGAGAACAACATGAAAGTAGATGGTTACCTCTCGCCAGATTGGCGTAAAATTCCAGAGCACATAAAGACCATGGAAGACGCCGGCTATGACGGCGTGGGTACAGCGGAGATGAATCATGACCCGTTTATGCCATTATTACTCGCCGCTGAGCATAGTGAGCGAATCGAAATTGCGACCGGTATTGCCGTTGCCTTCGCGCGTAGTCCAATGATTCTTGCTAACCTTGGACATGATCTTAATGCTTATTCCAAGGGCCGATTTACGCTTGGTCTTGGTTCGCAGATTCGCCCGCACATTACAAAACGATTCAGCATGCCCTGGGGTGCACCTGCGCCGCAAATGCGCGAATTGGTCATGGCAATGCGAGCCATCTGGGCCAATTGGTATGACGACGAGCCGCTGCGTTTTGAAGGCAAGTACTACAACCACACTTTGATGACACCAGCGTTTACGCCGGAAGACAAAGAATACGGCGCACCAAAAGTAACGTTGGCAGCAGTTGGACCGATCATGACTGAGGTGGCCGGTGAAGTTGCTGACGGTTTGATCATTCATCCGTTCAGTAACGAAAAATACATCCGTGAAGTGACAATGCCAGGCATCGAACGTGGCCTCGCCAAGTCCGGTCGCAAGCGCGAAGACTTCCAGGTTAGCTATACGCCGTTCATCATTTCCGGAAAGGACGAAGAGACTTTTGAGAAAGAAAAGCTCGCCGCTAAAAACCGTATCGCTTTCTACGGTTCCACGCCGGCCTATAAAAACGTGCTTGGTGTCCATGGTCTGGGTGACATGCAAACTGAACTTAACGCGATGTCCAAAGAGGGCAAGTGGGCAGAGATGGGTCAAATGATCACTGACGATATTCTCAATATATTTGCTGTGATGGGTGAGCCTAGCAGTATTGTTGGCGAGATTAAGTCACGCTACGGCGATGTCGTTGACCGAACCAGTGGCGCGTTTACGTTTGTTGATATGGAAGAAAGATTGTCGATGATCGAAGAAATGAGAGCCTAGACACACTTTTCCTTATCGGAATCTAGCTGGAATCTAGCTGGAATCTAGTTGGGATCTAAGTGGGATCTAAAATCAGATCTAGGTGAGATCCAATATGCCCCGGGCAGGGTGATCTGTCCGGGGCATTTTTCTGTTAGGAGTTTGTGATCAAAAGTCCGCGACCTTGTCCATCATAGAAACATCGCGGCCCGGGCTGTTTTCTCTCTCAAACTTTAATCCTTCGGCCAGGGAAAGGTTCATGCCCTTTTGAACTAACATCTTGTCAGCTCGCAGCGTGTGCCAGGAATTGGCAACAATCTGTCTTGCCATGTTGAGTGTGGTGCTATCAAGTTCATCGTCAGCGACACAAATGTTGGCGAGGCCAATGGTTGCGGCATCAATGCCTGAAACGACCTTGCCTGTGTACATCATTTCCTTTGCTTTGAGTGGCCCAATTCTTCTCGGCAGGCGCTGGCTCATCCCCCACAGCGGTGTCATTCCAAACTTGCCATGTGTGTCAGCAAACTTTGCTGATTCTGCGGCAATCAGAAGGTCGCAGGCGATGGCGAGTTCTAGTGAACCGGTATAGCAATGGCCCTGTACGGCAGCGATGACGGGTTGAGGTAAATTTTCAATCGCCTCGAGTGTCTCCGCCTGATAGTGGCGCGTTGGCGCACTTTCCCCAGCGGCAATCGCCTTCAAATCGTTTCCTGCAGAAAAGGAACGACCCTCTCCGCGAAGTATCACGCATCCTATGGATTCGGTTTCTTCTGAGAGTTGTTCGATATGGGCGCGTAATTCAATAAACAAATTGGGACTTAAGGCGTTCAACGCCTCTGGTCTGTTCAGAGTTAGGATGGCAATACCATCTTCATCTCGCCTCAAAACCAATTTGCCTATGCTATTTTTAGTTCCGCTCATGCTGTTTCCCGATCCGCTCATGCTGTTTTCAGTTCCGCTCATGCTGTTTTCAGTTCCGCTCATGCTGTTTTCAGTTCCGCTCATGCTGTTTCCCAATCCGCTCATGCTGTTTCTTCCATGCATTCACAATAACTGGATTGTGAGGTAATTTTTGAAGACTGCCAAGGCGTGGTCCGGGCGTGTATGCTTCGGTCTGCAAAAATCACGTCATAGGATGTTTCATGTTAGATATGCCCAAGTCGGCCGAGTGGCAGGAAGGTGCTCTTAGATTACTCGATCAGCGCCTGCTCCCTTTTGAAGAAGTGGTCCTCACCTGCACCAGAGTTGAAGAGGTGTTTGAAGCGATAAAAACGCTGACTGTTCGCGGTGCCCCGGCGATTGGAATCGCGGCAGCTTATGGATTGCTGCTCGAAGATGTTGGTGGGTTATCAGATGAAGCATTTCATCAGCGCTGCGATTACCTCATTAGTGCAAGACCTACCGCAGTTAATCTGGAATGGGCCATTGAGCGCATGCGTCGTTGTTGGCAGGGTGCTCACAATGAGGGTGCTCAAAATGGCGCTGTCCGCGGCGAATTGTTGTTGTCTGAGGCCGTGGCTATTCACGAAGAAGACAAAGCGGCTTGTCATGCGATTGGCGATGTTGGCTTGCCTTTGGTTAAGGCTCATCCCAGGCTCCTGACGCATTGTAATGCGGGTAGTCTCGCGGTATCTGAAATGGGTACGGCGCTTGCGCCGATTTACAGAGCTCACGAGCAGGGTGTAAAAGTTCATGTCTACGTAGACGAAACCAGACCGCTTTTACAGGGTGCCCGGCTGACAGCCTATGAACTGGATCGAGCGGGTGTGGACTGTACGTTAATATCCGACAATATGGCGGCCCACATGATGGCTGAAGGTGGTGTTGATATGGTGATAGTCGGGGCAGATCGCGTTGCAGCCAATGGCGATGCGGCGAACAAGATTGGAACTCTGAACCTCGCAATCTTGTGCCAGTATTTTAAAATCCCCTTTTATGTCGCGGTTCCACTCTCGACGATCGATATGGAAACGCGTCACGGAAAGGATATTGTGATTGAAGAACGGGATCCGGCCGAGGTAAAAACTTATGCGGGTCACCCCACTGCGCCGAAGGGTGTTGCCGCGCGATCACCGGCGTTTGATGTGACGCCCAATGCTCTCATTACAGGCATTATTACAGACAAGGGATTATTGTCAGCGCCATTTGACGCTGCACTTGAGCAGCTCATGAGAGCGCCACAGGCGGGCAGTTAGTGATGGCTGAAATTGAAGGTGTTATTAAGTTTAATCTGACATTTAGTGAAACGAGCGCTGAAGCGCTGAAAGATGATGTTGATGCCTTTACACTATCAAGCTTGAGTGCGTGGCGATCAATGCTCAAAGATCTTGGGTTATTGGGGCAAACGCCTGAACGTTACGACGGATATGGGTTCGGCAACGTTAGCCTTCGACAAGGCAAAGGATTTGTGATCTCCGGTACTCAAACCGGCGTGTTGGATGAAGTAGGGCTGAAAGACTACGCATTCTGCGACACCTGGGACCTTTCGGCCAACGCGGTATCGGCGCGAGGAGCGGTCAAACCTTCTTCGGAATCCCTTTCTCACGCCTCCGTTTACGATGTGCACCCTGAAGTCCAATGCGCTTTGCATGTTCATAGCCCCGATATCTGGCATGGCGCTGATGCGCTGGAAGTACCTGTCACTGACAGAAATGTTGCCTACGGGACGCCAGAGATGGCAAGCGAAGTACGTCGTCTGATTTCTCCCATGGCGTCACCAGGTATTTTTTCTATGGGTGGGCATGAAGATGGCATTTTTACTTTTGGGTCGAGTCTGGAAGAGGCAGGACTGTTGATGGTGGCAACCCTTGCCAAAGCTAAATTGCTGAAACACATCTAATCCCTAACCTCCAACGGGAACCTCTATCTAATAGGGGATCTCTAACAGGGGATCTCTAATAGGAAACCTCTAATAGGGGATGAGAGAATCTGACGAATCCTGACGCAGGTTGAAGATTCGGTGGAATATCGTAATGATGGGTCGTCGACCGCTGATTTTTCCGCGTCGATGACTACAATAGACGTCACCGGACATTAAGTTCGGCCCTTATTCATCATTCACTTACTCATTATTCATTTATTGATAATTAATTGGCGGATTCATGAGCGACTCCAATCGACCTATTGTTATTACTCTCATTGCGGTTATTTGCGCCATTGCGGCTCTGGCTGTGTATTTTTATTCTTCATCGAGCGATGAAACTGAAGTGACGGAACAAATAGCACTGCCGCCTCAGATCACGCCGGCCCCTGAGCCTGTGCCGGATCCCATTGATGCTGGATTGCCCATAGCCGAAACGCTTCCTTCGGAAGTGCAGGCCTTGCCTGCGGCTGAACCGGAACCGCCAGCCTTTGTGCTCCCGCTGCTTGACGAATCAGATCAGCTGATTCGTGATGGTGCGGTGAGCCTGACGCGGCATGAAGGAATTAATCCCTGGCTGGGGCCCAATGAACTGATTCGAAAATTTGTCGCTTTTACGGATAACGTGGCGCATGGTCAGGTTGCCAAGGCGCCGGTTCGTGCATTAGCACCAGAAGGTGCCTTTCTGGTTCAGCCGCTCCCGCTATCGCCTTCTGGCGTTGAGCGCTTTGAACTCGATACGGTATCTTATGACCGTTACGATCGAATCACTGAAATTGTGATCTCGGTGGATCAGCAGCGCGCAGCAGAGTTTTATCGCCTGCTCAAGCCCTTGGTTCAGGAAGCTTACGGTGAGTTAGGCTATGGCGATAAACCCTTTGACGAGGTGCTCCTCCGGTCGATCGAACAACTACTCGAAGTTCCAATAATTGAAGATCAGATTGTGCTCGTTCGTCCCGTAGTGATGTATCGATTTGAAGATGAAAATCTGGAAAACCTGAGCGCGTTACAGAAGCAAATGATCCGTATGGGCCCTCGGAACACACGTTTGATTCAGGCTAAGGTGAGAGAGATTGCGGTTGAGCTTCGGGAGATCCTAGGCCAATGAACTCTTCAACCAGCCGTCAACGAACGCCCTGAATGAACGGCTCAATGCAACGACAGTGCATCGATAATGAACTTTGCCATCAGCGCCCTAATAAGCGGCTAGCCTCGAGATGATACTTCCGCTAGCGGATTACACTGTGTTAGACATGACGCTCGCACGAGCGGGACCGACAGCGGTCCGCTTGCTCTCTGATTGGGGTGCGAATGTCCTGCGGATCGAAGCACCATCGGGTGATCAATCCGGCGATGTTACCGGCGGCGCGCTCAGCGCAGACGCCCAAAATTTGCATCGAAACAAGCGTGCCATGACGATTAATCTCAAATCAGATGATGGGCGTAGGCTGTTTCTGGATCTGGCCACAAAGGCAGATATCGTGGTTGAAAACTTTCGGCGCGATGTGAAGTTTCGATTGGGTGTGGATTATGAATCGGTTTGCGCGGTCAACCCGGCGATCATCTATGCCAGTATCTCGGGTTTTGGACAGGAAGGTCCCTATAGTGATCGCCCCGGTGTTGATCAGGTCGTGCAGGGTATGAGTGGGCTGATGTCTATCACGGGTGAACCGGATAAAGGGCCGATGCGCACTGGTATCGCGATCAGTGATACCTCTGCCGGTATGTTTTTGGGGCAGGGTATCTTGATGGCGCTGCTGCATCGCGAGAAAACTGGAGAGGGGCAGTGGGTCCACACTTCACTGCTGGAATCCATGCTGAATAAACTGGATTTCCAGGCTGCTCGTTACACGATGAACGGCGACGTCCCTCGCCAGGAAGGAAACAACCACCCAACAAACTCTCCCATGGGTGTCTTCGATACGATGGATGGTCAGGTCAATCTGGCAGCAAGTACAAACAAAATGTTCAGGGCGCTGACGGCTGCGCTGGGTCAAGAACAGTTGGCTGAGGATACACGCTTTGCGACGGCAAAATCGCGGGTTGAACATCGTCAGCTATTGTGGGAAATCATTAATAAGTCGACACTCTCGTATTCAACCGAAGCGCTGGTATTGATGGCTAATCAAGTGGGTTGCCCCTGTGGTCCGATTTACGATATCCAAGAAGCATTTAGTGACCCGCATGTCCAGACGCTGAAGATGACGCGTCGTACACATCGAGATGAGCTAGGTGACTACCAACTCGTTAGATCGCCCATTAATATGAGCCGATTCGACACTGACGAGACCTTTGAGAGGCCCGGGCCAGTGAGGGGCGAACATACGACCGAAATACTGCTCGAAATGGGCTACACCGTCGTACAGATCCTAGACCTTCAATCCAAGGGAGCGATTTAAGCCATGAAGCTAGAAACGACCAAGATGCTCGCCGAAGTTGCAGATGGTATTGGCTGGGTAACCTTTAACCAACCTGAAAAGCGCAATGCCATTTCGCTTGAAATGTGGCGCGGCCTTGCAGTGATAATGGAATCTTTTGCGCATGATAAGAATGTTCGCGTTGTCGTGATGCGTGGAGCTGGTGATAAGGCGTTTGTATCCGGTGCGGACATTTCCGAGTTTGATACCAATCGGTCCAACGCCGCGCAGAAAGAGTCCTATGGTCAGGTTGCCGCTGAAGCCAACCGATGGCTAGCTCGTCTCGATAAACCCTTGCTGGCGCTCATACAGGGCTATTGTATCGGTGGTGGTCTTGCCACGGCACTCGCAGCTGATGTCCGTTTTGCGACCACTGACGCAACATTTGGGATTCCTGCTGCCAAATTGGGACTGGGATATGAGTACGAGGGATTGAAGCGACTCGTCGATATCGTCGGGCCATCAAGGGCAAAAGACATCATGTTCAGTGCTCGTTTTATGTCGGCAGATGAAGCTCTGCAGATGGGGCTGATCAACAGAGTGTGCAGCCGTGAGCAGATTAATGAAGACATTAAGGCCTATGCGCAAACCGTTGCAGGAAATGCTCCACTAACTGTTAAAGCGGCAAAAGCGGCTATCAATGACTCGCTCCGAGAACCAGGAAAGCAGGATAGGGCGGGCGTCGGTGAAATGATTGATGCCTGTTTTGATAGCGAAGACTACGCTGAAGGCCGAGCGGCCTTTGCTGCCAAGCGAAAACCCGTTTTTCGGGGACGCTGATCCGATTCGTCTTGATGGCCGTAAGTTATTAAACGTCTTAGTTAAGCGCCAATCATGAAAGTACGCCTAGAAAAGCCTTACTTAGTCATCGCACTGTCAGGATTGCTGTTACTGGCGGGCTGTCTTGCAGCGCCGGGTTATGAAGGTCCTTCGATGAATAATTTTAACGGCACTCACTTCAAAAATCGGACTGCGATTCAGCGTGGTCCCTTGGATATGGCGAGACTATCACTTGAAGCGTTTTCTGAGATGTCTGACTGGCCTGAGTGGATCGATACGACAACAGGGTCATTGCCAAAAAGCTCCAACGGGATTGTGGTCACCTTTGTTAACCATGCCACGCTCTTGTTGCAAATAGGGGATGTGACGGTATTGACCGATCCTATTTATGCGGAGAGAGCGTCGCCATTTTCTTATCTCGGGCCCAAACGTGTCCATGCGCCGGGCATTCCCCTGACCGAATTGCCCGATGTGGATGTCATTCTCATCAGTCACAATCATTACGATCACCTGGATCTTGGGACGCTGAAAGCGATTCGCGATCAGCAGGTTAATCGAGGCAGTAACCCACCTCTCGTGCTGGCCGGTCTTGGCAATGGCGCGCTTCTGGACTCCGAAGGCATCGAAAACCACATAGAGATGGACTGGCGCGAGCAGCGGGATCTTTTTGGTTTGGCGTTCCATTTCACGGAGTGCCGACATCGATCAGGGCGTGGCATTTCGGATCAGAACAAAACGCTCTGGGGCTCTTTTGTGATCGAATCATCTGTGGGAAATATCTATTTTGCCGGTGACACGGGATATGATGAGCATTTTATCGAAGCAGCCGAGCAGTTCGGAGAGTTCGCTCTTGCGTTGCTGCCAATTGGTGCTTACGAGCCTCGTTGGTTTATGGCTGAAATCCACCTGGATCCGGTAGAGGCGGTGCAGGCCCATTTGGATTTAAACGCGCGTCAAAGCATTGGCATGCACTATGGAACCTTTCAGCTAACTTTCGAGGCGGTGGACCGACCCGTTAAAGATCTCCGGTTGGCGCTTAAGGAAGCAGGTTTAGCAGACGAGGACTTCTGGGCGTTTGAGCCAGGACAATCCCGAAGGGTTAAGTGAATACGGCTTTCCGTCGGGGCTGAGGGTTTTATGTTTTTGTTATGGAGCCATCAGCGGTATCAAGAGCCATCAGCGGTATCAAGAGCCATCAGCGGGATCAAGATCCCTCAGCCTCGTCAAAGCCCTTACAAGCTAATGCGCTGCTAGCGTTCCGATAGCGCTGCTGCCTGAGCTCGCTTCAAAGGCTTGAGTATGTAATCCATCACAGTTTTCTGGCCTGTCATGATATCTACCGTCGCCACCATGCCGGGAATAATGGGCAGCGGGTTCGTTTCTGAGCCAAGGTGGTTCTTATTCGTTCTCACGCGGATTTGAAAAAAGTTTTCACCTCGTTCATCTGTAATTGAATCCGCGCTAATCAGTTCAAGTACCGAATCCAGACCGCCATAAATCGAAAAATCGTATGCGGTAAGTTTTACGGTCGCTTGTTGTCCCGGATGTATGAAAGCGATATCTGATGGGCGAATTCTGGCCTCGACGAGCAAAGAGTCGTTCAAAGGGACAATTTCCATGAGGTTCATGCCGGGCTGAATCACCGCGCCTTCCGTGGTCACGAATACCTGATTCACCGTGCCATGGACTGGAGATTTAACCGCGGTTCGGTTGACCCGGTCTTCAAGCATCACGTTTGAAATGTTGAGTCGTTCCAGTTCGGTTTGTGCTTCGTTTAACTCGGCCTGGGCCGCGCCGAGAAACTTTTCACTGCGTTCTCCAATTTTTTGGTCCGCTTCGGAAACCGCCGCTTCGGAACCTGGAATGGATAGCCTTGTCTCTTCAAGTTGGCCTACCGAGTCATTCACCGCGGCCTGTAGTCTGAGTAGTTCCACTCTGGAGACTGCACCTTTGGCGACCAATGGTTCTGTGAGCTCCAGTTCTTGCTGGGCCAACGCTGCATTTTTTGACAATTTGTTTTCGGCCGCTCTGAGTTCGGCTAAGCCTTGTTCATATTGCGTGCGCTGCTGTCTTAGAATATGCAGCGCCGATGACAGCTCTCTTTGCCTGGATTGATAAAGCTGTAATTCGTTTTCCAATAGTCGTGAAAGTCCGGGTTCGTCATCAACATTGTAGGCAAAGGGCGTGTTTGAGATTTCTGCTTCCAGCCGTGCAATTCTGGCTCGTAAAGCATCGGTTGTATGTCGGCCCTCTCGGAACGAAGACGCGAAGCGAGTATCGTCCATCACGAGCAGGGTCTCGCCAGCGGATACGGACTGGCCCGCCACGACGTTGACCTTGGCAAGAATTCCGCCTTCAAGGTTTTGTATGATTTGAATCTGGCTGGATGGAATCACTCGGCCCTCCGCGTGGGCGACTTCATCGAGCGTTGCAAAATTAGCCCAGACAATAGCGATGAGTACAAAAGCTGCGGTTAGCCACAGTATGGCGTGACTGGTGACCGGTAGCGTTTCAATTTCTGCGGCATAGGTGTCCGGCATGAATTCGATGTCGCGCTGGTTGCTCATGCGCTTTGACCCGCGAGTAGTTTGAGTACGTCATCTTTCGGTCCATCCGCGATGACTTTGCCGTCGTGGAGTACGATCAACCGATCAACCAGGGTCAGCATGGTGGCCTTGTGGGTGACAAGAAGCAGAGACCGGTCTTGCAGGTACTGGCTGAGTTCCGCTTTAAAATGACCTTCTGCCGTGTTGTCCATTGACGCTGTCGGTTCATCCAGGATCAAGACAGGCGCTTGGTTAATGATGGCGCGTGCAATCGCTACTCCCTGACGTTGTCCACCTGATAGATAACTGCCTCGCTCTCCGACATTCAAATCGAACCCTTCCGGATGAGTATTCAAAAAGTCGAGTATGCCTGCGATTCGCGATGCTTCAAGTATTGCCTGGTCGTTGGCCAGAGGTGTGCCCAAGACGATGTTCTCTCGAACAGTCCCGTTGAACAGTGATATTTCCTGTGGCACATAGCTGATGTTACGTCGTAAGTCAGTTGGATCGATTTGGTTAATATCGGTTTCGCTTACAAGAATCGCGCCTTCCGTAGGCTCGTAGTAGTTGAGAATCAGTTTTTGCAGGGTCGTTTTACCTGACCCCGTTCTGCCGATAATACCGACTTTTTCGCCTGCGGATATTTTGAAACTAACGTTCTGAAGCGCGTGTACCTGCTGATCCGGATACTTGAATGAGACCTGCTTGAACTCTACGTCGCCACCAATGTCGGGCCGATGCAGGAAGTTCTTGTCTGCTGGTCGTTCAACGGGCAGTTGCATGATGCGGTCAATAGCATTGAATGCAGCGATGGAATGATGGTATCGCGTAAGGATTGACGCAACCTGTCCCATGGGGGCGAGACACCTGCCTGTGAGTATGGTGCACGCGATGAGCCCGCCAACACTAAGCGTGCCATTGATAATGCCGTAAACACCCAGTGCCACTATTGCGACCGTAGAAAGTTGCTGCACGAGTTGCGCCATGTTCATCATGCTGAGGGATAGAAACCTTGATTTGAGTCCGAGTTTCGCCATCCGCGCGTTAAAGGTTTCCCAGCGTTTCTGCATAACGCCTTCAGCGCGTGCTCCCTTTACGGTATCCAGCGCGCTGAGTACTTCAATCAGCATGGCATGTTTGGCCGCGCCTTCTTTGAAGAGTTGGTTAATATTTTCCTGCAATGGTCGCTGCAAACTCAATCCCGCGATAATGATGAGCGGTATTGCGATGAGAGGCACCAGTGCGAGATTACCGCCGATGAAATAAATCAGTAGTACAAAAAGAATGACAAACGGTAAATCAATTAGTGCAACCAGCGTGGTTGAAGTGAAAAATTCTCGAAAAGTGTCAAATTCCTGCAGGTTATTGGCGAACGAACCAACTCTTGCAGGGCGTTCACTCAACTTTATATCCATCACGCGAGCGAAAGTTTCGGAGGACAGCATGATATCTGTTCGTTTGCTTGCGGCGTCAATAAAGTAACCCCGAAGCGATTTCATCAGCAGGTCGAATATAAAGACGATTGCAACACCGGAGGCTAGCACCCATAGCGTTTCAATGGCGTGATTGGGGATGACGCGATCGTAAACGTTCATGATGAAAAGCGGCGTGACCAACGCAAAGAGATTAACCAGTAGCGAGGCGACGAGGACCTCGAGATAGAGATTTCTTGATTTTTGCACGGTCCGCCAGAACCAGCTGCCGTCTCTTGGAATAACGGCGATTTCCTCTGCATCTTGTGCGGGCTTGACAAAAAAGCAGTGGCCTTCGTAGCGTTCGGCTATAGTACTGGCTGGCACTTGATGCGGCGTCTCCTCTCCGTCAAAGAAGAGTACAGATGCTTCATCATCCTGGCGTTCGATCAGAATGCAGGTGGCGCCTTCCTTGAGGATTAGCACCACCGGGAGCAACATGTCAGTAATCGACGCTAGCTCCCTCTCAACGTACGAGGCTTTAAAACCGGCTGCTGCCGCGGCACGAATAAAGAGAGCGGGGGTTAATCGCCCGTCTTCCAGAGGTAGACCCGCGGTCAGGCTCTCTGCGCTTCGAGGCTTATGATGCAGGCGCGTCATTGTCACCAAAGCATCAAGCAGAGGGTCTCGGATAGTTGGATTGACGGTGTTTTGCATGGCCGAAGTATATCATTTGCCCGAAGCTTCATTGCGCTAATGAATCACCATATCCTGAACCGTATTTGCCGCGCCCACCGGCTACTGTATTTCTGGGCTGTTATACTCTCGCCATGAAAAACGAATCTCATAAGATGCGCTCTCTGCTGGCCATAGGCGTGATTGTAGTCACGCAGTTTTTTGTTGTGACTGTGCTAGCTTCGGGAGAAGCCCTTAGCTTGTCTGAATCAGAAGCCATTAGCGTGTCTTCAACAAAAGCCCTTAGCTTGTCTGAATCAGAAGCCATTAGCTTGTCTTCAACAAAAGCCATTAGCGTGTCTTCAACAAAAGCCCTTAGCGTGTCTTCAACAAAAGCAGTTAGCGTGGCCTCATCGGAACCCGATAAGGTGGCGCGAATAGAAGCTTTTGGCCGGGCGCAACGCGCTGCGGCCGAAGGGCAGTACGACGAGGTCGTGGTCATACTGAGCCAAGCGATTGATGAAGGTGAGCTGGAAGCTTCGGATCTCGCTATTGCCTACAGCAACCGGGGCATTGCCCAGAGCTTGCTAAAACGATACGGCTTGGCGATTCAGGATTTACGATCTGCGATTGAAATTGATCCGGGACATCTTCTAACGCTCAATCACCTAGGAATCCTCGCTGAAAATATTGAAAGAGATTACATGACGGCCTCTGCCTGGTATGCGAGGGCGGCCGTGCTGGGTTATCCCGCAAGCCAGGTTAACCTCGGCAATCTTTATCGGCACGGCAGCGGTGTTACGCAAGACCTAAAGCGGGCTGTGGCGCTTTACGAAGCTGCTTTTGATTCTGGATATGACGTCGCGTTTGTTGCCCTGGGTGAAATGTACCTGGAAGGCATCGGTGTTGAACGTGACGCGAAAAGAGGCCTCGCGCTTTTACGGCAGGGCGTTGATTCTGGCGTTGTCACCGGTAACCATATGATCGGGCGCGCGTATGAAAAAGGTTGGGGTTTACGTCGCAGCTATGAGCTCGCGTTTACGCACTATCAATTGGCGGCATTGC
>Ga0222651_1001115_pt1 | contig 13953 bp, 7 predicted proteins | sample AntAcemetagen369_FD_179855 | JGI IMG/M metagenome (GOLD analysis project Ga0222651, IMG submission 179855) | Saline water microbial communities from Ace Lake, Antarctica - #369 | ecosystem: Environmental > Aquatic > Non-marine Saline and Alkaline > Saline | place: Antarctica: Ace Lake | collected...
ATCCGGCAAATTTCTTGCACTTGCATTGAACCCTTGGTAATCAAATGATTGCTGAGTGTATCCACCAACAGCACCTATTCTATGGTCTCCAAAGATCTTGTCGTAGCTTAGAAAATATTCCATTAAAAACGAAAACTGCTCGGCGTAATTACGGCTAGCATTATTTACGTTGGAAGTTCTAATTTGATCTAGCACTTGTGGTCTAAAACTTCTTTGATCCAAGACGGAGGCATCAACAGCAAAATTAGCTTTGAACTTCAAATCTTCCGTTATAGCTATTTCGGGGGATATGTTTGCCAACAGTCGCGTTTCCCTGCTATCTGCATCCTGAATATCTACCTCGAACAAGGGGTTGTTAATATCTCCAAATTCACTACTGATCTGATTGGAGCTATAGTTGCCATCACTATCCTTTATAGGGAGTCCTGGATTAAAACGTATGGCACTCCATATTAAACCGTTTTGGGCGGAAGTGGTATTATAGCCATTGCTTGTCCTAGAAGATAAGGACATTGTTTGTCCAATTTTTAACCACTTCTTGACATTATGATCGGAATTAATTCTTAAGCTGATACGGTCTGCTGCAGATTTCTCAATGATACCTTCTTCATTGTAATACCCCAAACCAAACAGATAAGTTGAATTATCGTTACCTCCACTAATGTTAAGATCAACATTCTGTGTTTTGCCCATTACAAAAAGTGCATCCTGCCAGTCGGTAAGTTGTGTTTGATACTGAGAATCCTGCCAGATAGCGTTTACCGGAATGCCGTCATTGGCATAACGCTCCCTTTTTATTTCAGCCAATGTAGACGCGTTTAATACGTCTATGGTTTTGGCTACATTGGAAATTCCGGTATAGGCATCAATAGTCATATTCAGCTTTTCTCCTGATTTCCCTTTCCTGGTAGTTACGATTACCACCCCGTTAGCCGCCCTTGTACCATAAATGGCGGAAGCGGATGCATCTTTTAGTACTTGTATAGATTCAATGTCGTTCGGATTTACCCCATCAATATTACCTGTGGGTATACCGTCTACCACATACAAAGGCTCAGAATTGTTTACCGTTCCCGTTCCACGAATTCTAATGGCCACCGATCCTCCTGGGGCACCTCCATTGGGCACTACCTGGACTCCTGCCATCCTTCCTTGAAGGGCCTTATCTATCCCAGATATGGGTAAATTCTTGAAGTCGTCCCCTTTTATAGAGGAAATGGCACCGGTAACATCCTTTTTTGCCGTGGTGCCATAACCAACGACCACGACCTCATCCAGAAAATTGGCGTCTTCTTCCAGTTGTACATTGATCGAGGTATCCTGCCCAACTGTTCTTTCTAGGGCCTGCATTCCTAAATAGGAAAACACCAATACTGCATTACTGGAACTTACCTCTATAGTATAATTACCATCAAAATCGGCAACAGCCCCATTACTGGTATTTTTTTCCTGTACGGAAGCTCCTGAAAGGGGCATGCCTTGGGAATCGGTGATATTTCCCCTCACCGTAATGGGATCTTGCACTATAGCATCAATAGAAATCGATGCATTGGCCCGTCCTTCGTAGGCACCCAAACCAAAAAAAAGGGTGCAAAGCACCAAAAAGTGCTTAATTTCCATTTTTGGCAAATAAGATAAATCCCTACACTTTTGCAATAGGAAGGAAAATACCAAGTGTTCTTGTTTTTTCATCTAAAATTTAATTAGTTGGTTTAAATGTTTTTAATTATTCTAATTTATTTAAAGGTTTAAGCATACTAAAAAAAATGTCTACAAACTTTGAAATTTTACCCATTCATAACATAAAACTTACATTGAGTTATATTATAACAGTTGTACAAATAGTATAAATCAAATGTACAAAAATAAGTATTAGATATCCAAGTGTAGTTTGTTAAATTTTTCAACCTTCTGGCCTCTGTACCAAGAAGATAGTTGCAAAGTGTTGCATTTGGTTGGTGTTCCTTAATTATCTAAAGCTCGCCGAGAGCATACGGCCTATACTTTTCCAACTGAAGTACGACCAAATCCATTTATTACGAAACCGAAAAGTACTACGATGAAAGAAATTAAACTTATGGGAGGTAAGCCTCCTTGCCATTTTGTAGGTGTTAACCAAGTGGAATATCCCATAAAAAAAAGGTGTATTCCCAACATAAAGAGTAGACCCAATAAGAATATTTTTGAAGTAATAATCTCGATAAGCATTTCTTTCCCCTCGGTCCGATATCTAAAACACCAATGATAAAGTCCCAATACCATTAAACTGATCAGCCCAGAGAGTAAACTAAAATTCCCTATTACGGACAAGGTATTATCTCCTTCAAAAAATTTCGGAAAATACTGGGGGTTGAAAATTAAAAAACTTAAGAGCACATGAAATATGGTCAACAGCAGGCCAGAAATACCCAATACCTTTCTACTTTCCAATCCTAAGTTCAAATAAGGCAGTCCTAAATTGATCAGGGGCCTAATGGAAAAACTAATGGCAAGCAAAATGATTGCTGCCAATGACACGCCCTTGTTCAAAATAAATATTGGCAAATCTTTCCATGGAACCGTTCCCACCAAATTATACCTTAAGGCCGCATAGCCCATAGAAATACCAAAAACGGCCCAAATTATCTTTTTGTATTTTCTTTGTTCACTCTCAATCATAAAAATCAATTCTCAATTTAATTCATAGGAAATCTATCCCTATCACCCAAGTCGCCATGTACGCTTATGGCTATCAAAGCCAAAATAGCAATTGCCACAAGTACAGCGATCAAGTAAACAAGCCATTTTTTAAGGTCCAACCTATCAATATCTCCAAACGAAAACTGTAAATTCTTGAATCGGAGCAAAGCGAAAATCAATATTATATTCAACACATAAAGATGATGGTTCAGGTGCATTTCCCCACCAAAAATACCTGTTACGGTGTAGCTCATAAACGTGTACGCTACAAGCATGGCAAAAAATGTAACCAAAACATCTTTTTGTGAGAATTCTTCCTTTTTAAATTTCCAAAAGATAGTGATGACCATTGCCAGTAAAACTATGAGTACCATTAAACTACTGGTTGAGGCAATGGATTCTATATTGGGCAAACTCTCCAAACGTCTAGCAATATGACCAGAGGTCAATGATTCCCTATAAACTATTAATGGAATAAAGAGTACTACAACGATAAAGGCAGACCAGTTTTCCCATTTTTTTGCACTTGGAATTTCTTTAGGCCATTTGGAACTAAATACACCATAGGCCATTCCTGATCCACCAAAAAAACCAATACTGTATTCCATAACGTTCCACATGTTAAACGGAATTTCCCATGTATTTCCCAGTACTTGTAAAAAATTTCCAAAGCTAAAACCAATACCTCCGCCCAACATAGAGAATAAGGCTACCCTAATAGCAGAATTTCTATTTTCTTTGGCCATATACCACAACATGGCCAACCCCGCACCAAAACACAGGGCCCAAGCCTCTGATCGCGGCGGCGTCATTTTAAAGCCAATCTGCTCCACTAAAAAATAATAGCTAACTAGTCCGCCCGCAACCATCATGGACAGCAACTGTCCCCATTTAACCCTATTACCTTCTGAGGAATCCAGGGTTAAGCCTACTAGTCCACCTCCCAATAATCCGAAAAGTCCACCAATTACGAAAAGCATTCCAAGGCCATAGTAAGCATTGATGAAATTATCTGCAAACCCATAACCTACTACCATGCCATAGCTTATCATGCCGCCTGCTCCCCAACCTAATGCCGATGCTAAAGCAATTAACATCATTTTGCCATACCAATCCTTTCGACCTGAAACAAGTACCAAGGCAAGTCCACCGATTGCTCCTGACCAGGCAGCACCTTGTTCATGTCCAAACTGCCCCCGTATAGCCCAGGCTGTTGCAAGGGCCATGGCTACGATCAATATCTGTTTTCCTATTTTATTATTTTTCATGGTATTGCCCAATTTTATTTTCTTCTTTTTATTTCTACAGTTTCAATCTCGTCGCCGTTTATATCCGTTACATATAAAAAGGCATTTTTCTTATTGATCTGTACATTTACAAAATGTTCTATCTTACTGGATTTTTCCGTTTCTGGAAGATCAAAATCTATGTCGTACAATGGTGCTCCGGCGCCTGCAGAGGTTATATAATGCACCCCGTTCTTATAGGCACGATGGTAATGGTGATCATGACCGTTCAAAAAAACCTGCACCTTGTGCCTCTCAAAAATATCGCCCCAAAACTTACGGGTCTGTTCGGCCTCCGCCTTTCTATTTTTCATGACGCTATACAACGGCTTATGCTGAAAAACAAAAACAAATCCCGCTTCCTTATTTAAATCAAGAACATTTTCCAACCATTTTTTCTGGGTATTGAAATACTCTGAAAAGGCACTATGCCAGAAAGCATCACTATTCTTTTCAGAAACAAAATCCGGTTCAGAAATTTGCTTACCTTCACTATCCAAAACAATAAAAAGCGCATCGCCAACGGTGAAATAGTAGTATTTTTCATTGTTGGGCAAATCGAACAAATCGTAATAGTAGGGAGAATCTTTTTCATGGTTGCCCAAAACCGGATAGTAAGGTGTGCTTCTCATTAGTTCCTTGTTGACTCCAAAAAAGGCTTCCCAATCGCTAATAGACCGCCCATTGGCAACCAAATCTCCGGAATTAATAATAAACCTTGGATTGGTCTCCATAATTTTGGCCACTATTTTCGCATGCACATCGTGCCTGTTTCGGGAGTCCCCGGTAACCGCAAAATTAAAGGGCATTATTTCATCAGGATAGGTGGTCAATGTTCCTTTCCCTTCATCAGATCCATCATTAAGCACATCATATTGATATTCGGTATTGGCCTCCAATCCCCCTAAATGAATTTTATGGTGTTTATACTCCCCTATTGTCTTTACGTTGCCATCCTTATCGGAAATTGCAGGTGTACTTTCCAATGTTGACCAGCATATGGTGGCATCCTTGGTTCCCATTTGTTGAATATAGGGACCAAAGGCAATTTTATCCTTTTCTTGTGCCACACCAATGACACCGATAAATAAAAGGGCTAAGAACAATACTTTTTGCATGATTTTGAAATTTTAAGTTCGGAGCCAATAATCCGACATTAGAAAAAATATAATAATAAGTGGTATTAAACCCCAAGGCTAGCCCTGTTCCCTTTTAGGAACCAACACAAGAGTCTGGGTAGTAAACTTTGAACTCCGCTAAAAAGCGGGATTAGTTCTACTATCGTATTTCAATTGGCCTTCGGCTTTTGAAAAACGGGTCTCTAGAATAAAAAGAGGCAGTCCCTGCGGAATGCCTCCTTTAAATAGCTGCTAAACTAACTCAAATAAATACTGTTAATACGGTTTCCCAGTACCCTGCAACAACCACATTTTAGACCATGCACTATTGTTACTGGTATCTTCTCCTTTAAACGGAGTGGTTTCCAATTTCTGAATGGCCGCATTGGCATTTTCAGAATTGGTATCAATTTCATTTATATGATAATAAAATCGCAATGGCAACGCATCCCGTTTAGTGGCAACTCCCACTTGAAGATCAGGTAATCCGGTTCTTCTATAGTCGAACCAAGATTCAGTGGAAGCAGACCAACTGGCAATCCACTTTTGCTCCATAATATCTTCCAATCCACCATAGGTGGCACCTGCAATGTAAGCGTCATATTGACCCCCAACACCCCAAGTTTCCAAGGACTGCTTAATACCCTCATTATAATGGGCCTGTGGACCTCCGCTCACCCATCCATTGAGTGCTGCTTCTGCCATAATAAAATGCACTTCTGCCGCAGAAATTAATCGGGCCTTCAATAAGGGGCCACTGGCGGCTTTATATATATCGTTTAATTGAGAGGCATGAGGATTGCCACTTCCCTGTAAGGAACCTACCGTTTTAAGGTTGTAGGCCCCAGCCAATACCATGGCAGTAGGAAGACCTATATACTCCTTGTCATAATCTACAGGTTCCCCTACAATATCTACATAGGCGTCCACAATATCTTGTGAAATATGTCTTTCCCCATCTATAATTTCATCTGTTCCATCGGGTGCCCCGGCATCCAAAACCAAAGGTATCTGTATTTTATTTGCCCAAACCGCTAGTCGAGGGTCGTCCAAATCCTGCAAAGCATCCACTAAGGTCTTCGCCATTTTAATTCTAAAATAGGCACCGTTAGGACTATTGTCAAATTGGGTATTGGTAGGCCAGGAATCATTTCCTGTATTACCAACATAAGACATAGCCGCATCATCGGAAGCATTTAATATTAACGGATATTGCCCGGCATTGGATGTCAGCCTTCTTATACCTTCTTCTGCCAGAGCTGGTTCTTTTGACGATAATCGCATATAGTATCTCAATGCCAAAGAATTGGCAAATTTTCTCCATTTGGACACATCACCACCATAAAGAACGTCTTGATCCTCCTGAATACTAAAATATGCGCTTTGATTTTTGGAGAGAAGCGTATTTGCCCTTGCCAAATCAGCTAAAACACCTAAATAGATATCCTTTTGGTCATCAAAAGCAGCATCAAAAAACTCAGCTCCTTCATCCCCCCTCAGTGCCTCAGAATAGGGAGCATCTCCCCATAAATCGGTAATCATCCCAAAAATATAGGCCTTCATAACCAAACCTACACCAATATGAAATTCCAAGTTATCCGCTTCTGCCTTTTCTATAAGGGTTTTATTATTGGTTAGTAAGCTATAATATCCATTCCAACTATGTGAGTCATTGCTCCAATCATAGGAGTTGTGCCCACCGGACCAACCATCCTTTTGAGTATGTTGCATAACCCCTCCAATATCTCCAAAACCCAAGTTTAAGGTATTTTTAGCAGCACCACTTATTACAGTGGGCACCAATAAGTTAGGGTCCACAGTGTCCGAACCAATTCTATTGGGATTTTCATTCAGGTCCTCAAGGCCGTGACAAGAGACCAAAACAATGAGTCCCGAAACCAATAAGGCCATTTTACTTTTTATCTGATACATCATGATCTTAGTTTTTTTTATTAAAATGTTATACCAATTTTAAAACCAACTGGGACAACCCATGGATCCACGTTATAGCGTTCTATACCCTGTTTAAACTGAGTACCCCGCTTATCCTGCGAAGATTCGGCCTGATAGGCTCTTTCCGGATCCACCCCAAATGAAGAATCTTTGGTCCACAACATTATATTCCTACTATATATTGAAACACTTACATTGTCCAAACCAGCTTTTTCCACAAACTTACGAGGCACATCATAACCAAGAGATATCTCCCTTAATTTTATATAATCCGCATCAAACATATGTGGTGTTCCAAAATCCCAAGCGTTGGCTACGGAGAAGGGAAGAAAAGCCGTTCCATCCAAGCCCAGGTTTTCATTTTCCAATATAAAATTACCATTTTCATCATGATACCCCACTACACCCGCATTGAAAACACCGTCATATACAACAGTCCCTGAAAAGGCCTCTGGGAACCCTCCATTGCCAGGAGGACCTCCGATAGAGATAAAGTTCTCTCCATAAATTAAAAGATCCGCATTATCCAGTACCCATTGCTTCAACTCTGGACCGGTTTGATTTATTCCCGGATCGATCAAGTTATCTATCAATTGTTGGCTATACCCATCCTCTGTCATATACCTTGAAGTTTGGGACATATACTGGCCACCAGACCGCCAGTCGAAAGTCATATTCAAAGAGAAATTCTTATAAGAAAAACTAGACTGCAGACCCATTACAAAATCTGGGTTATAGTTACCTACCTTCACCCTTTCCTCCTGAGCCAACCATTCTGCATCTTCACCTTCACCCAACATAGGATATCCAAAATACGGTGAATTGGCATCGGTTACCCTTTGAATCTTAGGAGAATACAAATTCCCGACCAAACCATCTTCACCGGTGGCCGCATTGGCCACATACCCTCTGGATACACTTTTATTCTCGCTCCAGAATTCTATATAATCTACTCCATCGGCAAGGGCCAAAACTTTTGATTCATTGGTAGTAAAGTTCAAATTTAAATCCCAATTAAAGTTATCCGTTCTTATAGGAGTAATTCCTAGGGAAAGTTCGTAGCCCGTACTTTCCAAGACCCCTGCATTTATACTAACACTACCATAACCCGAAGATCCAGGAATAGGCACACTGGGAACAATCTGATTTTTGTTTTCCACCGTATAATAGGTTCCTTCAAATCTGAATCTATTATTGAACATTGTAAGATCCACCCCAAATTCTTGCGAAGTAGCCTCTTCGGGCTCCAAAGTAGGCGTACTTAAACCTCCTGGAGCACTATATAGAACGGCATTGTCCCATTGTCCAGCATTGTTATAGTATGCACCTAGTTGATATGGACTGGTATCGTTACCTACTCTGGCCCAACCTCCTCTAAGTTTAAAAAGATCCACCTTAGGAATATCTACCAATTCGCTTAATAAAAAACTTAAGGAAGCTGAAGGGTAGAAATAAGACCTGTTGTCTATCGGCAGGGTACTGGACCAATCGTTCCTTGCGGTTACGTCCAGATACAACATATCCTTGAAACCAAAATTCCCCAAGGCATACACACTATTAATACCACGTTCACTCATATAACTGGAATACACCAAAGCTGTAGGGGCAATGTTACTTATCGTAAATAGGTCTGGTACAACAAGACCTACCCTAGAGGCAGCGGAATTGCTAATACCTGAACCTTTTTGGTACATTAAATTGCCACCGCCGGAAATTGACATATCAAAATCTCCGAATTCCTCCGAGTAAGTTGCCAACAGGTCCACATTGGTCTCAATCCCATCAGTTTTAGAAATACCATATGTACCATTATTAGTCTCCCCATTATAACCCGGTGACATTTTGGTTTCCTGGGTCTCATTAGAACTGTTCAAATTATAACTCGTCCTAATATTAAATGATGGAGATATTTTCCAATCCAAGGCCATATTACCAAAAATTCGATATCTGGAAAAACTGTTATTCACTTCATTGGCCAAGAAATAGGGATTATTATAGTCATTTGAAAGACTTAAAACATCCGTACCTGGTAAATCGTATTCTTTTATACTTCGTATATCAATATTGGCAGGCATGGCATAAGCCCACTGCAAAGGATTTGCCCCCCTGTTGGAAGCTGGCCTATTATCGGCAAAACTATGCACAACGTTAACATTGGTACTTATCTCCAATTTATCGTTTAGATTTGATGAGGCAGACAACGAAAAACTATTTCTGTTAACATCAGAGTTGGGCACCAAACCGGTATTTTCCATATTGGTAACTCCCAACCTATAATTTAATGCTTTGGTACTATTTGTCACCGTTAAACTATTGGTAGTAGTAATACCTGTCTGCACAAAATTCTTGATGTTATTAGGGTACGATTTTAATTCTGTAGGGATGGCAACACCATTGGCGTCCAAAGGGGCATTCCATTGCACCGCATAATATCCACGATCTAATTCAGATCCTGAATTTCCTCCAGAAAGAGCCACAGCTGGCATTAAATTACTTCCTCCTTGAGATTCCGGAGAAAATGAAAAATATCCAGAAGCAAATCGTGTTTGTTGTTCCAAATATTTATAAGGAACATCAAATACAGTATTGGAAGTGAAAGAAACTTTCATCTTCTCTTTTTCGTTTGCCTTTTTTGTTGTGATCAATACAACCCCATTACCAGCACGGGAACCATACAAAGCAGCTGCACTCGGTCCTTTCAAGATACTGACATTCTCAATGCTATTTGGATCTAAATCCGAGATGGCATTACCATAATCCACAAGGTTATCCCTACCAAAACCACCTACGTTATTTACAGAGTTGGCAATCGGCACCCCATCTATCACAAATAATGGTTGGTTGTCCGAACTTAAGGAGATTGCTCCCCTAATTACCATACTTACAGATGAACCAGTACCGCCTGTAGAATTTAGGGTAACACCTGCCACCTTACCGGACAACGAGTTTAAGACGTTCTCCTGAGCAACCCTTGTCAGTTCTTCTCCCGCAACATTCTCAACGGAATACCCCAAAGATTTATCGGCACGTTTAATTCCCAAAGCCGTTACCACAACCTCATCCAAGGCTTGGGCACCAGGTTCTAGAGTGACATTAATGGAAGTTCTTCCATTCACCGCCACCTCTTGGGCCTCAAAACCTATATAGGAAAAAATAAGTACACCATTCCCATTAGGAACATTTATACTATAATTTCCATCAAAATCCGATGATACTCCCTGAGTGGTTCCTTTTAAAACAACGCTGACCCCTGGCAATGGCATTCCATCTTCGGAGGACGTTAAGTTACCCGATACCGTATGCTGAACGGATTGAGCCATTACAGAAGTCGTGCACAACACCATCAAAATCCAGGATATCTGCCCAAACCTCTGTATTTTATTTTTTAAATATGTGTTCATAGAATTATATTGTAGTTAGTTATTTTTTGATTGAATATCCACATTACCGACTATTTCACTGCCTCAAAAGTTAGCACTAGAGCATGGGTATTAAGAGGCGCATAATCCGGCGAAGCTGAAACAAACATGACCACTTTCATTGAATTGTCCTTAATTTCCTGAACCATTACCCTTCGTTCATAATCAATAATTCCGAAAAACATTGATCCTGAAAAACTTAAGGTACTTACTCCATTAAAAGTCAAAGCGTAAGTTGGAGGAGCGTATACCGATGATACCGTTAAATCAGTATTCTCCTCATAGGTGAAAGTAGCATTGGGCTCCGGGGTAAAATATCCTGTACACAAACCAAAATCTTGGTCAGAACTAGGATTTTTAATTCCGGCCCCACCAGTAGTAAGGAATTGATATACCAAACCACTAAAAGCTGCCCCATCTTTTAAATCCATGGAATATCCCCCTTCAAAATGAAAGGTATATTCATCCTGGTAAACTTCCCCCAGACCTAAACCAGCTCCAAAAATACCTCCTGGAAGCGGATTAGGTGCCCCTTGAAATGGCGAAAGATTTGCGTCTGCATTGGCAAAATAATCGCCAGCAGAATGTGCGTTGGCTATACGCCACGTTTTACCATTGGTAGCGGTTGGCCCACCAGTAAGTAATATATAAGGTGTTAAATCTACAGCTAGGCTAATCTCCTTGCTAACAGAACTTCCATCATCGGAGGTTGCCGTCAACTTCGCGGTGTAATATCCGCCCTCAGCGAATACATGAACCGGGTTCTTTTCTGAACTTGTAGTCCCATCTCCAAAATCCCACGCCCATGAAGTGGCGTTATTGGTCAAACCTTGGAAGGCTACTTTCTTTCCAACTGTGCTCTGAAAAATATCAGCGGAAAGAGGAATATCTTCAGAACTGGTACTATCATCCGAACTACAAGAGGACAGGGATAGCATCATCGAAAATAAAACTCCATACAACAGTCTTAGATTTTTTTTAGTCATAAATTATAGTTTTAAGTTAGTTTTTATGTGGTCAAATATCTATAATAACCGATTACCCAAATCTTGTTTTCAACATTATAACCTCTAGTTAACGATTTGTTAATATTAGAACCTTTTGATTACACATTTAACAAAAATATATTTAAATTTTTCAATACAATTCAGATATATTATTAAATATACATTATATATTAACCCATGATTTAATAATTTAAATATAATTTTGTGAAATAAGTTAATATTCTTATTAAGTTTTATGCGTGCATAACAAGAGCGTTTTTAACATTTAAATGTTAGGATATATGAAAATAAAATCGTGCCCATCATATAAGGCAAAATTACATCTCTTACTTATTCCCTTTTTCATCCTAGTTTCTCTTATTGGCCATTCCCAAAAACTAGAGGTAGGTGCCGCCAAACGGATTATTACCCCCAACCCTCTAATTTCAGTTTCTGGTGGTGTAGGAACTCCCAAGCCTACTATTGAAAAAAAAGGAGAACTATATGTTAGGGCCATGGTGCTGGCAAAGGGCGAAGAAAAAATAGCTATTGTTAATATAGATAATCTAGGATGGCCGGCAGCACTTGGCAATAGATCACGAAAATTGATCAAGGGCATTCCTTTCAATAATATATTAATAGGAGCAACACATACCCACAGCGCTCCAGATGCCTATGCTTTCCCAGACGAAAAAGGCAATTTTGCAGCCGATTTAAAATACCTTGACTGGTGCGTTATCCAAATTGCGGATGCAGTGAATGAAGCTCTAAAGAATTTAGAACCTGCCAAACTGAAAATTGCAGTAGGTGAAGCAAAAGGCAAAATAGCCTACAATTATTACGCTCCGGAATTGTACGATCCAAGATGTGGAGTATTACAAGCCTTGGGTACCAAGGGGAAAAATAAGGACAAGCCCATAGTTACTTTGGTAAACTATGCCATACACCCCGAGGTTATTGGCAGCGATCGCGGGATTTTGAGTCCCGATCTTATTGGACCCTTATATGATAGAATCGAGGCAAAGACCGGCGGAATGGCAGTTTTTATGAATGGTGCCCAAGGGGGAATGGTAACTGCAGATAATAGGTTGGAAAACAATGCAGAAGCCTTTGATTGGGATGAATGCAATCGCATTGGGAACTTGTTGGCGGATGAGGCCTTAAGAATCTTATCAGCGACCGATATCCAGGAGAATCCTGAACTTTACTGCACCTCCAAACAGGCCGAATTCCCCATAGATTCCGAAATGATGCGATACATTTTTAACAATTCGCCCTTAAAAATGGGAAACTCTGACAGTAGCATTAGTACTACCCTAAACCTTATAAACATAGGATCGGCCCAAATTCTGACCATTCCCGGGGAAGCCCTGCCCAATATAGGGTATTATTTAAAACGAAATATGCCCACGGAACATCCTTTCCTTTTTGGATTGACCAATGATGCTTTTGGGTATATTTTGACCAAGGAAGATTTTAACAGCTTTAAAAGATATGATTATGTAAGTCGAACCAGCCTAGGGGAAAAAACGGGAGAAATACTTATCAATGACCTATTGACCCTAATCCAAAACAGTCCAAAACCTAAGAAGTAAAATAATTGCTAATCTTAACAAAATAACTTTATGAAAAAAATGCTTTCTCTTTTTGTATCGATGTCCTTATTATGTATATCATCCTGTAAGGACAGTCCAAAAAAATTGGCGGAAAATGTTGCTCCTGCTGAAGCGATAGTAACTCCCGAAACAGCACTGAAGAGTTACCTGAAAAATGACGATCAAACCTTTAAGTGGGAACTCAAGGAGAACTACTCCATTGGAGATGTTACCGTCTACGAGCTCTTGCTGACCTCCCAGAAATGGAGAGAGCATGTCTGGACACATGAACTTACGGTATTGGTCCCCAAAGAGGTTTCATTTGACGGAGCCCTATTAATGATTACAGGAGGAAGCGTAAAAGAAGGGATGCCCAATTGGTCATCCAATGAAGAGGATAAAAAGTCCATCAGTTTTGCCCAGGTAGCAGAAAAGAACAAGGCTATAGTGGCTATTGTAAGACAGGTTCCCAACCAACCTCTCTATGATGGCCTAACGGAAGATGAACTCATTTCCTTTACCCTGCACAATTACAAAAATGACAAGGACCCAACATGGCCATTACTTTTCCCAATGGTAAAAAGTGCTGTCAGAGCCATGGATGCAGTTCAGGAATTCACCAGCAAAAATCTCCAGAAAGAGGTTACGCGCTTTACGGTAACCGGTGCTTCAAAAAGAGGCTGGACCACATGGTTGACTGGAGCCAACGACAAGAGGGTAGAAACAATCGCCCCGATGGTAATAGATGTTTTAAATATGCCCGTTAGCTTGGATTACCAAATTACGGCTTGGAACGAATATAGTATACAAATCAATGATTACATACAATTGGAAATTCCACAAACCGTAGGAAGTGAGGATGGTAAAGCGTTAACCCAAATGGTAGATCCCTATTCATACAGGGCCAATTTAATCAT
>Ga0222651_1001123_pt1 | contig 13896 bp, 13 predicted proteins | sample AntAcemetagen369_FD_179855 | JGI IMG/M metagenome (GOLD analysis project Ga0222651, IMG submission 179855) | Saline water microbial communities from Ace Lake, Antarctica - #369 | ecosystem: Environmental > Aquatic > Non-marine Saline and Alkaline > Saline | place: Antarctica: Ace Lake...
AAACGTCATTGGCGGAGGAGACTATGCCGACAATCGAATCGTCCCGGACATGGTGAAAGCGCTCGCAAAAAACGAGCCTGTTGGAGTTCGCAACCCTCACGCGACTCGTCCCTGGCAGCATGTCCTTGATTGCCTGTCTGGGTATTTGACGCTGGGTGCCTGGTTGAGTTCCGATCAAGCCGACCGCGAAAACACTTTGAAACGGGCATTTAATTTTGGGCCCACCTCCGATTGTGAACGTTCGGTTCATGATTTGGTGACGAAAACCCTTTGCCATTGGCCAGGTTCCTGGGAGGACCAATCAACTCCGGGCGCCGTTCACGAAGCGTCGCGCCTCAGTATTGCGATCGATCTCGCCGCCTCGATTTTGAAATGGAGCCCGTCGTGGGATTTTTCAACGACCGTTGAGCGAACCGTCGAATGGTATCGGGCAGAGTCGAACGGCAATAGCGATTCAGATTTGAGCGATTTGATGATCGCCCAAATCGAAGCCTTCAACGCTCAAAATAATCCAACAGGGGCTGATTCGTGAATTGCCGTAACAGTAAGCAGAATTTCTTCGCCCCAATAAACGCACTCATGATATCCATTAAAATCCATGTTTCATCCATGCTGAAATCTGAACCGCCCAGAGAATTCATGGATGGAAAAGGATGAAACATGGATTTCATAGACCGCCACTTTTCGATCGAGGCTCCGCCGGTATAGCGTCTGATCGTTTTTCACTTTTTTACCTTTTCACTTTTTTCTTTCTCTCCTTCCCGCATGATTTCATCTGTCATTCCTCAAGCCACCCCTGTTCGATCCTGCCTCTCCTGCGGCAGTGATCACTTGAATCCGGTTCTCGATCTCGGAACGCAGCCGCTTGCGAACAACCTTCTTTCCGAAGCGGACCTGACCAAACCTGAACCGATGTTCCCGCTCGGGATACAGGTTTGCAGCGATTGCTGGCTCATGCAATTGACCCAGCTCGTTCCGGCGGTTGATCTGTTTTCGGACTACCTTTATTTCAGCTCGTTTTCCGGGGCGATGTTGGAACACGCCCAGCTAGCGACCGAAAAATATCAACGGGAATTCGATCTTACTGCCGACAGCTTTGTTGTCGAAATCGCAAGCAACGATGGCTACCTCTTAAAGAACTTTGTGGCCGCACAGATTCCCTGTCTCGGCGTTGAGCCTGCTGCCAATGTGGCCAAGGTCGCCCGCGATGCCGGAGTCGAAACGGTGGAATGCTTTTTCGGGGCGGAATCAGCAGAGGAAATCCGGTCCGACTATCGTTCCGCTGATTTGATTCTCGGAAACAATGTTTTTGCTCACGCGCCTGACACCAACGACTTTGTCGCCGGCTCAAAAATCCTCCTCGCTCCCGAAGGACGGGTCGTATTCGAATTTCCCTACGCCCTGGATTTCCTCGAAAAATCGGAGTTTGACACCATTTATCACGAACACGTTTTCTACTTCAGTCTCACTGCTCTCGTTCCGCTCTTCGCGCGACATGGATTGACCGTCACCGACGTTGAGCGTCTTCCCATTCATGGCGGTTCTTTGCGATTGACCGCTCGTCATGCGGGAGTGCATCAGCCTTCAGACGCGGTAGCTCATTTACTTCAGGAAGAACGCGATGCCGGACTGACAGGGCTGCCACGATACCGAGAATTGGGAGAAACCGTCACTGCCATCAAAGAGGGATTGGTGGGCCTCCTCGCGGAATTAAAGAAAGACGGTAACTCGATCGGAGCCTACGGAGCGTCAGCCAAGGGCAGTACGCTGCTGAATTATTGTGGAATCGGAACGGAGACGCTCGATTTCGTTGCTGACCGCAGCAGCTACAAGCAGGGGAAATACAGCCCCGGGCAGCATCTCCCTATTCTGGAAGCGGAGGCGCTCGCGGCCAAACAGCCTAATTTCGCCCTGTTGCTTACTTGGAATTTCGCTGAAGAAATATTAAAACAGCAGAAAGCGTATCAGGAAAAAGGGGGGCGTTTTATCGTCCCGATTCCGACTCCCAGAATTTTGGATTAACCTGCTTATGGAATTTACTCCCGGAAAAATTCTTCCCGAAGTCATCCTCATCACGCTTGAACCTCGTGGCGATCACCGTGGATCATTCACCCGGACCTATTGTGAAACGGAATTTTGCAAGGCTGGCCTGCCGACTCACTGGGTGCAGTCCAACCACACCATCACCGAAAAAAAAGGCACGATCCGCGGAATGCACTGGCAGGCGGAACCTAAAGGAGAAGACAAATTAATCCGCTGTCTCTCAGGAATCGTTTTCGATGTCGCTGTTGATATTCGGCCCGGCTCTCCGAACTTCGGAAAGTGGGAAGCATTTGAACTTTCCGAAAAAAAGCCGACTGAACTATTTATCCCCCGGGGATTTGCCCACGGGTTTCAGTGCCTGACTGACAACTGCCACCTTTTTTACCAAATGACGGAATTCTACGAAGCTGATTTGGCGAGAGGGATGCGGTGGAATGATGTAGAAGTTGCCGTGAATTGGCCAATTGAATGCGTCGAGACATCAGAACGGGATAAATCAATGCCTCCGTTTTCGGGGGTCAAAACTGAACTTTAAAAAGCAAAATTATCTGACTAGAAAAACCACTAATATTTTATGGAATCAATACCTGTATTTAAACCTTTAATAGGTCCCAAGGAGATTGAAGCATCGACTAAGTCCCTCGAAATGGGATGGCTCGGAATGGGGAAGTCAGTAGGTGAATTTGAAACTGCTCTCCACAATTATCTTGAAGTTGGAGATCGACACGTCGTTGCTGTCGGCACTGGTCACGCGGCTCTCCACTTGGGGTTGCTTATCGCTGGGGTTGGACCGGGGGACGAAGTGATTACACCCTCGTTTAACAATATTGCTGATTTTCAAGCGATCCTTGCAACTGGAGCTTCGCCTGTTTTTTGTGATATATGTGAAGATTCATTATGCATTGATCTTAATAAAGCGGCTGAACTCGTGACTGATCGAACGAAAGCAATAATTGTCATGGATTACGATTGCGTGCTTTGCGATCACGACGCAGTCGAAAAGTTTTCGGAACGACATCAAGTTCGGGTTATTCATGATGCCGCTCACGCCTTTGGTTCTCGGTATAAAGGGAAGATGATTGGAAGTTTTTCCGATATATGTATGTTTAGTTTTGATCCGGTCAAGACGATTACTTGCATTGACGGTGGAGCACTCGTTGTAAAGACTGAAGCTGAAAAGGTAGCATTGCATGAAATGCGTCTCATTGGCATGGGGCAGCCCTCAGAAACGATGTACCAAAATAAACGAGCATGGACCTATGGGGTCACTCGACTCGGATTTCGATATCACATGGCTAACCTGCACGCTGCAATCGGAATCGCACAAATTGCAAGAATGCAGGAAATTAGCAAAACGAGGAGGGATTCCTGTCTTAGTTATAATCGCGCTTTAGAATCCTGTAGCGGAGTTAGAACGCCCAAAACTGATTTCAAAGACATCACTCCATTCCTCTATTACATCCGTGTTGATAAAGATCTGCGGGATGACCTTCGGGCATTTTTATCCGATAATGGAGTCGATACCGGAATCCATTGGCAGCCGGGGCACTGGTTCGATCTTTTTAAAGATTGCCGAAAAGGTAATCTTGATATCACGGAAGTGGTTGGTAGAGAGGTGTTGTCTCTTCCGCTCCATTCAGAAATGAATTCCGAAGATCTGTTAAGAGTCACTAGGACAATTAAGCAATTTTTTGACTCAAAAAAATGAATTCTGGAAAATCATTGATTGCTTCTTTAAAGGCAACGGCCTCAAGGTCAGGCTCGAACTTGAATCTGGTTGTTGGCTCGCCACCTGAAGCTTTGCTTCGCCCCGTTGGATGCGCTCTTGGAAAACAGGATAAGAAAGATGTCGCGGCATTGTCAGTGTGGCGTAACAAATTTTCAGACGCCTTTCTGACTGAATTTGAGGCGAATGAATCCAGAACCTCAAATTGGCTTAATAGCGTTGTGTTGACGGATCCCGGGAGAATTCTCTTTATGCTCGATGACTCAGCGGGAAATACTTTTGGTTACATGGGCCTTGCCTTTATCGATTGGGAAACGGGGCTTGGTGAAGCGGATGCTGTTGTTAGAGGGGGCAGCGCCAGAAAGGGGCTTATGAGTGAATGCCTAAAAGTGTTGTTGAACTGGGCACAAGGCCAGTTGGGCTTGAAGGATGTTTTCGTCAGGGTTCGGTCCGATAACTCAGCACTCGAATTCTATCGAAAATTTGGATTTGAGGAACAAGAACGGACGCCACTCGAATTAACTGAAAATAATGGTGAAAAAAATTGGAAGGAAACGCCGGGCTTCCTCGGGGCTGAGGTATCCCTAGTCCATATGAAGCTTAAGAATGAACCAACAAAATGATTACAATTGATAAAGAAAAAGGAGAGGTATCTGAAGAGATTGATGGGATTACAACGACGTACCCAATAGGATCACCGGAAGCATTCCAGATTATTTCTTCCGCTTGGCTGCGTAGCGGTTGGGACGCTAAATATGTTTATACATTTTCATGGATGGGCCGTCCAATTATTCAGCTCCCTGAGGATATGGTGCGAACTCAGGAGGTTATATATAGAATTAAACCCGACGTTCTCATTGAGACTGGCGTAGCGCACGGGGGGTCTTTGATATTCTATGCATCTTTGTTCAAAGCAATGGGGAAAGGGCGCGTGATCGGGATCGATATCGAAATTCGCCCTAAGAACCGTAAAGCAATCGAAAGTCACCCAATGTTCGATTTGATCACGCTAGTAGAAGGAAGCTCAGTTGCGCCGGAAATTGTGAGTGATGTACACGAGATGGTGTCCCCATCTGAAACTGTGCTAGTTATACTCGACTCAAACCATTCTCGACAACACGTCTACGATGAACTCTGCGCATACTCGGATCTCGTGTCCGTTGGCTCATACATCGTTGCGACCGATGGCATTATGAAAGACCTTCCGGGTGCCCCCAGGACTGAGGATGATTGGAATGTAAATAATCCCTATCAAGCTGCGAAGCAATTTGCGGAGGAGCGTGATAATTTTATTTGCGAACAACCTGAATGGGATTTTGATGAAAGTGAATCTCTTCGAGAGAACGTGACTTACTGGCCGGGGGCGTGGCTGAAGAGATTGTCGTAAATACTGAAGATTTAACATTCAAAGCTGTTTGTTGGATCGGGGAGCGAGTCGTAAATAAATTTAATGCAAAGAAAACCAAGAAAAGACGGGTTAGCGGCCATTTCTATTGGGATGCCTGTGTACAATGGTGGTGAAAGTTTAGTTCATGCAGTCGAGTCGATTTTGAATCAAACTTTGGATGATTTTGAATTAATTATTTCGGATAACGGATCCACTGATTCCACTTTCGAAATCTGCGAGAAATTTGCAAAACGTGATTCTCGAATCAAACTATTTCGACAAACGGAAAATATTGGTCCTGTAAATAATTTCCTGTTCGTCTTTAAAGAGGCTCAATCTGATTTCTTTTGTTGGGCTGCTGCAGACGATCTTCGATCACCTGATTTCTTGGAAGTAAACTATCGTTTTCTATCTGAAAATTCTGATTATGTGGCTTCTTGTTCGCCTAATTGTTTCATTGGCGACGAAGTGAATCTAACAAAATTTGAGATTGTAAATAATAGACTGGAAGATAGGGTAGTCTGTTTTCTGGAAAACGGCTGGAATTCCCATGGGGTATTTTATTCTTTATTTCGAAGAGAAGCGTTGAATGATAGTAAAGATCTTGGTTCGTTGTTTTTTGCTTCGGATTGGTATGTCGATTTGTGCCTGCTTTCCCACGGCAAATTCAATCGCTCAAAAGCGGGAGTGCTAGCTTTAGGGCGCGGTTGCAGCATGGAGCCTGACTTCGTCTCAGGAATTAGGTCAAACTTTATTGAGTATTTCATCCCGTTTCGCGAACTTTGGAAAGCTATTCGTCCAATGGCTACCGCATTGCCGATCGCGTCGCGAACTCGGATCTTCTTCATTTTCTGTTCTCTCAACTTCAGTGTGTTTCGCGGTAATCTCGTTTATTCTTTGAAGCGGATAGGGCTTAAACACTAGTCATCAGGATGAGGAGATTAATAATAAAAATCGTTTTATACGTCAGGCAGCTTTTGGATTACCATGATCGGGTCATCAAAATTCAGGAAGCGCTGGGGAGAATCGAGGCAAGACAACTAAAGTCTTCTGATTGTCGTGATTTGGCCGAATCTGAGTTCCGAACATTTTCCCAGTGGGGCGAAGATGGTATCATTCAGGCGCTGCTGTCGTTGGTTTCAATTGAACGGGAGGTTTTTATTGAGTTTGGCGTGTCGGATTTCAAGGAATCGAACTGTCGGTTCCTGCTTGTAAATGATAATTGGTGTGGATTGGTGATTGATGGGGATCAACAAAATATTGATGAAATCAAGAGTGACCCAATCTATTGGCAGCATAATTTGAAAGCTGAGTGCAGATTCATTGAAAGAGGAAATATTGAAGGCATCTTTAAGGGGTGCGGTGTCCAGGGGCCAATTGGTCTGCTTTCAATCGATATCGATGGCAATGATTATTGGGTGTGGGAGACCATCGAGTCAGTTGACCCTGTCGTGGTGGTAGTGGAATACAACGCTGTCTTCGGTGATCAGCATGCGATCACAGTCCCCTACAGTGACGGTTTTCAAAGGGCGTCGAAACATCACTCGTGTTTATATTTTGGCGCCTCGATTCGGGCGTTGATCCAGCTCGCGGGTAAAAAGGGCTACTCTTTCGTTGGAACCTGCACGAATGGATGTAATGCCTTCTTTGTTAGGAGTGATCAGGCAGATAAAGTATCCTCTAAGATAGATGGCGTCTGGGCCTATCCATCAAAGGTGCGCGAGAGCCGAAATGAAAACGGTGGACTTTCCTATGTCAGTGGGAGCGAAAGGGCAAAAGTGATTGAGGATTTGCCGTTAATCGATGTGGAAACGGGTGGTGAGGTAACTCTAAAAGAGTTGGGAGACCTCTATTCCGATGAATGGCGGAACGGTTCGAGGTCGAAATTATCGAGTTAGGCATCGAGGCTCCGAGAAAAGATTAATTGAATTTATTGTTTTGAAAGTAGCTTTTGACAGTGAAATTTTTGTTGCCCAGAAATATGGAGGTATTTCCAGATATGTTCACAGTCTTGCGGTGGAGTTGGAGCGAATCGACGCCGTCGAGTCGTTAATTGTAGCGCCGCTTCATCGAAACCGTTATCTGGCTGATAGTGCGGAGTTTTCTGCAGGAAAGGTTGTCTTGCCGGAGTTCACCGGTCTCCTGTCAGTGGTAGCAAACAGAGGGGCTAACTTCCTCGGGGAAATCGCTATGAAATGTGTGAGCCCTGACATTGTTCATAAAACTTACTTTGGTCCTTCACGCTATCGAACCGGGAAAGCAAATGTGCTAACCGTCTACGACATGGTCTATGAGAAATTCCCTCATTTTTTTGAAGATGGTGGCGATTTGGTGCGAAAGAAAAAAGAAGCCGTCGCAGGGGTCGATCACGTGATTTGCATTTCAGAACATACAAGAAACGATCTCGTCGAGTTGTGCGACGTGCCCAGGGAAAAGACATCCGTGGTATATCTGGGGGTGGACGAGGTTTTTCTTGAGGAGGTTCAGGAGAATACGATAGAAGTGGGATTTCCTTTTGTTCTATTTGTGGGCTCAAGAGGGAGTTACAAGAACTTTGAATTGCTGATCGATGCATTCAGTTCCTCAGCAAGACTAAAAAAAGATTTTGGAATTATATGTTTCGGTGGCGGGACGTTTACTGAAAAAGAAAAAAGGCTCGTTGCCCGGGCCGGTCTGAAGAGTGACAGAGTTCTGCAGATGAGCGGTCATGACAGTTGCCTGAAGGAGCTATACTCTCTCGCAGACGTTTTTGTTTACCCTTCGTTATATGAAGGGTTTGGAATGCCTCCGCTCGAAGCGATGAGTAGCGGATGCCCAGTTGTTTCCAGTAACACGAGTTCACTTCCTGAAGTGGTTGGTGATGCGGCCGAGATGGTTGATCCAGAGAGCTTCGAATCGATCAGACACGGATTGGAAGCTGTCTTGTACTGTGATCAGCGAAGAGTTGAACTTATTTCCAAGGGGAGGGTGAATGCTTCGAGGTTCTCGTGGAAGAACTGCGCACAGGATACGTATGAAATCTATAAACGCCTTTTGTCTGAATGAATAAACGTGCGCTAATCTGTGGTGTTACGGGGCAGGATGGAGCTTTGCTCGCCAAGCTGCTTCTGGGGAAAGGCTATGATGTGTGGGGAACCTCCCGTGATGCTGATGTTGCTGATTTGGAAAAGTTGTCTCGATGCAGCATTTCCGGAGAGGTGCCGGTTCTTTCGATGGTTCTAACCGATTTTCGTAATGTCCTGAATGTCTTAACAAAAGTGGAGCCGGACGAACTCTACCTATTGAACGGGCCCAGTTCCGTGGGGCTTTCATTTGATCAACCCGCAGAGACGATCGAAACAATTATTTCGGGAACATTGAACGTTCTTGAGGCGATGCGTATTTTAGGGAAGGCCACACGTGTGTATCACGCGAGTTCGAGCGAGTGTTTTGGAGATGTTCCGGATGATCCTGCTGACGAAACAACTCCGTTTCATCCCCGGAGTCCCTATGGAGTGGCCAAGGCTTCTGCTCATTGGCTGGTAGCCAATTATCGCGAGGCATATCAGTTGTATTGCTGTAATGGAATATTGTTTAATCATGAGTCTCCGCTTCGGCCGGCGCGATTTGTGACGCGCAAGATCGTTAGCGCCGCGTGCCGTATTCAGGCAGGTTCGAGTGAACGCCTTAACTTGGGGAGATTAGACGTGAGGCGTGATTGGGGGTGGGCTCCTGATTTTGTCGGAGCCATGCACAGGATGTTACAGATGGACACCCCTGAAGATTATGTGATCGCAACGGGAGTCGAACATACTCTGGAAGAGTTTGTCTCAGGTGTTTTTTCGTGTCTTGGAATGGATTATACAAATCATGTGGACGTCGACTCCCAATTTTTTCGACCGTCCGAAATTGCACGAAGCGTAGGTAATCCGGAAAAGGCAGCTAAAGATCTGGGTTGGACTGCCACGGTTCACTTCGATGAAATAATTTCACGACTCGTGGAAGCCGAGAAGAGTCGGGTAGTGTAGCGATTTCTTTCACGGAACTGAAATGGCTGAGTCTGGATTTAAAAAAAAAGTAGCTGTATTGGCACGTTATTCCCTCGGGGAATTCCAAGTGTTCCTGAGGACCTTTTTAAGATAGCTAAAACAGCAAATAGAATCTGCGATGGCTATTGCGATGTAGCAAAAAATAGTAATTTCGATTATCACAGTGACCAAAGACAGCGTAGCGACCCTCGACAGAATTTTCGCTTCTATCGATCGCGTGAAAACCAATGGTATCGAGTAGATCGGGAAGTGTCCTCTGAGTCGTTAAAATAGAGGTGCCGGTTGGTATGCCACGCGAGATCGTGGCAGTGATCAAACGAAACCACCACAAGGTTGAATCACGAGAAACTGAAAGCCGCCATTTAGCAAGACGGGGAACGCGAATCTGCCAAAATCCTCAATGCTCTTCTTTGAACAACAGTGGGCGAAGCGTTTTGGCAAATTATAGTTGATGAAGTCACCCAGCTTTGCGGTCTTCACTATGCACCCGACCAAGACAGTCCGCATCATCGATGCGGGCTCTGAAATAGGCCGCGTCTATCTCGGTGGAGAGAAAGAAATCATTCGTCGCCCGCGTCGTCGTCCCGATAGAAAAGGCGAGACGGCTCTCGACAGTTACGAGCCGGCATCCAGTCAGGCCAGTCTCTTCAAGAATATCGTCTGCTGAGGAAATTTCACAGAGAGGCATGGAGCGCGACCGCAAAGATTCCATCAGCGAGAGTTCGGTCTCTCGGATGTGGATCGAAAAAAGCCGGAAACAACTGGCGAAACTCCGCGAGCGGGCGATCGACGAGTCGGAGTCGCTCTGCCTCATGATCAAGGTTGTTGTAGTCGGCGGTGAGAACTGCGTAGTCGTTGGACTTAGGATCGAGGTGAATGGGCGCAAACAATTTCTCGACTTCGAGTCGGGAACCTCGGACAGCCTTAACAGGGTAACTCGGCTACTGCAACGACTCCCGAAACAAGTAGTCACCTCGGGTAGTGAAAATCCGATGCTGGTATGAGGGATGGCTTCAAGGCGATCCGAAGTGGCGTTCTCCGCTTTTCCGGCGGCCCTGCAACAGACCTGCATCATCCATCTTGAACGAAACATCGCAGACAAGTCGCGCCGGAGAGATTGATCGGAAAGTCAGAGGCTCTTCCGCTGCTTCCGTGAGGCTGAAGAGAGAGAAGACGAAAAAAAGCGTTCGAGAATCTACGGGATTTATGGCCGAACGCAGTGCCGGTGCAACTCTTACGCTAGGTGACAAGTGCGAGGAAGCCCAAGCAAAGTCAATCAGCTCAATCAGCCAGCAACACTCAATGTGACGTTGCCGAGCACGAATCCGATCGAGGACGTCATGAGTAAAAGGAGAGAAAAAACCGAAAACGTGAAGCGCTGGAACGTGGCAGGTAACATGTTGAACCGCTGGGCGGCATCCGGATTGCTTTGGACGGAGAGCGGCTTTCGTCGCCTCAGGCCTCACAAAGACCTTTCACATCTGCGGATGAACGCGGGGAAACTACTTGCAACACCGATCCTAACTAGACAATAAGATCGCCACCAACGTCGCTCTGTTTTAACGATCTAAGAGACATCCCCCAATTAGCCCCACATCTATGTGTCATTGCTAGTTACTATGAGAAAATCCAAGATTGAAGAGGAGGCGCTTGTCATCGTTTTTATTCCAACTTGGAACAGGCTGAAATAAAAACGGTGACTGTCGGAAGTGTCTTAAATCTGGGCGTTTTAGTGAGACTTCATATCTTGGATAACGCGTCAACTGATGGCACCGAAGAATGGACTCGGGATTTGGCGCATGGCGATCAGAGAGTAAGCGTAACTCGTCAGACCGAAAATGTGGGGTCAATTCCGAACTATAGTGGTGGATTTAGATCCGTTGCAACCAAATACTTTATTCCACTTGCAGATGATGATGAATTAGGCCCCTTATTTTTAAGTGCCGCTCTAACTGTTGTAAAAGATGGTGATGAAGTAGGGGGGGGTATTGGTAAGACTGAGTTCCGTGACTTTAATGGTAAGCGAACAAGTCGATTTCCATTGGAGTCACCTAGTGGTGTTACGAATCCCTCGGAGCACCTTCGAGAATGGATGGATAAAGGACACTATTCATGGAGTAGCATTCTGTGGTCAACTGAGGTTGTTCGTCGTTGTGACGCCCTCGAGCGAGCTTTGCCATTCGGGGGTGCAGCCGATGTAGCCTTTCAGTTTCTTGTCTTTTTGGAAACTCCGGTGTATTTTGTCGAGGAAGTTGGTTCTGTGTTTAATAGCCATCCAGGGCAAGCGTCGCGAAACCATGAATTGGAGGAGCTAGATGGTTTTGGGCGTCTACTAAGTTATTGCAAGGGCGCACTTATTGGGGCCGAATATGAGGATTTGGCAAATGAGAATTGTTTTGGTGCTTGTGCTCGTCGGTGGGCGAATTGTGCGAAGGACGGTTTCGAGAGGTATGCTTCCAGTAATTCTTATACAACTGAAGAGTTAAAAGGTGTGTATGATGCCTATGGTGAACATTTCCTCCCTGTCATTGATTTGGAGGGGTTCCCTTTAGGTTTATTAATCGAAGGTAATGTTATTCCTTTTCATTTACGCGCAGGGAGATTTATTCGTCGGATTTTGCGGAAGTTATCCTTGAAATTCTCTTGATCTGCAAAGCGCATGAGCGAGAGAGACTAACGCTGCACTGAAGAGATACGATAAATAGTGAGGCGGCTCAGCCTAATATTAAGTCCCGGTGTCCCGAAATACGAGGAATGTTGGTTGAAATCAACCTTATTTGCAGAGATGTTATATCTGTCCACCGTGTTCCTGCCACTGCAGCGGACCACTAAAATCAGGGTGTAATTTCTTTTTTTTGTTGACAGCGCAATAGAGAACACTCTCAAATCATATGGTTTTTCACAATATTCAAATTTTGCGGGGGGTGGCCGCAATCCTGGTTTTGGTTTGTCATACAAATTTGATGGTTGGGCCGGAACTGTTTGGAGGCTTTTTCTTGATCGGATGGTCGGGAGTGCACTTCTTTTTCGTTCTCAGCGGATTTATCATCTTTTACACGAATTACCGATCTTGTTCCTCGCCGTCGCAGTTTCTTCCGTATTTAGGTAAGCGATTGCGACGAATCTATCCTGTCTATTGGATTTACTGTATCGGGGCATTAGTTGTGCATTTCGTGATATTTCAATTGAGTGGTTGGTCCTTAATAACTTGGGTTGACTTAAATGCTCTTGAAGTTGTTAAATCTTTTTCTCTATGGCCAATTCAATCAACGAAGACAATAATCCCTGTAGCTTGGACGTTAACATACGAGGCTTTCTTTTACCTGATGTTTGGTCTTTTCATTCTTCTGCCGAAGAATGTATCTCTTGGGTTGGCTTTAGTTTGGGTGATTGTAATTGTATTCAGCTATTTTATGGCCGGTAGGGAGAAGACGCCGTTGGAGACCCTCATTGTGAGTGAGCTGAATTTGGAATTCATCCTTGGATGTCTTGCTGGCTATTTAGTAAAAACTAAAAAGCATCTTTTTGGAAAAGGATGGATTCGAGGGTTCCTTGTCTTCGGTACGCTTAGTCTAGCTTTTGCTTGGATAAGCGAGTGGAAAAATCTTTTTGTTGTGAGTGAAACGACTCAACTGAAATTTGGACTTCCGTTCTTTTTTATTGTGCTTGGCACAGCATTGCATGAACAGGCAAGTGATAGTGTATCCACGTTTGGAGTGGTGAAACGATTCGGGATTTATCTTGGGGATGCGTCTTATTCTATCTATTTGATTCATTTCATACCCATCGTGATTTTAGTGGCACTGAATTCGAAACTTGGATTGGTGTCGGCTTGGGTAGAATTCGCCTTAATCTTAATTGTCGTTTTAGTGTTAGGTTGCCTTTCCTTTAATATGATTGAGCGGCCGCTTACTAAGCGACTTCAGATCTCCTTTGCTAAACAATAGTGGCAGAAGTTGTTTTTTGACGTCCTATATCTTGATCGCCACCCCTATGAAAGCCCTTGTTAGCGTAAAACGTGTTTTTCAGCAAATTCTCAATATTCAGCAGCGATTACATAATCTTCAGGAGGCAATTGGAAGGATTGAAAATCGACAATTATCCGAGAGGTCATTCGATGATTTAAGTTCCTGTGAGTATCGAGTGTTTTCACAATGGGGCGAGGATGGAATAATCCAAGCCCTTCTCCGAACGGTTCCAATCGTAAAACAAATATTTATCGAATTTGGCGTTGCGAATTATACGGAATCTAACACTCGATTTCTTCTCATTAACAATAATTGGTCAGGATTGCTTATTGATGGAAGTCCGTCGAATATCAACTTTATCAAGAATGATCCGATCTATTGGCAATATAATTTAAAGGCAGAGTGTTCTTTTATTACCAGGGAAAACATAAATCAAATTTTTTTAGATAATGGAATTTCAGGGGAGATAGGTATACTATCTATTGATATTGACGGAAATGATTATTGGGTGTGGAAAGAGATTGATGTTGTATCCCCGGCTATTGTTATAGCGGAGTATAATGCGAGATTTGGGTGTGACGCTGCGGTTACGGTCCCATACGACCCTGCCTTTACTCGTGAAAAAGCTCACGTTTCTAACATCTATTATGGCGCTTCTCTCCGGGCTCTGAATAATCTCGCTGTAGAGAAGGGTTACGCATTGGTCGGAGCGAATTCAGCAGGAAATAATGCTTTCTTTGTTCG
>Ga0222651_1001124_pt1 | contig 13885 bp, 10 predicted proteins | sample AntAcemetagen369_FD_179855 | JGI IMG/M metagenome (GOLD analysis project Ga0222651, IMG submission 179855) | Saline water microbial communities from Ace Lake, Antarctica - #369 | ecosystem: Environmental > Aquatic > Non-marine Saline and Alkaline > Saline | place: Antarctica: Ace Lake...
CCGCCGCTGTTCTCGAGGAGCTCTATCGCTTGACCCCTCTGGAGGAGAGCTTTTCCATCAACTCCGTCGCACTTGTTGAAGGCCAACCAAAAACGTTAGGGCTTCTCGATCTTCTGCAGGTGTATCTTGATCACCGGGTTTCCGTGGTGACGAGGCGCTCTCGCTTTCGCCTCAACCATCGCCAGGAACGCCTTCACCTTGTCGAGGGGCTCCTGGTGGCCATCGGGGACATTGACGCCGTTATTTTAATCATTCGGTCTTCAGAAGATGTTGGGGCGGCACGGGAGAAACTCACGGAGGTTTTCAGCCTCTCCGTGGCACAAGCGGACTACATCCTCGACCTGCGGCTTCGCCGACTGACCAAGTTTTCTCGCCTGGAATTGGAAACTGAGCGCGATGCGCTGCTGGCAGAAATTGCGCAGCTGAGCTCCTTGCTCGCAAGCGAAGACCTGATCAAAGAAACTGTTTCCGGTGAACTTTCAGACATGGCTGACAAGTACGGCACTCCCCGACGCAGCGTCATTTCTGGACACACCCCACCCGTAGTTCGCTCCACACAGATCCACAAGGATCTGGCGATTGCCGATACGGCCTGTGTTGTTGTTATTAGCGCCTCCGGTAAGGCAAGCCGAGTGTCCTGGTCCGGCGGTTCGGGGGGCGTTCCCGCCAAGAGAAGCGCCCACGACGCGGTGATGGCTCAGGTTTCCACGAGTATGCGAGGACGCCTAGGAGCACTCACCAGCACCGGCGTGCTCCACATGTTTCACCCTTCTGATGTGCCTGAAGCTCAGGCCGTGAAACCTCAGTGGGGCGAGGGAATTGTCCTGTCGGACTATCTGGGGCTCAGCAAGGACGACGGAGCGATTGTGGGGGTGTTTGCGCTTGATAACTCCAGCATCATCATGGTCGGAACCACTCGAGGGGTGGTCAAACGAGTCTCGCTGGGTGACCTCGGCGACAAGACCCACTACCCCCTCATCGCTCTCAAAGCCGGCGACCAGGTCGCAGGAGCTTCGCTTGCCCCCGACAGCCACCACATCGTTCTTGTCACTTCTGCCGGCCAACTATTGACCTTCTCTGCTGCGGAGGTGCGCCCGCAGGGCCTCGCCGCGTCGGGAGTAGCTGGAATCTCACTGCCCGAAGACGACCGGGTGATTTTTGCTGGCGCGGTGAAGCGAGAAACTGCACACGTCATCACGATTTCGGGTTCCACTGCGGTTCTGCCCGGAACAGAGTCCGCGAGGGTCAAGCGGAGCGTCCTCAAGGACTTCCCCACCAAAGGTAGAGCTACCTCGGGAGTTCGAGCTCACTCCTTCTTGAAGGGGGAAGATGTGCTTGTCGGCGCGTTCGTGGGCACCTCCCCGCAAGCGCTGGGAGCCCGTGGTCACGCTATGGAGCTCCCCGAAGAGATATCCAAGCGCGATGGCTCAGGGTCACTCGTGGAGGAGTCTTATGCGGCGTTAGGCGTGCAAATTTTCTAAACGTCGATGCGTTCTCTCGCCAGCCCAGGACCCTGAATGATGAAGTCCCTCCGTGGGGCGACATCATTACCCATCAGTAGCTCAAAGACCGTTGATGCCGCTTCGGCGTCGCTAACTCGTACCCGCCGAAGAGTGCGATGCTCACGATTCATCGTGGTCTCGGCCAACTGGTCAGCGTCCATTTCCCCCAGGCCTTTATAGCGTTGCAGGGGCTCGCGGTAGGTCTTCCCCGCGGCTTCGAGAGCTTTCAAGAGGCTTTTTAGCTCGTCCTCTGAATAGGTGTAAAGGATTTCTGAGGGCGCTCGGCCTCGGGCATTGACAACGACGCGATGGAGAGGAGGTACCGCTGCATAAACGCGACCTGCGTCAACCAATGGCCGCATATATCGGAAAAACAGCGTGAGCAGCAACGTGCGAATGTGAGCGCCATCAACGTCAGCGTCAGACATAATGATGATTTTGCCGTAGCGAGCCTGACTCACATCAAAGGTTCGTCCTGAACCGGCCCCGACGACCTGAATGATGGCGGCGCATTCAGCGTTGTCCAACATGTCCTGAACGGATGCTTTCTGGGTATTGAGTATCTTGCCTCGAATAGGCAAAAGAGCCTGGTGTTCACTGTCGCGGGCAAGCTTCGCGGTGCCCAGTGCCGAATCACCCTCGACGATGAATAGTTCACTGCCCTCGGTTTCTTTACTGCGGCAATCGACGAGCTTGGTGGGAAGCGTCGACGCCTCCAGCGCGTTTTTGCGCCGTTGGGTATCCTTCAGCGCCCTCGCAGACACCCGCGTTTTCATTTCCGCCACAATTTTTTCCTGCAGCAGCGTGGAGAAAGCTTTGTCTTCGCGTTTTGGGGAGGCGAATTTGTCGTTCAACCCAGATGAGATCACCGCCTGAACAATGGACTTCACCCCGGGCGTCCCCAACACTTCTTTGGTTTGTCCTTCAAACTGGGGCTCCGGCACCCGAACGGCCACGATGACAGTCAGGCCCGCCACCATGTCGTCTTTCTCAACTTTGTCCTTGCCGACCTTGAGCTTGCGGGCATTTTTGTCTATTTCTGCGCGCAGAGTCTTCACCAAACCGGCGTCAAAGCCCTGCTGGTGTGTGCCCCCCTTCGGGGTTTGGATGATGTTCACAAAACTCTTATTCACCGTGTCATAGCCTGTGCCCCACTGCATGACAACGTCCACGTGAACCTGACGCACAACATCTTGCGACAGCATTTTTCCGGTGTCATCGAGAACAGGAACTGTTTCTTCAAACTCTCCTTCTCCGCTGAAGTACCACGGCCCGACCACGGCGGCGTCCGGGGCTAAAAATCCGAGAAAGTCAGTGAGTCCGCCGACAGCGGAAAACGTGGTGTGTGACGGGGTGTCGCCGGTGTGGTCATCGAGATGAATGGAGAGATTGGGGACTAAGAAAGCCGTTTGGCGGGCCCTGTCGGCGAGCTCTTCAGGGGCGAACAAAGTTTTTTTGCCAAAGATTTGGGGGTCCGGCCAGAACCGAACCCTCGTGCCTGTGACACCTTTTTTGGTGGACCCCACAATTTTCAGGACACTTTGTTTAACAAATGGAGTAAAGACGGAGGAGGGTGAAGCCTCGCCTGAATCAGCAAATTCGCCAGGTTCTCCCCGATGGAAAGACATAGCCCAGGTCTTTCCCTCGCGATCTACTTCAACATCAAGGCGTTCGGACAATGCGTTGACGACAGAGGCCCCGACACCGTGGAGACCACCCGAGGTGGCATAAGAGCCTGCCCCAAATTTTCCGCCGGCGTGGAGTTTGGTGAAGACGAGTTCAACGCCGGTCAGTCCCGTCCTCGGTTCGATATCGACGGGCACTCCTCGGCCTTCGTCCGCGACAGAAACACTCCCATCAGAGTGCAGGACAACGGATATGTCGGACCCGTGACCTGCCACTGCTTCGTCAACGCAGTTATCAATGACTTCCCACAGGCAATGCATCAGGCCGCGCGAGTCGGTCGAACCGATGTACATGCCCGGTCTTTTGCGTACCGCCTCCAAACCCTCGAGAACGGTCAGGTGTCGAGCGGAGTAATCGTTACTAGGCACAGAATTTTGTCCTTAGGGTGGTTCGTTTTCCGTCCCTATTTTAGGCGGAGTCACCGACCACGGTGGATGCCCTCGCCGGTTGCACCTCATACGCGCAGGGCGAAACTGGGAGCGTCACGGTCAACAATCTCGGTCAGACGTGGTGGAATAAACTACTGACTAAGAAACCCCCCAAGGAGAACCGATGTCTTACGCCTCACCGGAAACGACCGAAGCCCCCAGCGAGACAAGTGTGACGTTGGGTTTTGCGGACACGTGCGATAGTTGCGGCGCGCAAGCCTACGTGCGAGTCACGTTGGAATCCGGCGAATTGCTGTTCTGCGGACACCACGCGGCAAAGCACCGAGAGACCCTCGGAACGAGCATTCTTGCGTGGCACGATGAAACGGACCGTCTGCGCTCTGAGCGCTCCAGCTAGACGGACCAGCTTCGATGCGCAGAGCGCTCCTTGCCACCGAGGCGGTCACCAAGCACCTCGCAAGCCTTGTTTCTCAGCACGACGTTATTGACTTACGTGCCGATGCCTATGGCTTTGGAGTGAAGGCGACGAGTCGGATCGCAGCTGAGGTGGGATTTCAAAGTGCCTTGGTGTCCCCCGCCCATAACGCACAGTGCGCTCTACCCGTGTCAACAGGAAGCTCCGGCTCTCTCACGCGGTGGTGGGATAAGGCCCCGCAGGCTCTCATCAGCTTTCAAGCAGACATTATTTCGGTCAAAAGGGTAAAAGCTAACACCGCAGTCTCTTACGGTTATGAATATCGGACCACGAGTGACACCACGTTGGTGCTGGTAAGCGCGGGCTTCTCCGATGGTGTCGCCAGGACTGCTTCTCCCGGTGCCCACATTTCCCTTGGCGGCGAGCTCTTTCCGATCGCCGGTCGGATCGCCATGGACCAGTGTGTTCTCGATGTTGGCCAGGCCGCTGTCGCCATCGGTGATGTTGCCACCATCTGGGGCGAGAGCCCCTCTCTTGACCAATGGTCGCTCTGGTCGGGTCGCTCCAGTGGGGCACTACTTGCCCATCTCGCCCCCCGGGTGGTGCGCCAGTGGACGTAACGCCCACCTGTTGGGTCGAAATTTCATGTGCTGCGTTTGCCCGCAACGTTCGCCACGCGCAGACGACGCTCGCTCACGATGCCCAGCTCATGATTGCCGTCAAATCTGACGCGTATGGTCACGGCGAAAAAGAGATGGCCCAAGCCGCCATGGCTGCAGGAGCAGACTGTCTCGCCGTGCTCGATATTGACACCGGGCACCGACTGAGACCTCATGCCTCAGACGCTCTGCTGTTGGCTTGGCTGCTCTCGCCAAGCGATGATTTCACCCTCGCACGCGAGGCGTCCCTTGACCTAGGAATTTCTGCCCTCTGGCAGCTAGAGAAGCTTGAACGCGAAGCACCCGGCGCCGCAACTTCCATACATCTCAAAATTGATACAGGGCTCCACCGCAACGGCGCTCTGGCCGAACTCTGGCCAGCGCTGTGTGAGCGAGCCGGGGAACTTGAAAAGACCGGCACTGTGCGGGTTGTGGGAATCTGGTCTCACCTGGCTGACACATCGATTGCGGATACCAAGGCGGCCCTGGAGCTTTTTCATTCCGCTGTCGAGCGCGCCCGCGGGCTCGGGCTGCGCCCCACCATGCTGCATATCGCCGCGTCAGCGGCTGCCACAGACATCCCAGAATCCAGACTCGACATTGTGCGGGTGGGGATTAGCGCTTACGGTGTGAGCCCCTTTAGCGATCGAAGCGCTACAGATTTAGGTTTCGAACCCGTTATGGTCCCGCGCGCTCTTATCGTGGAGATCGACCAGAAGGCCCAGACTGCCCGTGTGGGGATGGGCTTTGGCGACGGGCTCCTCACCATTCCCGAGAACACAGGGTGGGTCTCTCGAGATTCTGAGAAACTTGCCCTGCGATATGTTGAGGTGGATCACGTTGTGGTGAGCCTGCCCCGCGGTTCCCGGGCTGCGGTCGGAGACACGATTACGCTCTGGGGCGAGCCCCGCAAGGGGACTCCGAGAGCGGAAGACTGGGCGCAGTGGGCGGGAACCATTGGGGATGAAATCGTGGCCTCAATGGGTCCCGATGTGGAGCGTCGGTTTAGCCGCGACTAATTCCCAGGCGACGCTCTATGCCCGTCCTCGCCTGAGCGGCAGCGTTTGCCACACGATTATGAAACTCCGCGGTGTGGCGGCTTTCGCCGCGTTTTTCGAGCACGTTCTGGGAGATATCGTCACACCAGTGGGGATTAAGTGCCAAAGCAGGTCCCCCCAAACGAGTCCCCAAGAGTCCTTTCGCGATGAGGCCTTCCTCGCGGGGGTAGCCCGATTGCGGTCCCTCGACCCTCATCAGAGATTTCCCCCCTTCATGAAGGGTCACCGCTCCGACCTGGTTGACATAGCCCGCGCTAGGTCGCCCTCGGAAGTCAACACCAGCCACCTCTCCAGAAAACCGGGTGGACTGATGGTCGGCTTCTGACGGGAAAATGCCCGCACCAGGCAACACCTCACCCTCCGGGGTTGTCACCGAGACCCCCAGTAGGTCCCATCCGGTTCCGACCGCCAGAAAAAAGGCTCCTTGGGCGCGCCACAGGTTCACGAGGCCAAGGAGAGGGATGAGCTGGGCTGCAGCGGGGCGCATACTGGACGCTGATCCACTCCCCACGCACACCGCGTCCACCTCGGCGGGCGCATCGCCTACGCGGTGGACATCCACGATGTGTGCGTCATGGCCACTGTGTTCCAGGGACAGCGCAAGTATTTCGGCGTTCGCGGCAGAACCATTCAGACCGAGGCTTAGCGGCAAAAGACGGACAAGAGTGAACGCGCTCATCGGGTGCCCTCAAGCTCCTTATAGCCGGCCAGGCGCCGGATGCGCATCATCTGCTCGTAGTTCACGATCGCGTTTAACGGCCCGGCGGAGGGAGGCGCCTCCGCCACAAACCTCTCCAGCGCGGCCTTCGTGTCTTCGACCACGTGCCCGTAGGGAATACCTCGATGCTCCAGAAGTGAAACCCACTGCCACGCTTTGGTGCCGCTAAGAACAGATACCGAAGAAAGCGCACTCGTGTCTGTGTCAAAAATCCAGGAAGGGTCAGGGGTTCCCTCATCCACGGAAATCCACACGTTTTCTAGGGGGTGGGTCACCGCGTCGAGGTTGGCCTGCAAGCTGGGAAGGTTCTTCATCATGATGAGCGCAATATCGCGACCTTTGTAGGTGATGGTCTCTCCGCGGCCATAGACGGGCGTTAACACTTCTAACGCCGCTATTGCCGTTTCAGGCTTGAAGCCATCGTCAAGAACGACAGAGGCCATCGCTGCGGCAAGGCCGGTGTCCACGGCGTAGTGCAAGCCAGGCTGGGGCATACGCAACGCAAATACCGGCCCGCGAAAATCGAGGTCGACCTGAGCCCCCGCGACAGAGACAACAGAAAGTACTGGCTTGCTGAGCGAAACGGCGAGACGCTCAAAAAACAACGGAGCCGGAACGAGGCCATGAGCTGCCGACGCAGAGGCCTCAGCGCTGACCGCCATGTGTTCCACTCGAAATCCCTCCGCTTCAAGCTCAGACCCCAAAGCGTGCGCATTGGGGTCTCCCCCATTGACCAGAACCCCCGCGGAAACCATGCGGGAAAGATCACGAAGCATCCGGTAGACAGCTTCTGGTTCGCCAAAACGGTTCAGCTGGTCAACCTGAATATTGGTAATAACGACCCACCTAGGCTGAATCAAGTGCGCAATGTGTGTCCCATAGGCCTCATCAACCTCGAGAACCGCGATGTCTGCGGGAAGCCTACCCCTGAGCGACGCGCTCCCCACCAGTGCAGAGGCCAATCCTTGAGGAAGGTTTCCCCCCGCAGAATTAGTGAAAACTTTCAGCCCGTGGGCCCTCAAAATGCCGGCCAACATTGTCGTGGTGGTGGATTTTCCATTAGAGCCTGTGACAAAGATGACACCCCGAGGAAGGCCACCCAACGTTCGTTCCAAGACGTGGGGCAGCAGGCGCAACACAACCAGCCCGGGAAAGGCTGAGCCTCCGCCGCGCAAACGCGTAAGAAAGCGCACAACTTTTGCGACTCCGAACGCAATGATGAGCCCCATCGATTTACTCTAGATAGTCGCGCAGAGCCTGAGACCGCGAGGGGTGGCGCAGTTTGGCCATGGTCTTGGATTCGATTTGACGAATTCGTTCCCGTGTGACACCGAAGGTGTCCCCAATTTGGTCCAAAGTTTTGGGCATTCCATCTCCGAGTCCAAAGCGCATCCGAATCACGCCGGCCTCTCTTTCAGAGAGAGAATCAAGAAGCGACTCCAGCTGGCGCTGCAACATGGTGAAGCCCACGGCGTCCGCAGGGACAACTGCCTCGGTGTCCTCAATGAGGTCACCGAACTCGCTATCGCCGTCCTCGCCCAGAGGCGTGTGAAGAGAGATAGGTTCACGCCCGTACTTTTGAACCTCAACAACTTTTTCTGGGGTCATATCGAGTTCGCGAGCGAGCTCCTCGGGCGTGGGTTCGCGGCCAAGATCTTGAAGCATTTGACGTTGAACACGTGCCAACTTGTTAATAACTTCCACCATGTGGACGGGGATACGGATGGTGCGCGCCTGATCTGCCATGGCGCGCGTGATCGCCTGACGAATCCACCAAGTGGCGTAGGTGGAAAATTTGAAGCCCTTGGTGTAGTCGAACTTTTCCACCGCGCGTATCAGACCCAAGTTTCCCTCTTGAATAAGATCCAAAAACTGCATCCCTCGCCCGGTGTAGCGCTTAGCGAGAGACACAACGAGTCGCAGGTTGGCGCCCAGGAGGTGGTTCTTCGCCCGATGCCCATCTTTTGCGATTTCGTGAAGCTCACGAGAGAGCTTCGTGGTCTTTTGGGAAGTCGTGAGATTGGAAAGCTTTTCTTCGGAGAAGAGGCCAGCTTCGATGCGCAACGCGAGCTCAACTTCTTGCTCGGCGTTGAGAAGGGCGACCTTCCCAATTTGCTTGAGGTAGTCCTTGACGGGGTCCGCCGTCGCTCCCGTAATCATCGTCGAAATGGTCGGAGCGTCGTCATCATCGCTACTGGAGAGAACGAGCGCTCCCTTGGGCAATATGACTGCCGGCGTGTCGTCTTCGTCGTCGTCATCGTCGTCAGCGACCTCTGCAAGCCCAGCGATGACTTCGGCGCCGAGCTTTTCCGCGACGACGTCCTTTTCTAATTCGACGCCCTGACGGGGGGCACCGGGAGTCTCTTCAGATTCCGCAGCCTTGGCGGCGGCCTTTTTCGGCGCGGCAGCCTTCGCTGCGGGCTTCTTAACTGCTGGCTTTGCGCTCGCAGCCGGCTTCGATGAAGCCTTGGTTGCGGCAGGTTTCTTCGCGGTAGCAGTCTTCGCGGTAGCAGTCTTCGCGGTAGCAGTCTTCGCGGTAGCAGTCTTAGCGGTAGAAGTCTTAGCGGCGGCTGGCTTCGCAGCTACGGGCCTCTTTACTGGAGTTTTGGTTACTGCGGCTTTCTCGGGAGTGGGAGCAGTCTTCTTTGCAGGAGGGGTCACAGGCGTGGCGGGTGCTTTCTGGGGTTCGGGGGCTTGTTGACGGGAGCGCCCTGTCAAACGGCTCAGGAAACCATCTTTGCGAGGGGCGTCTTTCTTGCTCGCTAAGGAGTCAGCGTTCGGCTCGAACGTGTTTTGTGCCATGGTCAACCTGCTCCACTCCTGATGACGGGCAGTAAGAAAACCCTTGTCAAGTCCTCCCACCTTGCGATAGAAGAACCCCACAGGGCTTTGAACCTAGTATGACACGGCCTTGAGGCGTGAAGGTTCACCTGGCCTCTCTGGCGTGGCAGCGTTATTCCGGCGCGGTGTCCGTGTCCGACGGGTATTGCTTGGCTAGGAAGTTCTGCAGTTCAGCGGCGATAGCGTCGGCGCTGGGGACTTCCCCGTCGGCACCCATCATGGGCGAAGGCACGGCATTGTCCTGCATATAAGAATCGTGCCGGCGTTCCAGGGTTTCCACAAGCTTCTCTAATTCTTGGTTGTCGCCCACCTGTTTAGCAATTCCGGTCAAAAACTCCCGACCCGACTCTCGGAGCACATCGGTCGGAAACACGAGGCCAGTGGCTTTCGTCACGCTTTGCAAGGCTGTTACTGCAGCGTCAGGAAATTCTGTGTCCGCCAGATAGTGAGGCACCAGGACGACGAACCCTGCGGTGGGGTGGTCTTGCTCTTGCAAGCGATACTCGATCAGGTGCATGAGTGTGCCGGGAACCCCGGTGGTCGGACGCCACACCGAGAGAGCATCCGTAATGTCCTCCCGATTACCGCTGACGGTCACTCCGAGGCTCCTCGTGTGAGGAACAGGCATGGGGATTGCATGGACCCAGCTACTCGTCGACACTTCTAACTCACCGATTAGACCGAGAAGGGTGCGCGACATCTGCTCCCACCGGAAATCTGGCTCATACCCGGATAAAAACAAGAAGGGAGAACCGAGTTCGTCCCTGACGAGGTCAAGACTTAACCGCGGAGGTTCATAGGACGTCAAGGCTGTTTCCTCAAACTGGAAAATCGGACGCCTCGCCCGGTAATCCATCAAGAGGTCATTATTAAACGCCCCAACCCTTTCGGATTCCAAGGAACTCAGAACATATCGATTAACCTGTGTGACCACGCCTCCGGCGTCGGCGAAGCCTGTCAACCCAGCCACCAGGGGAAGCCCTCGGGGCACGTCAGAAAGCTCCATGGCCTCCCGGAAAAGCTCATCACTAAACATGTTCTCAGACTAGTTCAGAGGTATTGGTAGCCCCTGCTTCTTCGCCCACAGCGTTAAGCCGGTTGTGGCTACCATGAAGACATGACACCCGACGCACCCACTTTCTTGCCCTCCCTGGACGACCTCGCAACCTCCGACGTTTTGGTGGTCGGAATATCGAAATCAAAGGAGGGACCGTCCCTTGTGGCAGGAGCCCTCAACCATGAGTTACGAGAAGGTCTCTCCTTAGCTCTCGGGCACATTGATGCCGATGGTTCCTCGGACAGCACATGGCGAATCCCTTCTCCACAGGCAATAGGCGCCTCCAGTGTCTTGCTCGTGGGATTAGGGGAAGGCACCCCAGACGCTGACCGGTTGCGCTTAGCTGCCGGGTTTGCTGCGCAAAGCATGTCCTCAGGTGTTCGCCTGGTATTCGCCTTGCCGTATTCAACGCCAGCCGAGATGGAAGCCATCGTCGAGGGCGCCGTGCTCGGAAGTCACCGCGTTACCAAGATAGGCGGGGAGCAGAAAGACAACCGTCCTTCCATCGCGGTTCTCGGGGAACTTCCTGCCCCCAACCTTTCGCGGGTGATGGCTGGATGCGAGGCGGTGTGGTTGGTGCGAGACCTTGTCGCGATGCCCCCGAATCTGCTCAACCCGATTAGTTTTGTCTCAGAAATTGAAGCGCAAGCGAAGGACGCGCCGCTTTCGATAGAAATTCTCGATGAACACCGCCTCGAGAGTGAAGGCTATGGCGGTATTAGCTCCGTCGGAAAAGGATCCATTAACCCTCCGCGGTTAATGATTCTGCGATATGAACCTGCCAACCCCTCGCGCCACGTTGCGTTAGTCGGAAAAGGCATAACTTTTGACTCCGGCGGTTTGTCGCTGAAATCCCCCACCGCCATGGTCGGCATGAAATACGACATGACCGGAGCTGCCGTGATGGCAGCCGCTACCCTCGCCGCGGCGCACTTGGGGTCCCCCGCAGCAATCACGACCTATTTGTGTTTGGCCGAAAACATGCCCAGTGGCTCAGCCTCACGGCCCAACGACGTCATCACCATCAAAGGGGGCAAAACGGTGGAGATCCTCAACACCGACGCTGAGGGCCGTTTGGTGATGGCCGATGGTTTGCAAGCGGCCAGCGCCCTCTCCCCCGACCTGATTCTCGATGCTGCCACCTTGACCGGAGCTGCCAGAATCGCTTTGGGAGAACGGTATGCGGGACTGATGGGAACGGATAGTGCCGTGGCGGAAGTCCAAGACGCTGCCAACAGAGTCGGCGAGCTGGTCTGGCATATGCCTCTCCCCCCGGAGCTCCGAGCAATTCTTGCCTCCGACGTCGCTGACATTGCCAACGTGAAGCCCGGAGAAGTCTTGGGCGGGATGTTGAGTGCGGGACAGTTCTTGAAAGACTTCGTTGGAACCCAAGAATCGGGCGATCTCATCCCCTGGGCGCATCTCGATATCGCGGGCCCCGCGGCGAACTCTTCGGGCCCCTACGGGTACACACCTAAGGGTCCAACAGGCGCCATCACTCGAACAGTGCTTTCCGTGTTGATGAACTAAATTGCCTTGGCTGAGAGCTCGGGAGCAAGTAGTAGGCTTGGGGCTCCATCGAGCCTGTCGGGCAATTCGGCCCGGCGCGAGTGAATATTTACCTGTGAGGGAGTTTCAAAACAGTGGCTGAGCACACTTTTGACCTTGTCGTCCTAGGCGCGGGAAGCGGCGGTTACGCCGCGGCGTTGCGCGCGAGCCAACTCGGCATGAGTGTGGGCTTGATCGAGAAAAACAAGGTTGGAGGCACGTGCCTCCACACCGGGTGTATTCCCACCAAAGCGCTATTGCATGCGGCCGAAATTGCTGACTCCGCACGTGACTCCGACATGTTTGGAGTGCGCGTCACTCTCGAAGGGGTCGATCTTCCCGCGGTCAATGCCTATCGCGATGGCATTGTTGCCTCCAAGCACAAAGGCCTCCAGGGTCTCATCAAAGCCCGCGGAATCACCACTATTGCTGGTGAAGGGAAGCTTATTTCCCCCACCACTGTTGCTGTGGGCGAGGATACTGTTGTCGGTAAAAACATAATTCTTGCCACAGGTTCATATCCCAAGTCCCTCCCCGGCTTGGACATTGGTGGTCGTATCATCACCTCCGATCAGGCACTGGAGCTGGACTGGATTCCTGAGAAGGTCATCGTCCTCGGCGGAGGCGTCATTGGCGTGGAATTCGCCAGCGTATGGCGTTCTTTCGGTGCAGAGGTCACCATCGTTGAGGGCCTTCCCCACTTGGTTCCGGCTGAAGACGAATCCGTCTCCAAACAGTTTGAACGCGCGTATCGCAAGCGTGGCATCAACTTCCACCTGGGTGTGCGCTTTAAATCGGCCACGCAGGACGAGTCCGGGGTTACGGTGACACTCGAAGATGGCACCGTGGAAACTGCTGACCTTCTTCTGGTCGCTGTCGGACGCGGTCCAAAAACGGACGGTATGGGGTTTGAAGACGTTGGGGTGACGATGGACAGAGGTTTTGTTCTCACTGATGAGCGCCTTGCCACCAATATTCCCGGCGTTTTTGCCGTGGGAGACATCGTTCCCGGCATTCAGCTCGCCCACCGAGGGTTCCAGCATGGAATCTTTGTGGCCGAGGACCTCGCGGGCATGAACCCCATGGTCGTTGTCGACCGCAACATCCCAAAGGTGACTTACAGCGAGCCTGAGGTGGCCTCCGTTGGCTATTCTGAAAAAGCCGCCACCGAAGAATTTGGCGCTGACGCTATCGCCATATACGACTACAACTTGGGCGGCAATAGCAAGAGCCACATCCTGGAAACTGCTGGCTCAATAAAGGTAATCCGCCAAGTTGACGGGCCCATTATCGGCGTTCACATGATCGGTGCCCGTGTGGGCGAGCTGATTGGTGAAGCCCAAGTGGCGGTCAACTGGGATGCTTACCCTGAAGATGTTGCACCCCTGCTCCACGCCCACCCCACACAAAACGAAGCGTTAGGAGAGGCTTTCATGGCTATCGCCGGCAAACCTCTCCACGCAATGTAGAAACATCACACGAGACACCTAACACTCTCAAAAGGAGAACACTCGAGATGAGTCAAGAAGTAAACCTCCCAGCACTCGGCGAAAGCGTTACCGAAGGCACTGTTACGCGCTGGCTTAAGAAAGTCGGTGACACTGTTGCGGTCGACGAGCCGCTCGTTGAAATCTCGACGGACAAAGTTGACACTGAGATTCCCTCCCCCATTGCCGGAATCATCGAGGCCATCCTGGTCGCCGAAGATGAGACCGTGGAAGTGGGAGCTCCTTTGGTGCGAATTGGTGACGGTAGTGCCACCGACGCTGCCGCGGATGCACCTGCCCCTGCGGAGACTGCCCCCGCGGCCACAGAAACTCCCGCCGCTCCTGAGCCAGCAGCCGCAGCCCCGGCCACCGAAGCACCCGCAGCTCCCGCAGCTCCCCCAGCTCCCCCAGCTCCCCCAGCTCCTGCGGCTGCTCCAGCAGAACCCGCAACACCCACCACTCCGGTCACGGAAACACCTGCAGCTCCCCCAGCTCCTGCGGCTGCTCCAGCAGAACCCGCAACAC
>Ga0222651_1001125_pt1 | contig 13883 bp, 8 predicted proteins | sample AntAcemetagen369_FD_179855 | JGI IMG/M metagenome (GOLD analysis project Ga0222651, IMG submission 179855) | Saline water microbial communities from Ace Lake, Antarctica - #369 | ecosystem: Environmental > Aquatic > Non-marine Saline and Alkaline > Saline | place: Antarctica: Ace Lake | collected...
AACGATTCTATAGAAGACCTGGCTCTTATTTAGATTCCCAGGAGTCAAGGCAAACTTTCCCGGGGATTCCGTTAATTCCCTAAAAGCTGCTGTAGGGGTGTCCAACTGAAGATCAGCCTTTATTTTTGCCTTGTCCGGCCCATGACATATAAAACATTTATCGGAGAGAATGGGTTTTACATGAAGATTAAAATCTATCTCCTTTGGTAATTTATCATATTCCAAGGATACCAATTCCGGCAATTCCGGACCTCCACAAGATAAAACCAATAAAAACCCAGAAAAAATTAACAGATTCTTAATAATTGCCATAAACTATGATTCTATTTACCACTTTTTCAAAGGTAAAATTTAAGGATTCATAATTCACATCCAAATCAGTTTAAGTATTGTACATTTCCGACATTAACACTCCGTCAATTTCTATTCCTAAGTATATTATTTACTAAATTAGCCATGGATTAGTTGATTATTGAATGAAAATTTATTGGTTACAACTGTACTAAATCCGACAAAATATTGAGTCATGTCCAGAATTCTTCAATCCCTAAAATTAGCTTTATTGAATGTAGGTTATGCAAAACTCGGCCCTCTATGGGATTATGACGATGTTATTAGCCCATTTATCAGACTCTATTATATTACCAAAGGAAACGCTATGATTTATCACAGCAATGAAACCATTGAATTACAGCCAGGTCATATATATCTAATTCCCAGTTATACCTTTGGCAGGTACAAATGCGATGATTACCATGAGCAATACTACATATGTTGTTTGGAAGAATTAAAAAATGGTTATTCCATTTTCAATTATAGCAATTTTAATTACGAGATGGAGGCAAGTCAAATGGACCTTTACTACTTTAAGCGTTTATGGGAATTAAATCCTGATAGGCAACTGGAAAACTACAATCCAAAAGTATACGACAAGCGACCTACACTAATGGATTTTGAAAAGAAGAACGAAGAATTAGGTCCTTCTGAATACATGGAGACCCATGCCATTTTAGAGATATTGCTATCCAGGTTTATTAAGAATACCAACTCCATATCCGTAAAGAGTAATGTAAAAAAGGAATTTGGCATGGTTCTTAACTATATTAATGAAAATCTCCACGGAGATTTAAGCGTAAAGCAGTTGGCCGACTTTTGCCATTTGAACACCGATTATTTTTCCAGGGTTTTCAATGAAAATTTTGGCATGCGTCCCAACAAATACATTCAATCCAAACGTATTGAAAGGGCGCAACTACTCTTGCTTTCAACTAATAATTCCCTAAAACAAATTGCTGAAAAAGTGGGATTGGAGAATCCGTCCTATTTTACCAGAATCTTTAAGAATCATACTGGAAAAACACCAGGAGCTTTCAGGGAGGACCAGTCAAAGAAATAACGGCAACCGAAATTATCAAACTTTACAGTAAAATTGCCATTTATCTTGAATGCCCCGCAATAAGAAATATATACCGCCTAAAGCATTAATGATGCAAAGCAATCCAACACAGGCCTAACCCTTGGTAAAAACCAAATCGAAATCGATAGTGACATTATCACCTACTATAATCTGGCCAAACATTGCCGTTGGTGGTTCCATGTTAAAATCCTGCAATTTTATTTCCTTGCTACCCTTAAAAATATAATTCCCACCTACTTCTTGAAATTCAGATGCTATGTCTACTTCTTTTTCTGCACCGGCTATATTGAGCATGCCAATGATATGAAAAGAATTTTCTGAGCCGCCATCCTTATTTATTTCTTTAAATTTGAAGGATACTTCCGGATGTTCTTCCACCTTTAGCGCAGCATGCATTTTCTTGTCCATTGCCGCACCACGTTCACTTTTAATTTGGGCCACCTCTACCTGGAACAGCAGATTATTAAGTGCGCCAGCAACCATCTTCATAGACCCCTTCATTGAATTAGCCGTCACCGTCCAATCATGTATGGTGGAAGAACCATTAATCTTCAGCACACTTTCCTTGGACAAGGTGTATGTTTCTTGGGCGTAACCGGCAAATACCAAGAATAATAATGCTATTAAAGACAGTCTATTTTTCATCTGTTATATTTATGGTTCTAATTACAAAGTGATTTTACCAGGATCTAACTATTCATCCAATACTGTCTGCCAAAACAGTTTTTGTTCCTCTTTGGTGGGTTGTACTTTTGGGCTCACCAATCTAAATCCAATAAAGTTGGAATCGGTATTCCACCAAAAGCTTTTTGGAATCTGAGGATCCCTCTTTTGCAATTTTAGGCTGGATGCGATTCTTGCGGAAGACCTAAGTGTCTTTGCATCATCGTCCCAAGACCCTCCTTTGATTACTCTAGGATGTATTACGGTCGGCTTTACCCAAGGATTCTTGGATTCGGTAATGGCCAAGGCATTTTCTTTATACTCATCCAAGGTCCACTCCGAGACATTACCGTGCATATCGTAAAGACCCCAAGGATTAGGCAGCTTACTTCCCACCTTGGCATACTGATTATTGGAGTTTTTATAATAAACCGCATATTCACCAATTTTGGAAATATCATCACCAAACGAATAAGCGGTATTGGTCCCAGCTTTGGCGGCATATTCCCACTCTGCTTCTGTTGGTAATCTATAAAACCTGCCCGTAACGGTACTTAACCACTTACAGAACACCAAGGCGGAATAGGCGGACATACTAATTGCCGGATACCCAACCTTTCCCATGCCATATGAAGGATCTTCATATGGAGGGCTAGGCCTTGTAATCGCATCAATATTATTTAACTTATCCGCTTCCAAAGTCTGGAACAATTCTTTGTTTTGCTTAAAGAACAACTCAAAAACTTCCCAGCCAAGTTCATATTTTCCCATATAAAAGGCGTCCAATTCTACATTCTTCACAGGACCTTCATCAGCCTTTCTGTTCACCTGATCCTCTGGACTACCCATCATAAACTTACCTTCGGGTATCAATACCATATCAAAAGAAATATCCGTGACCGGAATATTTTCTGTAAATACTTCTGAAGTATGAGCTTTTTTATCGGGCTCAGCCGCAACAGATTTCCCTGATTTACAGGATCCCAAGGGAATTATTAAAAAGGGAATTAAGAGAAAATTAAATACTCTTGAAGTAATTCTAAGCATTGACAAAATCAGTTTAGGTTCAAGGCACAAAAGTATTACTATTTTTTTAAAGAGCCATCCCAAAGTCTCAATTATAACTTTGAAAATCAAAATTTCTATGGCTCCATTCCCTAAAACACCCTGTAATTTTTGTATTATTGAATAACATAAAACTACACTTCCATGAAAACAAAAATCTTATCACTTATTTGGATCGGATTAATTATCAGCAATATTTCCTATGGTCAGTTAAATAAAGTTGCTTCTGTAGAAGGAATAACTGAATACAGAATGGACAATGGACTTAAAGTGCTTCTATTCCCGGACAATTCTTCCCAGACCATAACCGTGAACATTACCTATATGGTTGGATCCAGGCATGAAGGTTACGGAGAAAAAGGAATGGCCCACCTCTTGGAACACATGGTTTTTAAAGGCACTCCCAACCATCCGGACATCCCCAAAGAATTGAGCTCACATGGCGCCAGACCTAATGGCACCACTTGGTACGACAGAACCAACTACTTTGAAACATTTAATGCAACCGATGAAAATCTAGACTGGGCCTTGGATTTGGAAGCTGACAGAATGGTGAATTCCCATATTGCCAAAAAAGATTTGGAATCTGAATTCAGTGTAGTTCGTAATGAATTTGAAAGTGGGGAAAATGATCCGTCAAGGGTGCTTATGCAGAACGTGGTAAATGCAAGTTTTATATGGCACAACTATGGTAACAGCACCATTGGAAATAGGTCCGACATAGAACGCGTTCCTATAGAAAATCTTAAGGCCTTTTACAAAAAATTCTACCGCCCGGACAATGCAGTTCTCATGGTCACCGGCAAATTCGAGGAAGGCAAAACATTGGCCTTGATAGACAAGAAGTTTGGTAAAATCCAGAATCCTACTACACCAATAAGGGATTCTTATACAGAAGAGCCCGCACAGGATGGCGAAAAAACAGTACACCTTGATCGTGTTGGCGATCTGCAGATAGTATCTACGATGTACCATACCCCAGCAGGTTCTCATGAGGATAATGCCGCTATATTCATTTTGGAGAACGCCTTGGCAGATGAACCTTCCGGCAGACTCTACAAGGCATTGATTGAAACCAATAAGGCTTCTTCCGTATGGTCTTTTTCGCCTTTCACCAAAGAGCCTGGCTTTTTATACATCAATGTAGATGTACCATCCGATAAGAATGCGGATGAAGCCGAAAAAGTACTTAAAGAAACTTTGGACGCTTTAAAAACAACTCCCATCACCCAGGATGAACTAGAACGAGCCAAAGCCAATCTTCTAAAGCAAATAGATCAGATCTTCAGAAATTCTTCCTATCTAGGCACCTATATGAGCGAATTTATTGGTGCTGGCGATTGGCGGCTAGCGTTTATACAACGTGATAGAATTGAAAACATAAGTCTGGAAAGGGTAAATGAGGTCGCCAAAAAATATTTTATTGCTACCAATAGAACCATCGGCAGGTTTAATCCTACCAAGAATCCTGAAAGTTTAGCCATAGAACATACGCAAAACCTTGATGCCCTAGTAGCTGAATATAAAGGAAAAGAAGATATGGGCATGGGTGAGGCTTTTGATGTTTCCTATGATGCCATTCAATCTAGATTGGACATGGGCAAACTCTCCAATGGCATCGCCTATGGCATTATCAAAAAAGGTAATCGGGGCAAAACAGTCAGGGTTAGTTTTAGTACCAGAAACGGCAACCTTGAATCACTTTCCAACAAAGGTGTTCTTCCGTCCTTTACAGCAAGAATGCTGAACAAGGGCACCCTCTCCAAGACAAGACAACAGATAGAGGACGAATTAAGTAGGTTAAAATCTTCCGTATCCTTCAGAGCCAGTAACGGGAATGTTTACGCCAATGTGGTTTCGACCGAGGAGAACCTCATGTCAACTTTGGCCTTAATGACCGAAATACTAAAAACCCCCTCCTTTGAGGCTGCAGAATTGGAAAAATTAAAAACCGAGTCCTTGGCTTATTTGGAAAGCAATAAGACAGAACCTCAATTTTTAGCTTCCAAAAGATTATCGGCAATAAATAACAGCTTTCCCAAGGAACACCCGTTATACTCCATGTCCGTAGAAGAGGAAGAAGCAGCCATAAAAGCAACCAAAATTGAAGACATAAAGAAGTTTCATAAAGACTTCTACGGCTTGGGCATGTCTATTCTGGTAAGCATTGGGGATATGCAACCCATGCAGTTAAAAACCTATATGGAAAAAGAATTTGCCGACTACAATAGCAAAAATGCGTACGAGCGACTAAAGGACCCCTTTAAAGATTCTAAAGTGGTCAACGAGGATATTCTAACCCCTGACAAAAAGAATGCAATGTCGCTTGCCAACCTGAACATCAAAATTAGTCAGGACGATGAGGACTATGCTGCCTTAAATATGGCGGCCACCATATTGGGAGGTGGTTTTCTAAATTCAAGGATTGCCGAAAGGCTGAGACAGAAGGATGGTGTTAGTTATGGTGCAGGTGCAGGATTCCAAGCCGATTTCAATGCCGATGACCAAAATTCCTCCATGTACCTGTATGCCATTTACGCACCAGAAAACTATAACAAGGTACAACAGGGGTTTTCGGAAGAATTAGATCGATTTATTAAAGATGGTATTACGGAGGAAGAGTTGAAGAATGCCGTAAACGGATGGGTGCAGGAGGAAAATGTTTCCAGAGCAAAAGATGCTGAACTGGCCGGCTTAATAAACAACAACTTATATTATGGTCGCACCATGGACTTCCAGAAAACCTTGGAAGAAAAAGTGAAAAACTTAACAATAAACGATGTAAACAAGGCCATCCTAAAGTATATTAAACCTTACAAAGATTGGACGGTGATAAACGCAGGGGATTTTAAGAAATAATTTCCGCTATTTATTTCACTAAACCGAAAACAGCCTAAAATTGATAATTTTAGGCTGTTTTTTATTGATACATATTTCTAGTCTTATTGACCAATATCCATTGCTTCAAAACCACTAAGCTCCCCATCATTAAAAACAGGGGTCACGGATATAGGATTGCAACAGACCTCACAATCTTCCACATAAGTCTGCCTCGTTATGGAAGGATCCAACAACATTGATATTTCTTCCCAACAATAGGGACATTGAAAGAAGTGTTCGTACATGTTCCGTATGTTTATTTTGAAAACTATAGGACTTTGACCATTTGGGTTTCTACCTATTGATCAAGTATGGTTGTTCCCCTAGAATGCTACGGATAACAACTGCCCTGTTAACTGTAGCAGTTGTAATTCCGCTAGCTTGGCATCATATTTTGCCAAGTTCTTATTGGTCTGTGCATTAAGTAGATTTATTTGGGCCTGCCTAAACTCTATGGATGTTATCCTTCCCAATTGAAATTGTTCTTTGGAACGCTCAAAATTATTCTGATTGGTTAATACATTCTGTTCCTGAATTTGAAATATCTGCAACCTATTTTCATAAATTCCTAAGGCATTTAAAATATCCCTGTCAACTTCAAGTGTTATCTGTTCTTTGAATAATTCTTGATTTTCATAGGCTATTTTGGCGTTTTTAACCCTTACGGTTGTTCCGCCACCATCAAATAAATTCCATGTAAGATTGGCCCCCAAGGCTAAATTTAAACTATTCCTATTGCTCCCGGGTATAATTTGACCAGGAAGGAAAGACGTTGCCGCGCTTTGATTTAAATTCCATCCATAGGCACCGGTCAAGCCTAAAGTTGGCAAATATCCCGACCTGTTCACTTTAACATCGTATGCGTTTATGGCCAAATTCCGGTTGGTCTGAAGTATGGCAACATTGTTTTCTTTTGATTGGGCAATATAATCCTCCAACTGTAATTTTGGAATAAAACTCACTAAGGTATCCACTACAAAAGTTTCATTTAGATTTTGATTTAGCACGACATTTAAATCACGTTTGGTATTGGCCAAGTTCTGTTGCACGTTCATTAAACTGATGCTGTCGTTAGTTACATCTACCTGTGCATTAAGAATGTCCAATTTTGTGTTTTGCCCATATTCAAAAGAATATTCAGCTCTTTTAATCCTGTCCTTGGATATTTCCAGCGCTTGCCGCAACACATTCTCATTTTCGGTCAACCTAGCAATTTCGTAATAAACACTAAATAACTGCAGAACGGTATTCTCTATTGTTTCCCTAGCTTGAAGCTCAGTTAACTGATACTGTTCCTTTAATCGTTTAAAATTATAGAGCCTGCCCATCCCATCGAAGAGGGTATAATTTACATTAAGGCCTGCATTGTACACTTGGGACTCTGCATTTTTAATTTCCAAATCCTGTCTAGGATCTCCATTGGTTTCAAATTGTCCCGGGTACGCTGTGATACTATTGAAATCATTATAGGTGGCTCCGGCCGTTCCTGTAAGTCGCGGCAAATAACCTGAATTTAATATTCCAGCGTTATTGTCGGCAATGGCCACCTGATTCTTGGCTACTTTAATGCCAAAATTGTTTTCCAAGGCCAGTGAAACTGCCGCATCCTTGGACAATAATTTTTCTTGTGCACTTAAACCTCCACAAATTCCGATTAGTAAGGCGGCAATTAAATATCTATATCCCATTATTTATTGTCTTCCAATTCGTTAGATATTACACTATCATCTTCTAACGATGTTGTAATTTCAGGAGATTGACCATTCTGCTCATATTTTTCAAAATTTTGCATATGACTTTCTTCCACTTGTTCCTTTATAGCCCTTTCCACTTCCTCTTTGGTCACTTTTTTACCGGTCAGCAACCATTTGTAACCTACTTTCATTTTATTGCTAAATGCCAGGAAAAGAGGCAACATCAATAAGGTTAAAATCGTGGCATAGCCAATTCCATAAGCAATGGATATAGCCATAGGCTTAAGAAATTGGGCCTGGCGACTTTTTTCCATTAGCAATGGCGCCAAACCTGCAATAGTAGTAATGGAAGTTAAAAATATAGCCCTAAATCTTGATTTACCAGCCTCATAAATAGCGTCGTCAAATTTCATTCCCTCCCTAAGATTACCATTAAATCTCCCAATAAGTACCAAACCGTCGTTCACCATTATACCAATAAGGGCAATTATTCCCAACATGGACAAAACGTTGATAGGAAAATCGTGGATCCAATGGCCCCATGCTACAGCAGTAATACTGAAAGGCACAAGAATAATCAACATTAGGGGTTGACTAAAACTTCGGAAGGTAAAGGCAATTGTAATATAGATCAACAACAAAACCGTAAGGCCTACAAATTTTAAAGAACCAAGAAGTTTGGCGGTTTCCCTATTCTGACCCTCGTACGATGCTGTAACCGTAGGATATTTAGAATGGATATCGGGCATTATAACAGTCCTTATATCATTCATTATATCTGTGGCACTGGTAGTCTTTTCATCTTTAATATCTGCGGAGACCTGAATTTCGCGTTGCCCCTCCAAATGGTTAATGGCTACATCTCCCCGCTCTATGACGTATGTGGCAATTTCCTTTAAAGGCACCTTGCTGCCATTGGGAGTGGTGATTCTCATGTCGTCCAAATCATTGATAGAGGAACGGCTGGCACGGTCATACCTTACCCAAACCCGTATTTCATCTTGTCCTCGTTGAAATCGCTGAGCTTGAGCTCCAAAAAAACCAGCGCGAACTTGATTCATAACGCTTCTTAAGTCCAACCCCATTAAATAGGCATTCTCCTTCAACTCTAACCTTATTTCCTTTATTCCAGCAGGATCGTTGTCTGCCACATCCTTCAATAAGGCGTTATTCTCCAAGATAGCCTTGAGCTCTTTTTTTGCCGCTTTTAATTCCCCAATATTATTTCCCAAAAGGGAGACGGAAACGGGACTGCCCCCAAAATTCCCCCCGGAACCATAAATAAGGCTTTCCACACCAATAACCGGACCTACCAATTCTCGTAACCTATTAGTGATCAAATCCGATATAATTGCATCAGGCCGTTCTTCCCCAGGCAAGAGATTGATATCCAGTGAAGCTGTAGAAGATCCTGGCCCTACTTTTCTTATCATGTTTTCGAACAGCTTTTTACCAGTACCCTTTAAATATTTCTCGGTAAGCTCTTGGTTCACAATTTTTGCCTTTTCCTCTATCAAACTGATAATTGAATCGGTTACCCTCTCATTGGTCCCATTGGGCATTAGCAAATCTACGGATACCCTATCACTGGCAACCCTTGGAAAAAAGGCTGTCCGAATGATACCCCCACCAATGGAACCGAAGCTCAAAAACAACAACATGACGAAAATGGAAAACATCAACAATTTATAACGCAGGGAAAAACGCAATATGGGACCGTATAGCTTATCCCTCATCCATACCATAAAACTATCTCCCCATTGGTTAATCAACCTTAATTTCGAAAAAATCTTTGCTATTCCTTTTTTGGGCTTATTGTCCAAAGGTTGTAGCGCCTTGGAATGGGCCAAATGTGCCGGTAATATAATAAGGGCCTCTATTAAGGAAACCACCAAGGTAAGAATTACAATTACCGAGACCTCCCCAAAAAATTCACCGATCCTACTGTCCAAGAACAGGAAAATTGAAAAAGCCAAAATTGTAGTAATGATGGCAGAGATTATAGGAGGCAACACCTCCATAACACCATCAACCGCAGCCTGTATTGGGGGTTTACCTTTTTCATAGTTCTGATAAATATTTTCTGCAATTACAATACCATCATCCACCAGAATTCCGATAACAATAATCATCCCGAAAAGTGACAAAACATTGATTGTTACATTAAAGAAGCCGGCAAATACGAACATCCCCAAAAAAGCCACAGGTAATCCGAAAGCCACCCAAAATGCTAATCGCGTATTAAGAAATAGCGAAAGGAAGATAAGCACCAGAATCATCCCCATAATGGCATTCTCCGTCAAAAGTTGCGTCCGTTGGTTCAATGTGACGGATTGATCACTAACAACACTTAATTGTACATTGTTATGTTTCTGGTTATATTCTTCGATATAGGCCTTGACCATTTCCGAAGAGGTTAAAAGATCCTCGGTATTGGTACTGGTGATAGAAACACTTACAGCAAGATTCCCATTAAAATAAGTAGTGTTGGGAGTTTCAGAAAACCGATCCCGAATCTCGGCCACATCTTTTAAACGCACTGTCTGCCCTGAAGAATTTGCCCTTACCACTAAATTGGATAACTCACTACCATAATACGACCTGTTATTGGCCCTAATTAGAAATTCTTCTGCATCGGTCTTTATATTACCCCCTGTAACCAAGATATTAGCATTGGAGACCGCCTGCGCCACCTCTTCAAACGAAACATTATAAGCCAAAAGACTATTTTCGTTCACGGCAATCTCTATTTCCTCTGCCGGGTATCCGGTAATACTAATTTGGGAGATACCCTCCATGGCCCTTATATCGTTCTCCACCTGTCTGCCAATCTGCTTTAAGGCCGACAAACTTATATTTTCACCACTAATGGCAAAACTGATAGTTTGCCTCACTGTTTCCAGTTTAGAGACCACTAAAGGCTCCATCCCTGTTGGAAATGAAGGTACCCTATCTACGGCGTTTTTTACTTCCAAGAGCATAAAGTCGATATCCCTGCCCTTTTCGATCTCTACATTTATAATACCGCTATTTTCCCTTGACGTGGAAGTAACCCTATCTACCCCTTCCAAGCCTTTTAGGTTATCCTCGATCTTAAGAACAATGCCCTCTTCCACTTCCTGTGGGGAAGCACCTGGATAAGTAACATTTATAGTAATGTTTTTGGAATCTGTAAGTGGGAAATAAGAAGATTTTAAGGATAGTGCCCCAACGATACCAAAAATAAGAAAAGCAACAATTATTACATTTACGGCAACGTGGTACTTTATAAAATAGGCTATAATATTCCTCATTAGTCTTTATTGTTGGTTTCTGGATCTTGAAATACTTTAACCAACATTCCGGAATAGGCCCCCATTACCGGTTTGGATAAAATTGTTAGTCCATCCGGCACATTTTTAAGCACTACCTTACTATTTGAAAAATACACGGGACTTACTGGGATCAAATCCAATACGGAATCCCTAACAACAAAAATTTGGTCGTTCTCCAACAACAAACTTCTGTTAACTTCGATAGCATCCGACTCTTCCCTTGCGGTGAGATTGGCCTCTAGGTACATTCCTTCCCTTAGGTCAGGGTCATTAACTTCTATAAATGCAGTTATGGTTTGGGAAGTTAAATCTACCCGCCCATTGATCCTTGCAACTTTTCCTTTGTACGTTTTGGCCTGATCTATACTTTTTAAGGCCACCACTTCACCCACCTTGAGCAAATCGCTATATGTTTTGCTTATGGCAACCTCCAGTTCATAATCGCTGGTATTAATAAATTCACCCAATTTTTGCCCAGAACGAACCAAGGTTCCTTCTGTGACCAAGGCCTCGGTAAGTACTCCGGTAAACGGGGCCGCAATTGTATATTTCGCCAATCGTTGCTCCAAATTTTTTGTGGAATAGTAATTGGTCAGAATACCCCTCCCCGAAATAAAATATTTTTCCTTTTCTGTTGACATCTCTGGCAGGGGGGGTACACTTTTATTGATATCAAAATTGGCCAAAAATGTTTGCCATTTGTTAAATACCTCAGGATAGTCCAAACGGAGGTCTGGCATTATGGAAGTTATTAAATTGTATAAATTACTTTTGGAAGATTGAACATTGGCATAATATTCAGCAGCGTCAATTTGAATCAAAATCTCCCCAGCTCTATATTCCTGCCCTGGCTTAAATAATTTTTTGCCTGGTTTAAAGATTCCCTGAACCTCCGCGTAGATTTCCACCCTTCTTTTGGCCACGAGATTTCCATTTGCCGGAACAATAATGGGAACATTACCATTTTTCACAGTTTCAACAATAACTGTCTTCACTACTTTCTCCGGTCTGGGCTTTGGGGTATTCTTACTGTTGATAATATATTTTGCTCCAAAAAAAGAGCCTATTATAAGGAGGACCCCAATAATAGATAAAACAATTTTTCTCGAATTCATAAAAGGGTCGTAAGTTGGTTTGATTGCAAAACTATCTATAAGTTTAAGTGACTTTTGTTAAATGTATCTTAAAGTTCCAAATTAACATAATTACATAAAAAAAGGGAATACAAATTGTATTCCCTCCAACCAAACCAACTTATTTTTAAATATTTACTATTCTTCTATTTCGTCTTCAAACTTGGTATCAGCCATTCTTGTCTTAATAACATCAAAATCCTTATACTTGTTCTCTTTTTCTACCTTATCGTAATCGAAAACTAGGAACTGACCCGAGTTCATACTGTCCATATTTTCGAATGAGAAAATATTGTTGTTCTGGATTTGAAAAATCTGCAGACTGGCCAATTGGCCAAACTCTTTTGGAATTGATCCACCCAGTTCGTTGTTGGCTAAGACCAACTCCTTTAAATTACCTAATTTACCTAATTCTCCAGGAATAGATCCGTACAATTTATTCTCAAAAAGCCCCAAACTTTCCAGTTTTGAAAGCTCTCCCAAAGAATCTGGAATCCTTCCGGTTAGATTGTTACTGGACAGATTAAGTTCCTTTAAGGTCTGAATGTTTCCTAGACTTTCCGGTATTTTTCCTGACAAGAAGTTGTTAAAAGCCGAAAGCCTTACCAACGATTTCATATTTCCGATTTCAGAAGGAATTTCGCCCTCCAACCTGTTCATTTCCAATTTTAGAACTTCTAATTTACTAAGCTCGGCAAGACTTTTTGGAATATCACCACTAATAGTATTAAAAGCCAGGTTTAAATGTACCAAGTGTTTTAAATCCCCTAAACTTTCAGGCAGGATACCCACTAGGTTATTCCTAAAAAGATTAATTTCCACCACATGGCCAGCTTTAACGGTTACACCATACCATGTGTTGACAGGTGCATTAACATCCCATGTAGTATTCCAATTTTGGCCTTGAGTATTACTGTAAAGTTCCAGTAGCACGTTCGTCTCGCTTTTTGGAACCATCGCATTAACTGCACTTGTAAATGCCATACATAAAGTAAGCATTAGCAGAAGTCCGTAATCTCGCGATTTTTGTTTTAACATATCCATATTTTTTTAATTAACACCATCCTCAAAACGGGTATCAGCTGTTCTAATATCCTTTTCGGCATTTAATTTATTTACATCAAAGTTTCTAAGCTTATTCCCATCAAAATCAAAGAGCGCCAATTTATTTTTAGCGGCATCACTGTTGAAATCATTTATACCAAATCTGTTGTTTTGAAGTTGCACCAATTCTAGATTGGGAAGGCTTAGGATATCCTCCGGAAAATCTCCTCTAAAATTATTTTCCGCCAAAACCAGCATTTTCAAGTGGGTAAGCTTATCCAAGTTTTCGGGTATTGCTCCACTAAATTTGTTATCGGCCAACTCCAAACGCTCCAAGTATTTTAAATTTCCAAATGTTAACGGAATAGTACCGCTTAATCCATTATGTGAAAGTAATACTACCTTTAGCTTTTTAATATCTCCCATACTAACCGGCAATTCTCCAGAAAGGCTATTGTAAAACAGATCTAAAACCAAAAGCTTTTCCAGGTTCCCAATACTTTCAGGAATTATACCGGTAATTTTATTTTTTCCCAACCTAAGCACAACCAATTTTTCCAATTCGGTTATACCGGCGGGAATATCCCCACCAATCCTATTCAAGGCTAGGTTCAGTACCTTTAAATTAACCAAATCGCCAATAGAATTAGGTAAGTTTCCACCGAGATTGTTA
>Ga0222651_1001129_pt1 | contig 13870 bp, 10 predicted proteins | sample AntAcemetagen369_FD_179855 | JGI IMG/M metagenome (GOLD analysis project Ga0222651, IMG submission 179855) | Saline water microbial communities from Ace Lake, Antarctica - #369 | ecosystem: Environmental > Aquatic > Non-marine Saline and Alkaline > Saline | place: Antarctica: Ace Lake...
CGACGACCAGCGCATGGAAGGGATCAGCCGCCTCGTCAAAGCAGGCGTCCCCACCGTCGTCGGCACCGGCGCTCAAAACACCACCATCGCCGCTGCCCACGCCGCCCACGCCCGCGAAGTCGGAGCTGATGGCCTCATGGTCATCCCCCGCGTCCTCAGCCGCGGATCTTCCTCCGCCGCCCAAGTCCACCACTTCAGCGAAATCTTAAAAGCCGGCGGCGAGCTTCCTGCCGTCATTTACAATTCGCCCTACTACGGCTTCGAAACCAAAGCAGATCTCTTCTTCTCGCTCCGCGAGAAATTCTCCTCCCTCGTTGGCTTCAAGGAATTTGGCGGTGCCGCATCCCTCAGCTACGCCGCTGAAAACATCACCAGCATCGATGAATCCGTCATCCTCATGGCCGGAGTCGATACCCAGGTCTTCCACGGCTTCGTCAACTGCGGGGCCACCGGTGCCATCACCGGCGTTGGCAATGCTCTTCCCAAGGAAATCCTCCGCTTCATCGAACTCTGCCAAGCCGCCGCCAAAGGCGACCCACAAGCCCGCCGCTTCGCCCTCGAACTCACCGAAGCCCTCACCGTCCTTTCCACCTTCGACGAAGGCCCCGACCTCGTCCTCTTCTACAAAGAACTCATGGTTCTCGAAGGTCACACAGCCTACCAACACCAGATCAATTCCTACGACCAGCTTTCCCCGGCCCAAAAGCAATTCCTCCACAACCAGCACGCCCTCTTCCGCAGCTGGTGGAACAATTGGGAAGGAAAGTAGCCGGAAGCTTCGCTTTTGGCATCCACATCCTGAGCTCCAATCCTCCCAAACAAGCATTCAAAATTCGAACTTGGGCGTTCAGCGTTCGGCGTGCAATTCCTCCACATGAAAATCATCGACTCCCACACCGGCGGCGAACCGACCCGGACCATCATCTCCGGCATCGACCTCCCCAAAGGAACGATCGCCACCCGCGAGTTCCTCGCCAAGGAAGCCGACTGGATCCGCACCACCCTCATCAACGAGCCCCGTGGCTTTAGCGCCATCGTCGGAGCCTGCCTCTGCGAACCTAACGATCCCACCTGCGTCACCGGGGTCGTCTTCTTCAACAACCTTTCCTATCTCCACAGCTGCCTCCACGGAACCATCGGGGTTATCGAAACACTCGCCTACCTTGGCCGCATCAAACCCGGCGAGCACCGCATCGAAACTCCCATCGGCATCATCACCGCGACCCTTTCCGAGGACCACTTGGTGACTGCCAAAAACGTCCCTTCCTATCGCTCTGCCGAAAACGTCGAAGTCGCTGTTCCCGACTGGGGCGTCGTCACCGGAGACATCGCCTGGGGAGGCAATTGGTTCTTCCTCATCTCCGACCAAGGACCCGCCGTTCGCTCCCAAAACATCGAAGCCCTCACGCACTTCACCTGCGCTGTCCGCGATGCCCTCGAAGCGCAAAACATCACCGGCTCAGATGGTGGCGAGATCGACCACATCGAGTCCTTCGCCGCTCCCGAAGAAGGGATCGACGCCCACTCCCAAAACTTCGTCCTTTGTCCCGGTAAGGAATACGACCGCTCCCCCTGCGGCACCGGCACCAGTGCCAAGCTTGCCTGTCTCGCAGCCAGCGGCAAACTTGCCGAAGGTGAAATCTGGCGTCAGGCCAGCATCATCGGTACCATTTTCGAAGGATCTTTCCTTTCCCTCCCCGAGCCCGGACACTTCCTTCCCATCGTCACCGGGAGAGCCTTCGTCACCGGCGAAACCACCATCATCATAAACCCTGATGACCCCTTCCAACACGGCATCTCCCCAGAGAGAAAACCCTGAATTCGAGAACCCGAAAAACTAAAATTAAAAAATCATGAACCTCACCGGACAATCCTTCCTCGGCGCATCCCGCGCAACCGCCTCCCCCGAAACCTTCCACGTCTCAAACGCCGCCACCGGCGAGCAACTGGAGCCCGCTTTCCACTCCGCCACCACTGCTGATCTCGAAAAGGCGGTCTCCCTCGCAAGCGACGCTTCCCCAACCTATTCCCAAACCACTCCCGAAACCCGCGCGGCATTCCTCCGCACCATCGCCGAAAAAATCGACGCCCTCGGTGACGAAATCACCCCTCGCATGATGGCCGAATCCGGCCTCCCCGAAGGCCGCTGCCAAGGCGAGCGCGGACGCACTGTAGGCCAGCTCCGCATGTTCGCCGACCTCATCGAAGAAGGTTCGTGGGTCGATGCCCGCATCGAAACGGCATTGCCCGACCGCGCTCCCGCTCCCAAGCCCGACCTCCGCTCGATGCGCCGTCCCCTCGGCCCCGTCGCCGTCTTCTGCGCTTCCAATTTCCCTCTCGCCTTCTCCGTCGCCGGAGGTGACACCGCGAGCGCCCTCGCCGCCGGTTGCCCCGTCATCGTGCGCGCCCATCGTGCGCACGCCGGCACCGCCGAAATCGTCGCCAGTGCCATCCAAGCCGCCGTCGCGGAATGCCACATGCCCGAAGGAACCTTCTCCATGATTTTCGATACCGGTATCGAACTCGGCACCGCCCTCGTCACCAGCCCCAGCATCAAAGCGGTCGGCTTCACCGGGTCACGCACAGGCGGTCGCGCCCTTATGGATGCCGCCGCAGCCCGCCCTGAGCCCATCCCCGTCTTCGCCGAAATGAGCTCGGTCAATCCTATCTTCATCCTCCCCGGAGCAATGGCCGAACGCGGCGAAGCGATCGCCCAAGGCCTCGTCGGATCCGTCACGATGGGAGCGGGCCAATTCTGCACCTGCCCCGGCCTCGTCTTTTCGGGCGCATCCGAATCCTTCGAAAGCGCCCTCAAATCCGGCTTTGACGAAGCGGCCCCCGCCACCATGCTTCACTCCGGTATTCTCAGCAACTTCACGGAAGGACTGACCACTCTCCAAGGCCAAAGCGGTGTCGCCACCCTCGGCAAAGGTCCATCCGCCGAAAACCAAGCCACCCCCACCGTCCTCAAAGCCAACGCCGCCGACTTCCTCACCAACCCAAACCTCCAAAGCGAAATCTTCGGCCCCTCCACCCTCGTCATCGAGTGTGAATCAGGAACCGATATGCTCGCCGCCGCCGCGAGCCTCGAAGGCCAGCTCACCGCCACCATCCACGGCACCGAGCAAGATCTCCAAAGAGCCGCCGGACTCATCTCACTCCTCGAGCAAAAAGCCGGACGCCTCATCATCAACAGCTTCCCCACTGGCGTCGAAGTCAACTCCGCCATGGTCCACGGAGGCCCCTACCCCGCCACCTCAGACGGAGCCAGCACCTCCGTCGGCACCGGAGCGATCCTCCGCTACACCCGCCCCGTGAGCTTCCAAGGCTTCCCCGACTCCGCCCTCCCAGCCGAACTCCAAGAAGCCAACCCTCGCAAAATCACCCGCCTCGTCGACGGAACCCAAGCGTAGCACGGGCGTCCCGCTTGTTCCCCGCCCCTCAACCACGGAGGAGAGGCTCTGAGCCTCTCCTCCCTCTCACCAAAGAATGTCAAAGGAAACCCTCATCGTCGGCGGCGGAGTCGTCGGCCTCGCTATCGCCCACTACCTCGCTAAAGCCGGGCACCAGATCCGCATCATCGAACGTGACGACTCGCTCGCGCGCAGTTGTTCCAAAGGGAACGCCGGTATGATCGTCCCCTCCCACTTCATCCCTCTCGCCGCCCCCGGCGTCATTGCGCAAGGCCTCAAGTGGATGCTCAATCCCAAGAGCCCCTTCTTCCTCCGCCCCCGCCTTTCCCCCTCCCTCGCCCGCTGGATCTGGCTCTTCACCAAGCACTCCACCAAAGGCCACGTCGAGCGAACCCAGGAACTCCTCCGCGACCTCTCGCTCGAAAGCCGACGTCTCCACGTCGAACTCTCCGAACAGGAAAACTTCCCTCTTGTCCAAAAAGGCCTCCTCATGCTCTGCCAATCCGAGGCCGGCCTCGAAGAAGAAGCGGAAGTCGTCGAACAAGCTCACGCCCTCGGACTCGAAGCCGAAGTCTGCGACATTGCCCGCGTCCGCGAGCTCGAACCCGACGCTGAGATCAATGCCAAAGGCGGTGTCTGGTGGCCCCAGGACTGCCACCTCTCTCCGGGAAAATTTGTCGAAGCCCTCCGTAAATCCATCCTCACCCACGGAGGAGAATTCATCACCGGAGAAGTTTCCCAACTCACCACAAACGGTGATAAAGTTGAAAGTGTCACCACCAAATCTGGTGAAACCCACAAGGCCGACACCATCGTCCTCGCGGGTGGCATCGACACCACCGACCTCGCCCGGCAAGCCGGACTCGCCCTTCCCATGCAAGGCGGCAAAGGCTACTCGCTCACTTTGCCCAAGCCGGTCGCCAATCCTCTCCTCTGTTCGCTTCTCAAAGAAGGCCGCGTTGCCGTCACTCCGATGGGCGACACCCTTCGCGTCGCCGGCACCATGGAGATCTGCGGCAAGGACACCTCCATCAGTAAGGCCCGCCTGCAAGGAGTCATCGAGTCGTTCTGCCGCTTCTACCCGCAATACCAACCCTCAGATTTCGAGAACTTGAAGCCCTGGGTCGGACTCCGCCCCTGCTCACCCGACGGCCTCCCCTACCTCGGCTTCGCCCCGAAGCACAAGAACCTCATCATCGCCACCGGCCACTCCATGATGGGCCTCTCCCTCGCCCCCGTCACCGGCAAGTTCGTCGCCGACCTAGTCACCGGAGAAACGCCCCCCATCAACCTCGATCAACTCGATCCCAACCGATTTTAAGCTCACGGTGAAAGTCCTCAAAACAATCATCATTTCAGCGACCACCGTCGTCCTCACATTTCTCCTTCCTTCCAATCCTGCATCTGACCACGCACCGCATCCTTGATGCCTGGTCCGTGCCAGCTTTTGGAAGACACCATCCGAAATCACGGTCTTCTTACGACTATTCGTCGCGATCGACTTCACTTCCTTCTGAGTGAGATCAAACCACCCTAAGTTATAGGAGTTTGGAAACTGGGCATTACCCGAACGCAGCACCTCGCCTCTTGGGAGATCACGATACGCGACCTCCAGTTTCAAGCCCCCTTTGCGCAGCTTTTCGCCCCCGTAAAGCGCGAGCCGATTGGTCGGAACAGGCGTCGATTGGAAGCCGCCAGCCCCAGCGATTTTTTGCCAACGGGCCAGACCAGTGGTGAGGGTTTTGCGCGCCACCTCATTACTCTGACGGGCAAATTTCCCGGAGAGAGAAGTTCCATCTGCACCTAGGCAATACAACCCTTAATAGGTCGATGTTTGTTCAGGAAAAGTACCCTTGGGCACGTTGCTGACATATTTCTTAAAGAGGTTCGTCGCAGCGGGATTAGGAGGAGTTTTCATCCAGTCCGGCGGATAGAGAAAAAAGGTTTCTTCAATCACACAGACATACTCGGAGGCAATCTTTTGAATGTTGCGATCTGACCAGACCTCACGTCGTCCAATGACGCCATTGTTTCAAGTCTCGCCGCATGGATGTCCATTCATGACCCAGAGGAGGCTCGGGCGCTTGAGCTTCCGAGCCTCTTCAGCGGCCTCGGAAAGACTGCGGTGCCAGCGCACCGCCCGCCATCCCAATTCCGTCCCGGAGGGCCGGATGAAACCGATCTCGACCGTGGTCGCGCCCTTTTCCAAGGTGACCTCTCCCGCCCTCGCCCAAGCAACAAAACGAAGGTCCGGCTTCTTATCACTGCCGATGTTGATCTGCTCATGACTGCCAATAACAACAGCAAACCCTCGCGTCTTCTTGCAAGCATTTGCGAAGCTGGAAGTCCCCACTACTCTCCCAATCGATCCACTAAATCCTTCATCACCGGCATCATGCGAATGAGCTTTTGGGCATGCTCAGGTCTCGAAAGCCGATTGCGCTCAATGAGTCGAACTTCCAGAAACGGGCTTGGCTCCCCGTCAATCGACATCTCGGAACCCCAAATTTTCGATGCCTTCAGCACGTCAAAAAGAGACTTGCGACGATCCGGAATAAGAAAGACGGTCTCAGGTTCCTTGTCATCCCCGCCCGTGATTTTCAGGAATGCCTTCATCGACTTTCCTTCCTCTCCGCAAAGCTCCCAAATCCAATCATCCAGTCGGCCCTCCACGAAGGGTGGATAAAAAACAATCCGCACTCCTGCCATGGTCTCGTGCGAGGTGAGATACTCGGCAAACCCAAAGGCAAAGGCTGCCGCAGTGCCACTTTCAACTTGCGGCACCGCAAGCACCACCAGTTCCTTCGATTTACGATCTCCCGCTTTGACCCAGATCGTAGACCACAAGAGCCCGTTGGCAGAATTTTTCTGTGAGCGGAAAATTTCGTAGCCCAGATTCTCAGGTCCGAGCGTACCTCTGGTCATGGCATTATACTGTCGAAAGGCCTGCTGCCCCGACTCGGTGTCGATACTTCGCGCCCCAATCAAACGATTCATCTTGAGAAGGTAGTCCGCCATTTCGGGAACGGTGATATCGCCCTCAGCCGGCTCGCTTTCCTCTTGGTCGGCATTCGCCCCCAGGTACAAAGCAATACAGACTGAAGCAATGAGGAGGGCCGGAATCACCGCCAAAGTAATTTTGATTCCGCTGGTCTTGGAAGGTTCTTGGATTTCGGTCATTCAGAAAATAAAAGGGCTATTTCGTGCGCCGCGCGCTTGTGAACGCCGGTGACTCCCAAGCGCGAGGCCGCCTCCAGGAGCTCTGCAGAGAGAGCTTCGCGCGCCGCCCGATCCGTGAGCGCCCGGCCCAACCACAAGGAAACCTCGTAGGGATTGGCATCACCTTGGATGAACTCCGGCACCATCTCCCGGGCCGCCAGAATATTGATCAATCCGATATAGGGAAGTCTTAACAATTGCCGAGCCATGACATATGTGGGCCACGACACTTGGTAAACCAGACAATAGGCCATCCCGTAATAAGCGGCCTCCAAAGTCGCGGTTCCACTTGCGACCACGCCACACGTCACCGTCTGCATCAGAGCCTGACTCTCACCCGTGCGAATTTCCACACACCCTTCCGGCAGACCCGATTTCGCAAGATCGGCCGCCATGACGCGCGCCACCTTTTCCCCCGCAGCCGCCGCCACAAAACGGAGGTCCGGATGATCGACACACAATCGCCGTGCCGATTCCAGCATCAGCGGAAAAAGGCGCGTGACCTCCCGGGAGCGACTCCCAGGAAAAAGCCCCACCGTTTTCTCATCCCGCACAACCTCGATTCTCTTCTCCTCAAGTTCATCGACAAGGGGATGCCCGACACATCGGCTCCGCAAGCCCGCCGCTTCAAACAAGGGGACCTCGAACGGAAAAAGACATAGCATAAGATCATGGGTCGCTGCGATCCGCGGGATACGTTTACGATTCCAAGCCCAGACCTGCGGTGCGACGTAATGCACGATCTTGGTCTGCGGGAGACTCTCGTGAACCTGCTTTGCCAGCCGGAGATTAAAGCCCGGATAATCGATCAGAAGCAAAACGTCCGGCTTGCACTTGGAAATTTCAACCAAGGCACGATCAAAGCGCTCCTTGAACCATCCGTAGCGGCGAAGAACCTCCCAAAGCCCTACCACCGCCGCTTCATCGACCCAATCCTCGACCATCCCACCGGAAAAACGGGACATCTCAGGGCCGCCAAGGCCATAAAATCCCACCTCTCCGAGATCATCCCGGAGAGCCTCCATCAATTCGGCGCCGTGGGTATCCCCACTGATCTCGCCTGCCACCACATAGACCGATTTGCTCATTGCCGGGGTCATGCTAGGGCAGGAGGAGATTTTTCCAAACTGCAAATCACGTCACAAGGGCTTGCTTCTCATCTCGCCAAACGTTAATTCGTCTCTCCACAGACGTATTATGTCCGAAAAATCTGATCCAAAACCCGAACAGGGCCCAAGCCCCATCGGTGAAATTTCGCAGGAGCCCTCCGCCTTTGAAGCTTTCCTTGATGCCAACCAAAAAAGGCTCCTCATTATCGGGATCCTCGCCGTCCTCTCCCTCATTGGTTACGTCATCGTGACCGGCTTGCAAAAGAGGGCCCGACAAGACGCTGCTGCTGCCGTCGCGGCAGGTCGGACCGTTCCCGATTACGAAGCTCTCAGCAAAGCCTACGATGGCGAAGTTGCCGGCGGCACCGCGCTGCTCTTGAAAGCCCAGCTTCTCTGGTCCGACCAACAACAACAGGAAGCGATCACTGCGGTCAAGGACTTCATCTCCAAATACCCCGAGCACCCATCCTTCGGAGACGCACACACGACCCTTGGATCCTACCTCCAGCAGGTTGATCAACTGGAGGCCGCGAAAGAAGCCTTCACTACATCTGCTGAAACCAAGTCTGCCACAAGCTCCATCGCTCTTCTCTCCCTCGGTGACATCGCGCTCCAAGCCGGAGAATCCCAAAAAGCGAAGGAATACTATGACCGTATCATCACCGATTACGAGAACACCCACCCTCAGGTGAAAGGATTTGCCCAGGAACGGATCAAACTCATTGGCGTCAAGCCACCTGTCGATAAAGCACCCGAGTTGCCCAAGACGATCACTCCTCCGGGAGCAGGAAATCTTCCGGCCAATTTCCCAGGATTTAAACCAGTTCAACCGTCCCCCACACCCACACCCACACCCACGACTCCGACTCCGACTCCGACCACCTTGCCCGTCACGCCTCCCGCTCCGGAGCCAGCCGCGACAACGGCACCGGAAACCGCGCCAGAAGCTGAAACCGACGGCGCAACCACCGAAGAACTCCTGGACCTTCCTGAATTGGATGTCCCCGAAGAAACGGAGCCCCCAGCCGCGACCGGAACTCCCCCCGAATAATTCATTCTTCGAGAATTCCTTCTTCACTTTTGGGCTCCCATGCCCCATTAACTTGCCAACAACCCATTAATCGCCGTGTTTGAAAAAATCATTAGCAAAAGCCCCGAGGCACCCCAGGCACCTCGACCAGCCTTGCCCTCTCAATCTCCTTCAGCTCCAGCAGCATCCCCCACCCCAGCAGCGGCGGCACCAGTCTCTTCTGTCAGCAGCAGCGCAGCAGGCGGACAACGCAACATTCTCAGCAATGACGTCCATATTAAGGGATCCGTCCGCTTCACCAATGATCTCCTCGTCGATGGCCGCATCGAGGGTGAAATCAGCTCTGATGGCGCTCTCACCGTCGCTGAAAACGCGCACATCAAGGCTGAGGTGAAGACCAAATCCGTCGTCATTTACGGGAAGGTTCACGGCAACATTATATGCACCGACCGCGTCGAGATCAAAGCCAGCGCCGAAATGGTTGGTGACGTCAAGGCTGCCACCCTTTCTATCGAACCCGGAGCGATCTTTGTCGGCAAGTCAGAGGTTGGAACACCCACCTCTGCCCCCAAGCAAAACTCCCCATCCCCACAGGGTCATAATAAGAAGCAAAATCAAGGACACCAATCCAATAAGGATGGTTCCAAGACTTCCTAACATCACCTTAAAAAGACCACATTGGCCTTCGGTTTTTTCAAAGATAAGAGCAAGGGTCCTCTCGAGGTCACTTGTCCTCTTTGTCAGCATCTTCAGCAGGAATCCCGGCTGGCGGTTTCGTCGTATTGCAAATCATGTGGCGCCTACCTCACCTTCGATAAGAGTGGCGAAATTAGCGCACGCCCCGTAGCACCGCCTGACCCCTTTGCGCACCGACCACCCCAGCCCAAGGTAGAGATCGACTACAAAGCTCGGGAGCAGCCTGCACTTCCAGCGTCAAAGCCCCTCCCTGCTCCCACCGCGGACTCCGAATCACCTCAGGAAGTCGGACATACCTCCGAAACTGAGGAGAAGGAAGAAGCAGACGAGGACCCAGAGTCTCCCCCGGAAGAGCCAACAGAAGCGGAAACACCCTCCTCTCTCCAAACCGCTCTTCCTGAAACATCCTCTCCCCATTTCACGATCCCGGACTCGCCGTCCGCCACTCCCCGCTACCACGGCGACATTCACCCCAACGATTCTTCCTCTCAAAAGAAAATCGTCACCCGCGACGTCACCTGCTTCGAATGTGGAGACACCCACCCCGCAAACATTCACGCAAACTCAACCCAGTGCCGAAGTTGCGGTCGCCTGATTTCGATGGAGGATCGCGAGGTCAAAGAGCGATACAACAGCAGCATTCAAACCCGGGGAAACGTTCATATTTACAAAAAAGGCGTCGTCCTCGGAGGCTCCATTCAATGTCACAAGCTGACCGTCGAGGGAGACTTCACCGGAGATGTCGAATGCTCCGGCGACCTCATTCTTCGCCGACATGGCAAAATCACCGGCAAAGTGGTTTGTAACCGTCTCCTTGTCGAAAAACGCGCAAAAATCGAATTTCATAGCACCGTTGAGATGAATGAATGCCTGATCGACGGTCTGGTCACCGGTAATCTCGCCTGCCGCGGTCTCCTCGCGCTCGAAAAAAGAGCCACCCTGACTGGCAATATCAAGGTCGGAAGACTCACCGTCGCCGACGGAGCAAGACACTCCGGTCAGATCCAGATGGGCGGCTTTTAATTCTTGTCCATCCCGGTCAATCCCAGAAACTCCCAACATGCCCAACGCGCCCGTTCTTGATCTCAAGAAAGATATTCTTCGCCTCAAAAAGGAGAAGAACGCCATCATTCTTGCCCATAATTACCAAGTCGGCCCCATCCAGGATATTGCCGATTACGTCGGCGACTCCCTCGGCCTCGCTTATAAAGCTCAGGAAACCGATGCCGAAGTCATCGCCTTCTGCGGAGTTCATTTCATGGCGGAAACCGCCAAAATCCTGAATCCCAACAAGACCGTCGTCCTCCCCGATCGAGACGCCGGGTGTTCCCTCGAACAAGCCTGCCCCGCCGATAAACTAGAGGAATTCCTCAAGGAAAACGCCGAAAAGAATTATTACGTCATCGCATACATCAACTGCTCTGCTGGCGTCAAGGCGCTCTGCGACGTTATCTGCACTTCCGGAAACGCTCCGCGTATCGCCAATCAGGCCCCAAAGGACCGGCCCATTCTCTTCGTCCCCGATGAGAACCTCGGCCAGTGGGTCATTGAACAGACCGGCCGTAAGATGGATCTCTGGAAGGGAAATTGTTACGTCCACGTGGAGTTCACCCGTGAATCCATCCAGAAAATCAAAGATGACTATCCCGACGCCGTCGTCGTCGCACATCCTGAGTGCACCAAAGCAGTTCGCCTTCTCGCCGATGAAGTTTGCTCGACCGAAAAAATGATCTATTTCTGCCGTAACACCCCTGCTCAAAACGTCATCGTCGTCACCGAATCCGGAATGCTTCATCGCATCCAAAAGGAAGTCCCCGAAAAAAACCTCATCGCCGGACCAACCGACCACTGCGCCTGCGCCGACTGTCGATACATGAAAATGAACACTCTGGAGAAGCTCCACGCTTGTCTCGATAAACTTGAGCCACAGGTCGAACTTGCCGAGGACGTTCGGGCCAAGGCCGAAATCTCATTACTTCGAATGCTTGAGCAATCGAAGTAAATAGGCCCCAGCTTTCCCACTCTGTGAGATAATTCACAGCCCGCTTTCGGAGAGAGAGCCTGTCCCTCTCAACGGCTCTTTGAGCCCCTAAGGAGCAGCGTGGGATTAACAAGATTCTTTCCCAAAGGCATTTTAAGCAAGTCCCGTCCCCATCCGGCCGCGCCGCGAGAGAACGGTAGCCGAAAGTTGCCCTTTTGGTCGTGCGCCCTTTCCAAGTGGAGCAACACCTTAAATCAAAACGAACCGAGAAGGAAGGCACGGCTGCGGAATGATTTCGTTGACCGCCCATCTCTCTGTTGCGAAGTGGCAGGAATTAAAAGAAGGCCTTTGACCGATTTTACGATATCAGCGGTTTCGCCAATTCAGATATGCCCGTCATTCTTCATGTCAGGAATTCATCGGATTTGACCGACAAAGTCGTTGCATCGCTCAATAAACAGGACTCTGTTACCAAGAAGCCAAATCCTCAAAAGACGATCCAGATGAGGATACAACCACGCCTGCTAAACAACCCCGATAAACCCTGATATGGACATCCAAGAATACCTCTTCACTCCCTTCGCCGGCGGACTTTTCCTCGGCCTCCTCATCGTTTTCTTTACCTGGAAATCAGGATTTGCGGCTCGCAGGAATTTGAAACGGGAACTCAAGCGGGTCGACTCCGAAGGGAAAGAGCTCCAAAAGCATCTCAATATCCAACTGAAAATCAACGCCGAGGGGAACGAGAGCCTTCAAAGCAAGCTCGAAGAACTCCGGAAACAGAACGAAAACCTACGCGTGAACGTTTCCTCACTCCAGCAAAAGCCGGGCCGGGCCGAGCTGCGCCAACTGACCATCATTGAGAACGGAATCGGCCTGATGCGCGAACAGGCTCCTGGATTTGCGCAAGCGTGGGAGAAAGCAATCCGGCAGGCCGAAACAGATTACGAATCCTCCGAAGGAGGTCTCAAGAAGCTCGTCCGCAAAGTCCTGCCCTCACTCGGAACTTCCGCGACCCACGTTGAGGGAGAAGAAAAAGAGTCGGGAGAAAATTCCGACACTAAGGTCGAAAAGGATGCCACCAAATCCTAACAACGACGAGGCCAGCTTTCCTTCCAGCTGATCACCCACCAAACAAAAAGCCCCGGTGCGCTCGAAGCGCCCGGGGCTTTTGTTGGAATCAATTTTAAGGAATCCCCCCTATTTCTTGGGAGTTTTACGAATTTTCTTGGCTGCTTTCGCAACCTTCCTGACGGACATCTTCTTGGTTTCGACCTCTCTGACGTTGGCCATTTTCACGGGAGGTGGCGGTGGAATCTCATCATCATCCGCTCCTCCATGACTAAGGATAAACTGGAGGTCGTCCACCCCGAGATTGCTCGCGAAGCCCTCGTCGCCAAGGATGTTGGTGACCAGCGCAGTCTTTTGGTGCTGCAAAATACGAATCTTCTCCTCTACGGAATCACGTGTCAGGAGACGATACGCGATCACCTTGTTCTTCTGTCCAATTCGGTGCGTTCGGTCAATCGCTTGGTTCTCAACCGCCGGGTTCCACCAAGGATCGTAAAGGATCACGTAGGAGGCCGAGGTCAGGTTAAGACCAGCACCACCCGCCTTCAGCGAGAGCAGGAAGACCGAGGCATCCTTGGTTGTCTGGAATTTTTCGATCTCCCCTTTCCGGTCCTTGGTCTGACCGGTGAGGTAGTTGAAGGGCCGGCTGTCGACTTCGAGATGTGCCTTGATGATATCAAGCATCGAGACGAACTGCGAAAAGACGAGCACTTTGTGGCCCTCCTCGCGGAGTTGGTCGAGCAGATAGAAAAGAGCATTCATCTTGGCACTTTCCTCCTTGAGCCACTTCGGATCGATGAGACCCGGGTGACAACAAATCTGACGCAGACGCATGAGGCCCTGAAGAATGGCAAAGCTGTTCTTCTTCACCGCTTCGTCGGAATCGAGTCCGAGCAAAGCCTGCTGGATGCGCTTCAACTCCACCTTGTAGAGTTCTTCCTGAATGCCTTCCATTCCCGCAAAGACCTCCTCCTCGGTTCTTGGTGGCAGGTCTTTGGCAACCTGTCCCTTGGTCCGGCGAAGCAGAAACGGGCGAAGCCGTGCTGCGAGGCGGTTCTGACTACTTGGATCCTTCCGCTTATCAAAGCGGCGCTTGAAGTAAGCACGGGTTCCAAGAACTCCCGGCATCGCGAAGGCCATCAGTGACCACATGTCCATCAGGCGGTTCTCAATCGGAGTACCAGTGAGGACCAGACGGTTTTCAGCATCCAACTCGCGGGCGCACTTGGCAGCCTTCGAGTCCGGGTTCTTAATCTGCTGCCCCTCGTCAAGAATGACCGTGATCCAGCGAATCTTGTTCAGCTGATCACCGCAAACACGGAGCTGGGCATAGTTCAGAACGAGAATATCG
>Ga0222651_1001131_pt1 | contig 13848 bp, 12 predicted proteins | sample AntAcemetagen369_FD_179855 | JGI IMG/M metagenome (GOLD analysis project Ga0222651, IMG submission 179855) | Saline water microbial communities from Ace Lake, Antarctica - #369 | ecosystem: Environmental > Aquatic > Non-marine Saline and Alkaline > Saline | place: Antarctica: Ace Lake...
ATTTCGTCAGGAAACGCGGACGGGCGCGACGCGGCCTAGAAACTCAATGACAGAACCGGCGAAGATATCGTTGCGATCACCCGCAACCATATGCGCTGCGTTCTTTACGTTGACGTATTCGGCATGCGGGCATTGCGCCAGGAAGCTCTGCGCGCCCTCTTCGCTCAACACATCCGACAGACCGCCGCGGACAAGCAGGGTCGGCAATGTCAGCGTATCCGCACAATCATGCAGCCGCTTGCGATAGCCATCCATATCCGCAAGGCTGCGGCGGCGCGCAGGATCCCAGTGCCATTTATATTTGCCGTCCGCGCCGAGCCGGACATTCTTCGCCAGCCCGTCCAGATTGCGTGGGCGCTTGCGGTGCGGCTGGTAATTGGCAATCGCTGCGGCGACTTCTTCCAGACTGTCAAAGCCATCGGGCTTCTGGTCCATGAATTCGCGGATTTTGAGCGCGCCTTCGGTTTCAATCTTCGGCGCCATATCGACCAGCACCAGCGCCGCGGCATCGACCCGATTCTTTCCGATGGACAATAAACTAACGCCGCCGCCCATTGAGGCGCCGACGAGAATGGGGTTGTCGCTGCCCAGCGCCTTCGCGACGCAAAGCAGGTCTTCGACCATGAAATCCGGATCGTATTCATCCTCAGGCGCCCAGTCGGAATCGCCATGCCCACGCGCATCGAAGGCAACCGCATGATACCCGGCTTCGCCCAGCGTCTCGCCCGCGCCCTTCCAGGCGTGGCGGGTCTGGCCACCGCCGTGCTGCAAGATGACGAGCGGACCATTCGGATCGCCCCAAGTGTCACCGGCAATGGCGACGCCGCCATGCCCCTGCCATTTATGTGCGGGTATCGGGGTACCGGGCAGACGTTCTCCTGCGCTCATATTCGCTGTTTCCCTTGCCGTTTCCAAGAATTGACGCGTGCGGGGACCCGCCAGCCCCCTAGTCTGCGACGAAAAATACGTTGCCGTCTAGAGCCTCATCAGGAACGAAGCAATGGCGCTTTGGTGCCATAGTCACTATTTATAACCCGCCAGACGGTCGGATGATCGCCTTTCGCCGCGGGCAACCGGGTCGGGGGGAGGAAAGTCCGGGCTCCACGGAAACACGGTGCCGGGTAACGCCCGGCGGGGGCGACCCCAGGGAAAGTGCAACAGAAAGCGTACCGCCGGCATCGCCGCAAGGCCTGCCGGTAAGGGTGAAAAGGTGTGGTAAGAGCGCACCGCATCCCCGGCAACGGGGGTGGCATTGTAAACCCCACCGGGAGCAAGACCAAGAAGGGGTGGCATTCCTGCGTTTCGGCGCGGGACGGCATGTTTTCGGGCTGCCACCCGGGTAGGTCGCACGAGGCGTTCGGTAACGGACGTCCCAGATGAATGGTCATCGAACGCCCGCAAGGGCGGGTACAGAACCCGGCTTACAGACCGTCTGGCATTTCAACAATTACGGGAACTGACCGCTTTGTGTATAATCGTCACATTGAATAAACCGTAGTCTGTGGTCAGAGAAATTCGCATGGAAATGCCGCGTCGGACAATTTACAAGGTCCTCGTTTGTTTGTTCGTATCGGCATTTCTACAAGCCGCCACGGCTTTATCACATTCAGGCGCGCAAGCGGCCGATGACACCCCGGCATCCATCCGGCAGGATGTCGAATTCGTCCTGTCCGAAGAAGACTTTCAGCGAAACTGGCCAGTGCCACCCAAACCCCAACAGTTGGAAACAAAGACCTACAATTTCTCACCCGATTGGCCCGACCTGACATACCTGGTCTGGGCCCTTATCGTGGTCATTGGAGTGTTCATCGTTTTCGCGGTTATTCAATTCATCCTCCAACGCGACAGAAGGGTTGATCCGGGAACCGCAGACGGGACCTTGCCGAATCAAGGGATAATCTCGTCACCACTCTCCTCCCTCAGCGAAATAGAACGGCTGGCGCAGGATGGAAACCTGGAGGAAGCGTTACATCTCCTGTTGCTTCGGTTTATCGAGGATATACGGGAACAGACCAGAACATCGCTGCAACCCGCCATGACAAGCCGAGAGGTTCTGTCAGACGTCCCCCTTCCGGACATACAGCGCAAGATTTTTTCACGACTTATTGCATCGGTCGAACACACGCATTTCGGGGGTAGGGCAATCAGCCGCGCCACGTTCGAACAATGCCTTGAAGAATACCGGTCCCACACATTCTCCCCAGCCGGGACGCCGCAATGAACGACGCCCCATCCTTCGACCCACGGACCGTCACAGCGCTGATTGTCGTCGCGGTCCTTTCCTTCGCGGGCGCAAGCTACTTCGCGCTGGTCGACAAGCCACCGCAATCGGCCGGCGCCAACGCCTACTCCGTTTCCGCCGTGGGGCATCTGGCTTTCACCAGGCTTCTCGCCCGCCGGGGTATCCCGGTCATCGTCAGTCGCAGCAATTCCACCGCCAAGGCCGGTGACCGGTCCCTGCTCATACATGCGGAACCATCATTGCAAAGCGGCCAGCCGTCCCGCGCGGATTTCACCCTGCTGGTTCTGCCGAAACGCGCCGTCATTCCGGACTCTTATCGTTCGGGCTGGGCGTATAGCGCAAAACCAGCCGGAACGGAGGCTATCGAGCGCATTCTGCAGCAATACATCCCCGACGCATCCGTGATCCGCGCGCCATCGAAGATCCACTGGAAGCCACCAGCCCTTCAAAAACTGGGGCGATGGAACCAGGGAAATACAGACAATGATCTCCTGTGGTCCCGAATCCGTTCGCGGGCGGCACCGCATCTGGAAACCCCACAATTGATCGTTTCGGCCACAATCGAACCAATCGTCCACGCATCGGAAGGGATACTGGTCGGCGCGCTCAAGCGGGACGGCAAGACCATTTTCGTAATTTCCGACCCCGATATCCTGTCTAATGCCGGCATTGGACAGGGCGACAATGCGGCCCTGCTTGTCGATTTGATCGAACTGATGCGACCGGCGGAGGGAACTGTCATTTTCGACGAAGTCGTGCACGGTTATTTCCGAAAACCCAATCTTTGGGCAGTCATTTTCGAATTGCCTTTTATCGCAGTAACCACCATCGCAATTGCATCGCTCGCCCTACTCCTCTGGGCAGCAACAGGTCGGTTCGGAGCACCGGCATCATCGCCGCCACGGTCGACGACAACCGAATCAGACCTGATCGAAAATGGTGTCGGCCTGTTGCATCAGGCAGGTTATGCACGGGAAATTGCCGGGTCGTATCCTGAGATCGTACTGCACGACCTTGCACGTCAGCTTCATGCACCACGATCGATGGCCCCCGGAGAACGCGCAACTTGGATCGACCAGGTCGGTGCGGCCCGGCAAATGAAAACGACATACCGCGCACTCGCCGATGAAATAACGTCGGCAACGGGAAACAAGGCAGCCGGAGATACCGCCACGCTTCGCGCCGTTCAAAAACTTTATGACTGGAAGCAGGAGTTGATTGATGGATCTGGAGGGCATTAAGGCGACGAGCGACGCGGTTCGCGAACAGGTTCGCAAGGTGGTTGTCGGCCAGGAGCTGGCGGTCGACCTGATGCTCGTCAGCCTGCTGTCGGATGGTCATATTCTGATGGAAGGCGTTCCGGGTACGGCGAAAACACTACTGGCGCGCGTCTTCGCACATACCCTGTCGCTCGATTTCGGCCGCATCCAGTTCACGCCCGATCTGATGCCGGGCGATGTCACCGGCACCAACCTGTTCAATTTCCAGACAAGCGAATTCACGCTGACCAAAGGCCCCGTCTTCACACAATTGCTGCTGGCAGATGAAATCAACCGAACGCCACCCAAGACGCAATCGGCCCTGCTGCAGGCAATGCATGAACGCACGGTCACGATTGACGGCGTCACCCACACGATGGACGACGGGTTCATGGTCATCGCCACACAGAATCCTATCGAACAGCACGGAACCTATCCTCTGCCCGAAGCCCAGCTCGACCGCTTCCTCTTCAAGCATATCCTTGCATATCCAACGCGCGAGGAAGAACGCACCATCGTCGAGCGGCATGGCCATCGCACCACAATGCCAAGTCTGGCCGATTTTGGCATTACCCGCGTCGCCGACCTGGAAACCCTGAAACAGATTCGGCAACTGGTATCCGACATTCGCCTTTCCAGCGATTTGATCGACTATATCGTGGATATTATCCGGGCAACGCGGGAGCATCCGTCGCTACAATTCGGCGCCTCCCCCCGGGCGGCCAATATGCTGGCGACGGCGGTCCGGGCCTACGCCGCATTGCAGAGCCGCGACTTCGCCATTCCCGACGACGTCAAGTCACTGGCCGGCCCCGCCTTGCGACACCGCATCGTCCTGTCGCCCGCCGCGGAAATCGAGGGCATCGATGCAGACCATGTCATCTCCCGCATACTCGACCAGATACCAGCGCCACGATAATGCGACCAACCCTGCGCGCATTCGCCCTGTTCGCTGCCGGTATTCCGCTGGCCCTGGCATTGATTTTGACCGATCCGGCATTATGGCCGTTTGCGTTCGGATACCTTGGGTTCGCTGCCGTGATCACCGGGTACGACGCGCTTCGCACGCCCCGGTTCCAGAATTTCCGATGCGAAACCGACCTGCCCAAGATGCTTTGCGTCGGCGAAGGAGACACCTTGTCCCTGCGCCTGACCGCACCACTGAACGGGCCTGAATTATCCGTCACGATTGCCTGCGATACGGATGACACGATCCCGACACCACCGCACCGTCACGAACGGATCAGCCCCGGCATTCCCCAGGAAATCAACGTGCCGCTTGTCCCCATACGGCGCGGCACGGCGACAGTTCATTGCCTGTGGCTTCGCTGGAGCGGGCCCCTGCGGCTTATCGAAAGGCGGCAGATTCATCGGATTGATGCGACGATACCGGTCGTCCCGAACATCCATGCCGTCCACAACGCCGCGCTGGCAATTTCCGTACGGAATGCCTTGTTCGGCAACAAGGTTCAGCGACAGTCCGGCGAAGGAACCGAATTTGATTCGATGCGCGACTACATGCCGGGGCTCGACCACAGGGCCATCGACTGGAAACATTCGGCGCGGCACAACCGGCTTGTCTGCAAGGAGTTCCGTACCGAACGCAATCACCAGATAATCCTGGCCTTCGATACCGGCCATTTGATGAGCACACCACTGCACGGTATTCCGCGCCTCGATCATGCCATCAACGCCGGGCTGATGCTTGGCCATGCATCGCTGCGCCACGGCGACCGGATCGGCGTGTTCGGATTTGACGCACAGACCCGCGTCTCCGCGGAGCCTTTCGGCGGGATCAGGGCATTCCCACGGCTTATGCAGCTTTCATCGTCGATCGATTACCATCACGAGGAAACCAACTTCACACGTGGCCTGATGGAACTGATGACACGGCTGAAGCGCCGGTCGTTGATCGTCCTGCAAACAGATTTTGTCGATACAATCACCGGCGAACTGATGGTCGAAAACCTGCAGCGTCTGGCAGCGAGACATCTCGTAATATTTGTCACCATGCACGACCCGCACTTGCACAGTATCGGCGACAAGCGACCACACTCACTGCGGGATGTCAGCCGAACGGTCATCGCCGACGGCTTTCTGCGTGAGCGCCGGACCGTCCTCGAACGGCTGCGCCGCGTCGGCATACATTGCATCGACGCGCCAAGCCACGCAGTCAGCGCCGAGCTGCTGAACCGCTACATCCATATCAAACGGCTGGAACTGATCTGACATGAACGGGAATCGACCGTGCCGGACCTGAACCTCAGAAGCTACGACTTCCGTCGCGAGCGCGAAAAATCCTGGCGCGAGCTGGATGATCTGGTAAAGCGGATCAGGCGGTCCGGCTTGTCGAAGCTTTCGGCATCGGAGCTGCGGCGATTGCCGGAACTGTATCGATCAACAGTTTCATCCCTGTCCGTCGCGCGCAGCATTTCACTGGACCGAAATGTCATCGCGTATCTCGAAAGCCTGTCCGTTCGCGCCTATTTCTGTGTCTATGGCGGACGTGAAGGCCTTCTTGCGGGTATCCAGCGGTTTATCCTTCAGGACTTTCCATCAGCCGTTCGTGCGGCGCGGTGGCACATGGCCGCGGCATTTTCCGTCTTGTTCCTCGGCTGCCTTACGGGATTTCTGCTGACCCTGGGCAACGCGGACTGGTTTTACAGCTTCGTTTCTGACGGCATGGCCGGCAGTCGGACACCCACCGCAGAGACAAGCGTGCTACGCGATGTACTTTATAAATCCGACGATACTGCGGTAGACCACCTCAACGCGTTCGCCAGTTTCCTGTTCACCCATAATACCCGTATCGGGTTGCTGAGTTTTGCGCTGGGATTTGCGCTGGGCGTACCGACAATTCTGCTGATCTTCATAAACGGATTGAGCCTTGGCGCATTTGCTGCCCTGTATGCGTCCCGCGACCTTTCCGTCGAATTATGGGCCTGGTTGCTGATCCACGGCACGACCGAACTGCTCGCGCTTGTTCTGTGCGGCGGCGCCGGGCTGGTGCTGGGCGCGGCGATGGCATTTCCGGACAAGTACAGCCGGATGCACAGCCTGGCGGTGAAGGGACGCATGGCAGCCGTCATCGCCATCGGCAGCATCGGTCTGTTCTTCGTCGCCGCATTGCTGGAAGGCTTCGCCCGCCAGCTCATTACCGATATCACCCTGCGCTATCTGATTGGCGGAATCGCGCTGACCGGCTGGCTGGCCTATTTCATAATGTGCGGAAAGGGCCGGTATACCAACGATGACTGACGCCACCACCGCCCCGTCACCCCGCATGCAACGCAGCATCACAACGCCGGAAGGTGTCATGCTGCATGTTACTCTGGCCGGCCGGGGCGAGCGCTTCACCGCGGTCATCATCGACCTTGCGATTATTGGCGCCATCCTGACTGCCATCGTGGCCGTTGTTATCGCTGTATGGAGCGACATTGGTGGAAACTGGGCAATGTCGCTCGCCATCGTCCTGTCATTCGGGGTGCGCAGCTTCTATTTCATGTTCTTCGAACTGCGCTGGCAGGGAACGACGCCGGGCAAACGATTGCTGGAGCTGCGGGTCATCGACCGCGCCGGCGGCCAGCTGCGGCCAAATGCCATATTCGCCCGCAACCTGATGCGGGAGGTCGAACTGTTCATCCCGCTCAGTCTCATCCTGGGCGGCGCGAGCATGATGGAAAACCTGTTTTCGCTGCTCTGGATCGGAGTGCTTGTCGCCCTGCCCTTTTTCAACCGGGACCGGTTGCGCGGCGGCGACATAATTGCCGGAACCTGGGTCGTTGAAACGCCAAAAGCGGAGTTACTGCCGGATATTGCGGAAACACAGCCGAAAAACGAATTGAATGCCGTAATTCAATTCACGCCGGAACAGCTCTCAATTTACGGCGTATACGAGTTACAGACTCTGGAGCAGGTCATGCGTCAGGACGGCGAAAATAGTGCCGCGACCAAGAGCACCGTCGCACTGACGATACAGGGCAAAATCGGCTGGCAGCCACCTGATGACCAACCAGTCGATCCCTCAGCCTTTCTTCAGGCTTTCTATGCCGCCCAACGCGGCAACCTTGAGCGCAATGTCCTGTTCGGCAAGCGCCGCGAAAACAAATTCGATAAAGACTGACCGCCGCGTCGCTCAGTCGAACACGGCCGCGATCTGGGTCGTATCCACACCTTCTTTTGCGATCCGTAAATCGTGATAGCCGACGGCCACGGCCACGGATGACAATGCCGATGTCAGTGCCTGTACTGCCACAATCACAACACCCGCAAGACCAGATGACCAAACGGCCCCGGAGGCCATTGCGCCAACCACCGGCGCAATCAGGACGAAGTTCACGACAAAGCCTATAATCATAAAGATCGCGATAACGCCAAATACCTGCCACCGGTATCCTTTGGTCAGTTGTGCGCTACGTCGCAAACTGCCGATGATACCGGGTCGTTCAACCACCGCAGCCGGGACAGCCACCCATAGAATAGTGAAAAGAAAAAACCCGGGAATGACGAGCAACATTGTCGCGAGTCCAATCAGTAATCCCGCCAAGAGACTGACGATAAGGACCGGGAACAACAATCCCAACCCCTTCGCGACGCAATCCAGAATACTGGCGTGGCTACCGCGCAATTGAACAATCGTCCCATAGACAATCGTGGCTGTAAGCAGGTTCAAACACAGGAACCCGATAATCGCCGCCACGATGGCAATCCAGGACAGGTCCGCCGATGTCGAAAATTCGGGAAGGAAAAGTTCGAGGTGCGAGGGCAGCGTAAAAAGCACCCCCAACAGAAAAAACGGGGCAATATTCGCAGCCAGCACGGCAAAGCTGCGCCTGACCACGGCCCCAATTCTGAATTCAGGTGCCATCACACCCTCTGTTTCTCCCGACATAGTCCCCTCCCCTCTAATCACTGAAAATGCGGAGGGTATCATGTTACACCACCCTTACGGGATAGTGCCGCCTATTTTTTGCCGGAAGTAGCAATGCACGGTATTCCGCATCGCCAGCCCGCCCCTCGCTGCAAGTTGCGTCGGTGGCGGAAAAACCCATATTTGGCGGAATTTAAATAACAAACACAAAAAGAACAAAAGAAGAACTAAAATTGAACCCGATTCGCAAATACTTATATATCCGATGGAGGCTCACAAACTGTTGTAGGTCAATTTAGTCTGATCGCAAGAAGTGGGTTATTTCAGAAGAACAGAATAGACGCATTTGTTCTCGCGCAATTACTGCACGTTGCTTGACTTTCCAAAAAATTCCACGATACTCCATGAAATTCCATATTTGAACTCCATGAAATTCCATATTTGACCATGGGATTACCGAAACTGTCGCAAGTAACGGGTCCGCACCTCCGGTAAACCTAGCACGAAACCCGGTGGCGGAGAACGCGGAAATCGGGAACGGCAATGTTGTTATTCACGGGAGAGCACCGGAACAAAGTCGACAGGAAGGGACGCGTTTCCCTGCCTTCAGACTTCCGCGCCGAACTCCCGGAAGGTGAAGAACGGGTCATTTACATCTACCCCTCCCCGAAACGGAAAATGGCGCTGGAAGCGATTAACCGCGCACAGCTAGAAGCGCTTTCCGAAAGCATCGACTCCTTCGGCATTTACACGCCGGAACAGGAGTATTTTTCCGCAACAATCCTGGGGCGCGCCCGCAAGCTGAGCATTGACGGCGAGGGCCGTATTGTCCTTCCCGATGACTTCCGCGAAGCGTCGGAAATCACCGAAGCTGCGCTGTTTGTTGGCGCCGGCAAGCAGTTCCATATCTGGAGTCCCGACCACTACGCGAATTTTGCCACCAACGTGCAGCAGCTTACGCCGGGCTTCTCCCTGCCCGCGACACCGCCGCGCGGTACCCCGTCATGACCGGCCAGGAACTGCATATCCCCGTCATGCGGGACGAAGTGATTTCGGTGCTCAGCCCGGCGGACGGCGAAACCTATCTCGACGGTACCTTCGGGCTTGGCGGTTATACGCGGGCTATTCTGGATGCGGCCAATTGTGCGGTCTGGGCATGTGACCGTGACCCGGACGCGATTGCCCGCGGCCAGTCACTGGTCCGCGAATATGACGGACGGCTGACCCTGCTGCAGGGCCGGTTCGGCGACCTGCCCCGCCTGCTTGAACAGGCTGGCGCACCCGCACTGGACGGCGTCGTGTTCGACCTTGGCGTATCTTCGCCGCAACTGGATGATGCCGCGCGTGGATTTTCCTTCCGTAGCGACGGCCCCCTGGACATGCGCATGGCACAGGACGGACCGACCGCCGCGGACATCGTCAACACCTTCGAGGAACAGGAACTTGCCGACCTGATCCGCCAGTTGGGCGAGGAACGCTTCGCCCGCCGGGTTGCCCGCGCCATTGTCGCTGCCCGCAAGACCGAACCGATCACCCGGACGCTGCAGCTTGCAGAAATCGTCCGTGGCGTCGTTCCCCGGTCCAAAGACGGCATTGATTCCGCCACCCGGACCTTCATGGCGTTGCGCATCCATGTGAATGATGAACTGGGCGAACTGGACCGCGGCATGGCGGCAGCAGAACAACTGCTGCGTCCGGGCGGGCGGCTGATTGTCGTCAGCTTTCATTCGCTCGAAGACCGCCGGATCAAGAATTTCCTGCGCGAACGCAGCGGCGACGCACCGCGCGCCTCACGGCATGCGCCGGAACCGGTTTCCGCACATGCGCCGTCATTCGCATTGCTGCACCGTCGCGGATTGACCCCGGGCGACGCCGAGAAACGTTCAAATTCCCGGGCCCGATCAGCCCGGCTGCGCGCCGCCGAACGAACGGCAGCTCCCGCCTGGCCGCTGGAGGACGCGGCATGAGAGGCGCCATCCTGCTTGTCTGGGTCGGGCTTGCCGGCATTGCCGGTTTCGCCTTGTTCAACATTACGTTCAAGGTCGAGCAGCTTGAAAATGAATTGAGCGCGCTGAACAAGCAAATCCTGAAGGAACAGAACACCATCCACGTGTTGCGCGCGGAATGGAGCTTTCTGAACCGCCCTGCAAACATCGAAGGGCTGGCGCGCGAATTGCTGCCGGAATTGCGGCACCCGCAGACATCCCAGATCGGCGGCATCGAGGACCTTACGGATACGCCCAAAACGGCCCCTGACGGCCTGGCGACAAACGGCCTGCCCATCAGCAAGGCAGCGGCAAGGAACGGCCAATGATCTTCTCCCGGCGCAAACTCATGTCGAAGAAACGGCGCGGCCGGCAGCGTGCGGCGTCGAAGCCCTGCGCGGCGTTTACGGACAAGCGCATGGAACATGTCGTGGAAGTCAGCCACACCCGTATCCTGTTTGCGGGCGCGATGCTCATGCTCGCCTTCGGCGCGATTTCGGTCCGGTTGATTGATATCGCATTACTGCAGGAAGCAACGGAACCCCGGGTCGCCCATTCGACCCGTGTCGAAGCCATGCGTATGGACCGTGCCGACATCGTCGACCGCAACGGCGTCCTGCTGGCGACCAATCTGAACACGGCGTCGCTGTATGCCAACCCGCGCAAGATCCTGGACCCGAACGAAGCCGCGCGGCAACTCATCACCGCTTTGCCGGAGCTGCGCGAAGCGGAAATCCAGCGCCTGCTGAAAACCGACCGGGCCTTTGTCTGGCTGCGCCGCAACCTGACGCCACGTCAGCAACAGAGCGTCAATGCCCTGGGCATTCCGGGTCTGTACTTCCAGAGTGCCGAAACCCGGGTCTATCCCAACGGGCCGCTGGCCGCGCATATCCTGGGATTCGCCGATATCGACAATCGCGGAATCGCCGGCATCGAGAGATCTTTCGACACGTCGCTGCGCGATAACTCGGAACCCCTACGGCTGACCATCGATACGCGGGTCCAGCATGCATTGCAGGATGAGCTGCTGAAGGCGAAGGTTGAATTCAACGCTATCGGCGCGACCGGCATCATTATGGATGTCAACAACGGCGAAATACTGGCCATGGCATCGCTGCCGGACTACGACCCGAACTATGCCGGACAGGCACTGCCGGATCAGCGTTTCAATCGGGCGACCCTCGGCGTGTACGAACTGGGCTCGACCTTCAAGATTTTCACGGCGGCAATGGCGCTCGACTACGGCGTCGTCAAGATGAGCGGCGGGTACGATGCCACTGAACCCATCCGTGTTTCCCGGTTCCTGATCCGCGACTACCATGCCAAGAAGCGCTGGCTTTCGGTGCCGGAAATCTTCATGTATTCGTCCAATATCGGCGCCGCAAAAATGGCGCAGGATGTCGGTACCGAGGCACAGCAGGAATTTTTTGGCCAGCTTGGCATGTTGCACCCCGCGCGGGTCGAATTGCCGGAAGTTGGCGCGCCGATCATTCCCACGCCCTGGCGTCCGGTCAGCACCATGACGATTTCCTACGGCCACGGCATGGCCGTCAGCCCGCTGCAACTTGTCTCCGGCGTTTCGGCGATGGTCAATGGCGGGTTGGTTCACCGCGCCACACTGATCCGCAGCCCGTCGACGGAACCACGGGCCGCCAAGCGGATCATTTCGGCACGTACATCGCTTGAAGTCCGCCGCCTGATGCGGCTGGTCGTCGAAACCGGTACCGGCAAGAACGCCGCCGCCGAAGGCTATGTCGTCGGCGGAAAAACGGGCACCGCAGACAAGCCCGCCAATGGCGGATACCGGCGCCGGTCACTGATTTCCTCCTTCATCGGCGCCTTTCCGATGCAGGCGCCCCGATACGTGGTTCTGGCCTTGCTCGACGAGCCCCAGGGTAACAAGGCAACCCATGGATACGCGACGGGCGGCTGGGTCGCCGCCCCGATTGTGAAACGTGTTGTAGCACGGGTCGCGCCATTACTCGGTGTGCGGCCAGTCGATGAAACGGCACCGGAACTGCACCAGGTGCTGGACATTAATCTTAACCGGGAAGGGCGCCAGCTTGCTTCTTACTGAGCTGGTGAACGGAGACGACTTGACCACGGCAGCAACCTTGCCCCCTACGGAAATTGTCGGCCTAACGGCCGATAGCCGAGCCGTACGACCGGGTTTCCTGTTTGCCGCCTTGCCCGGCACGCTGCATGACGGTCGCGACTATATCGACCAGGCCATTGCCAGCGGCGCCGCCGCCATTCTGGCGCCACCCGGTACACGGCAATCCGGCGCTTCACCGGACCTCCCATTCGTTACGGATCCAAATCCGCGCCGCCGGCTCGCACTCATGGCGGCGCGTTTTTATTCGGAACAACCCGGCACAACCATCGCCATCACCGGCACCAACGGCAAGACATCCGTGGCGAATTTCGTGCAGCAGCTCTGGACATTGTGCGGCAGACGCGCCGCCGCGCTGGGCACATTGGGCATTACCGCGCCCGGCCGGCAGCCCGGCCCTGGCCTGACGACACCCGACCCGGTCGGCCTGCATCAAACCCTGGCCGCGCTGAAACAGGACGATATCGATTTTCTGGCGTTCGAAGCCTCCAGCCACGGCCTTGACCAGAACAGGCTGGACGGTGTGCGGATCACCGCGGCCGCCATCACCAACATAACCCGCGATCATCTTGATTATCACAAGACGATGGCCGCCTATCGCGCTGCCAAACTGCGGTTATTCGATGAATTGGTCATTGAGGGCGGCACGGCAGTAGTCGACGCCGATTCCGACCTTTTCGATGACGTTGCCGCCATTGCGAAACGCCGCAACCTGACTCTGCTGACCTATGGTCGCGGTACGGCCGACATCCGTTGCCTTCACGCAAGAGCCAAACAGGGCGGCTGGTCATTGACGATTCAATGCCAGGAGCAGACCTATCAGGTCAATTTCCCCCTGCCAGGCGAATTTCAGATTTCAAACGCGCTCTGCGCACTGTCGCTGGTCATCGGTTGTGGCGCAAATCCGGAATCCATCATCCCATTTCTGGCGCAATTGCAGGGCATACCCGGCCGCATGCAACTTGTCGGACACAGAAACAACGGCGCCCCCGTGATCGTCGACTATGCCCATACACCGGACGCGCTGGCCACGGTTCTGCACGCCGCACGCGCGCACGCAACCGGACGGCTCGTCACGCTATTCGGCTGCGGCGGTGACCGGGATACGGGCAAGCGGCCGGAAATGGGCGCAATCGCCGCCCGGCTTGCGGACATCGCCATCGTGACCGACGACAATCCGCGCAGCGAAGACCCGGCGGCCATTCGCCGGCAAATTCTGGACGCCGCCCCGCAGGCCCGGGAAATCGGCGACCGGCACGCAGCGATCCGCACCGCTGTTGGCGCACTGGAATCCGGCGATGTTCTGGTCATTGCCGGCAAGGGACATGAGCAGGGCCAGATTATCGGCGACCGTACCCTCCCCTTTGACGATACCGAGA
>Ga0222651_1001136_pt1 | contig 13810 bp, 5 predicted proteins | sample AntAcemetagen369_FD_179855 | JGI IMG/M metagenome (GOLD analysis project Ga0222651, IMG submission 179855) | Saline water microbial communities from Ace Lake, Antarctica - #369 | ecosystem: Environmental > Aquatic > Non-marine Saline and Alkaline > Saline | place: Antarctica: Ace Lake | collected...
GGTCTGCAGGCGGGCCAACGCAACCTACTCCGCCAAATCGCCGAACCGTTGGGACTCGGCCAGGTCAACGAGAACGTCTATGCGATCTCGCCGGCGAACCTGAAATGGCGTGACGATTTCACCCGCTGGGCAGCTGAGTCGCCCCAGGGGATGACCGTGGCGAGCATCCGCACGAAGTTGGCCGAATACGGCATGTCTCAGGTGCTAGAAGACGCAGTTATTCTCAGCTGGGCCATCATCAACGAACAGGAGTGGCTGCGATCGGGTGCACCGACACCCACACCGCAGCAAGGCGCACTCGCCGACGATATGACACTGCGACCCGCTCACCTGCCGACAGAGCAGGAGTGGGAAAAGGCTCGCGGGCGGGCGCAGCAGATACTGGGTATCGAACCAGACCACGCCCTCGTGAGCGGCGCAGTGAGGCGACTGGGTGCAGCATTGTCGGTGGCCGTCACCGAGCACGCCAGCCGCGCGCGCGAGCTGGTCACCCTGCTCGAGTCGCACGCTGTCGCGCTGGGAATCAATGCGGAGGGTGCTGGTTCGCGACTCGATACCGCGGCTCGGGTGAGAGATTTGCTCGGAGCCTTGGCCGGGGAAAGTGATCCAATCGAGCGTGTTGAGTTGCTCGCGGCATTCGATCTGCCCAACGAAGCTCGACACTTTGCGCGTTCTATCGCAACGGCGACCGATGTTGCGCAGGCGCTGCGGGATGCCGACTGGGAGGCAATGCGCGCCGCTGCTTCACTCGGCCGCACCGACGTCGACGCTGCACTCACCGCGGCCCGCGAGGCTGCATCGCATGATGAGCTTGTTTCGCCGCTGAGCCAGAAGTTGGCGGAGGCCTCGCGGCTCAGCCGATTGGCGGTTCTGCCGCCTGATCCGGGACCGCGACCGGTGCCTGTGCCAGCGCCAGTGCCGGGTCTTGGTCCGATCGTTGACCCTGATGTTGTGGCACTGACTTTCGAGGGGACCGAGTTGTCAGTTCGCATGAGAGCCGTCGAAAGGTCGATCGCCGATGCCCTTGCGAAGGCGCCGGGCGAGACCAAACAAGTTCGCATCACCTGGATGCTGGAGTGAACACACCGGCTCGGTTCGCGCCCGTCCTTTCCGCCGAGGTCGTGCGTGATCGTGCACGCTCCTTCGCTGCCGAGGCAACTCGCGATCATCCGGTTCTTCTAGTCCGCGCTGACCCCCAATGGGCGGGCGAAGACACTCTCGAGGTCGGCGGCGCAACCGTGCGCATTTTGGCAACATCGTCACCGCTTCGTGTGCTCCACGCATTGAGCACGCGCCCTGATTCGGAATACCTGCTGGTGCTTACCGATCGCAGCAGACGCGAGCTGGGCGACGCCATTGTGTTGAGGACGCGACGGCGTGAGGTCGAAACCCTTGATGAATGGAACCGTGTTCCCGGACTCTTCGGTGCGCACACGCTCGACGGGCGCGTTCGGTCGGTGACCGGCCCGTGGTTACCGCGCGCACTCATGCAATGGCAACCACCCAATGGCTGGCCGCGGGTGCCCGCTGGCGTGCTGACCGCACCCATGGCAGTGGGTTCGCTGCTTGCGCGCATCATCGGCCATGATCCTGCCGAAGCCCTCGACACCGCCCTGCTACTCGAGCGACTCGATTCGCACGGAGTGAAAGAAGCGTGGCGGACCCTCGATGACGACGTGCGCGTCGGACTCACCGCCGCCGTGGAGGCAGTCATCTCGCCATCAGCTGCTCTCTCGTTGCGCATTGCGGTGACGTGTGGGCCAGTCTGGGTGGTTGCGGTTGGCCTCGCTCTCGATGTGTTGTGGCCCAGTTCGAGCTCGCGTGCACCGAGCCCCGAACAGATCGCAGCGCGCACGCGCATTGAGAGTCTGACCGGTGTGCATCCTGACTTTCACGCCGTTCGGGGTTTGGCCGAAGCTTCGGTCGCACTCACCATGCGGTGGGAAGAACTCACTGACACCGGAGTGGCCCACGCGCTCAAACAAGCCCAGGCTGTGCTCGCCGACTTCGGCTGGGCAGCCGGGGCCGACGAGTCGATCGTGCTGCCCGCAGGAATAAGCGCCCGCGTGCGCGTTATCGGCGAGCGGGCGGCCGACGCTGTCACCGCGGGAACTCCTGCTAACGGCGCGGCCATGGAAGCGGCACTCGGCAGGCTCAGCGAACACCAGCTCATCGCGCGCTATCGCGTTGAACGGCTCGCGGCGCAGATGGCCGTGCGATTGGCGCGGTGGATGCTCAACCCTCCGGCCGCCGCCGCCGAGACGTTCGCGGACGCGATCGCGAACTACCGTGCCGACGGTTCGTGGGTCGACCGTGCGGTGTCGGTGCTCTGGGATGGCTCTGCCGATTCCGCGACCTCAGCTGCATTCGCGACCGTCGTGCAGCAGGTGCGCGCACGTCGCGCCTCGAGCGAGCGCGCGGGTGCTGCCCTGATCACAGGCGAGCCGATCGACAGGCACGACGTGATCGGCATCGAGCGGGTCATGGATCGCGTAGTCGAACCCATGATTGGAGCCCAGCCGGTGTTGATGATCGTGCTCGATGGCATGAGCGCCGCCATCGCCAGTGAACTCGACGCCGAGATCGTGCGTGAGGGGTGGGGTGAACTTGTGCCTGCCTCCGCGCCTGCACGATTGTCGGCTGTCGCCACGATTCCCTCGGTGACCCGACTGTCGCGCGCCTCACTGTTCAGCGGTGCGCTCACGACCGGCGGGCAAGACGTTGAAAAGGCCGCTGTGGAGGCCCTTGGGGGAATGCTTTTTCACAAGGACGACCTGCGGTCGGCTGAAGGAAAGTTGCTGCCGGAATCGGTAACCACTGCGCTCGTCGATGTGTCCCGACGCCTAGTCGCTGTTGTACTCAACACCATCGATGACGCATTGGCGAAGCACGACCCGGGCGGAACCCGATGGACACTTGCATCCGTGCAACACCTGGGTCCATTACTTGCCGCCGCGGCAGCAGCGGGCCGAGTGGTGGTGTTCACCTCCGATCACGGTCACGTCATCGAACGCGGTGGCGAGCCTCGGCCGATAGCGAATGCGGCGCAGCGCTCGCGCCCCGTTGACAGCGGCCCGCCGACCGAAGGTGAGCTGCTCGTCTCGGGCCCGCGCGTGCTCGTCGCCGGCAATACTGTGGTGGTGGCGCAGCGCGAAGACCTCCGCTACGCGGCCAAAGCCGCCGGCTACCACGGCGGTGTCAGCCTCGCTGAGCTGACCGTGCCCATTGCGGTCTACCGTCAGCCGCAGACCGCCTCCCCCGCGGGATGGGCTGATGCGGCACCTGGAGCCCCGCGGTGGTGGAACGAGCCGCTCACTGCTTCAGCCGTAGCGCCCCTCACTGCTACGCCGGGCGGGCTCGGGGCGCCCCGCCGCTCGTCGCGACCGACAAAGACCGCATCCACGAGTGTTTTGTTCGACTTCGAAGTCGACGGCACTAGCGAGGTATCGGTGGCCAGCGACGCAGGGCTGGGCGCACGCCTCATCGCGAGCGAGGTCTACGCCAGCCAGAGGACTCGTGCCGGTCGCGCGGCACTCGACGACACGATTGTGGTGACCCTGGTCACGGCTCTCGAAGGCGGAGGAGGGCGCGCGCACCGTGACACACTCGCCGCCGCCGCCGGAGTGGCCGCCGTGCGCTTCGACTCGACGATTGTTGCGCTTCGCCGCGTGCTCAACGTCGATGCCTACGACGTCGTTTACACCGATCCCGACGGTGTAACAATTCACCTCGACGGAGCGTTGCTCACCCAACAGTTCGCACTGGGTGGTCGGGCGTGAGTGTGCCGCTAAGCCCCGTGCGGCGCCGCGACATTCTCGACGCCCTTCGTCGCGGCACCGTGCCCCACCGTGGTCTCGACGTGCTGGCCGTTGGTCTTGATCGCTTTGAGTCGGCGCTGGATGCTGAGCTGGACGCGGTCGGCCAGGGCGGCGCTCACTTCAAAGCAGTGCGCGGCGAGTACGGCTCGGGTAAGACCTTCTTCGCGCGCTGGTTCACCGAGCAGGCAAAGAAAAAGGGCTTCGCGACCGCCGAAATTCAGATCTCAGAAGGCGAGACACCACTACACAAGCTCGAGACGGTATACCGCCGCGTGATTGAGAATCTCGAGACTTCGGAAGCATCGCCGAGCGCGTTTCGAGAGATCGTCGACGGCTGGTTTCACGTACTCGAGACTGACGCTGTTGCCGCGGGTGCGCCCGAGAACAATGAGGAAGCCCTCACTGTTGCCACGACCGGGCTCATGGAGAAGCGCCTGCTCGCGGTGACCAAAACAGCTCCCGCGTTCTCGGCAGCCCTGCGGTCGTACCGCGAAGCGCAGATGGCCGGCGATATTGCCCAGGCCGATGGGTTGCTCTCGTGGCTCGGCGGCCAGCCGCACGTGGCAGCGTCGGTACGACGCACGGCCGGAATTCGAGGCGAGCTTGACCACTTCGGTGCCCTCGGCTTTCTGCAGGGGCTGCTTGCTGTGCTGCGCGACTCGGACTACCGCGGGCTCGTGCTCGTGCTCGACGAGGTTGAAACGCTCCAGCGGGTGCGGGCCGACGTGCGCGAGCGTTCGCTCAACGCCCTGCGGCAGCTGCTCGATGAGATTGACGGCGGACGCTTTCCGGGCCTTTATGTGGTCATCACCGGCACGCCCGCCTTCTACGACGGAACGCAGGGCATTCAGCGACTTCCACCGCTGGCGCAACGCATCAGTGCTGACTTCAGCGGAGACCCACGCTTCGACAATCCGCGTGCGCCGCAGTTGAGGCTGCTACCTCTCACCACCCTGTCGCTGAACGAGCTCGGCCGTCGTGTTCGGGGCATTTACGCTTCGGGGAGCGCTGTCGAGTCGCGCATCCTCAGCCTGATTGATGACGCCTACCTCGATGAGCTGGCCGCAACCATCAGCGGTCATCTGGGGGGTCGAGTCGGCATCGCCCCCAGGCTCTACCTGCGAACACTGGTCGACATCATCGATCGAGTCGAGCAGTTCGACGACTATCGACCACCCGCGGCGAACAGCGCCCAGGTGTCGGCCACCGATCTTACCGAAGAGGAACGCGCGGCCACTTATCTCGGAAAACCTGCGCCCGCGGCATCCATCGATGACATTGATCTCAGCGTGACCGACTGAGATGTCTGAACCGACTGGCCTGAACGCGGCGCTCGAGTACCACGTCGTCAACACGCTGCGGTGGTCGGCGTTGCGCCCGCTTCAGGAAGCGTCGGTTGCGCCGGTGCGATCGGGAGCGGATTGCCTGCTCGTGGCCCCCACTGCGGGCGGCAAAACCGAGGCTGCATTTTTTCCGACACTGTCTCGCATGGCCGACGAACAGTGGAAAGATCTCAGCGTCATCTACGTGACGCCCCTCAAGGCGTTGCTCAACAACCTGCACCCTCGGCTGGAGCAATACGCCGCGTGGCTCGGACGCACAGTCGGGCTGTGGCACGGTGACATCGGCGATAGCGCGCGGCAGCGCATGTTGAATGACCCACCCGACATTCTGCTCACCACCCCCGAGTCGCTCGAGTCGATGCTCGTCTCACGCCGAGTAGACCACCGCGCACTGTTTTCTGGCGTGCGAGCCATCATCGTTGACGAGGTGCACGCCTTCGCGGGCGGTGACCGGGGGTGGCACCTGCTCGCAGTGCTCGAGCGGCTACAGCGCATCAGCGGGGTGCCTATTCAGCGCATCGGGCTCTCGGCCACTGTTGGTAACCCCGACGAGCTCGTCGTCTGGCTGCAGGGGTCGAATCGCGCACCGGGCCTTGTTGTTCTTGACACCTCGGCTTCGACGTTGCCGGCGCCGGAGGTGACCCTCGACTTCGTCGGATCCGTCGAAAATGCTGCACTCGTGCTGGCGCAGTTGCATCGCGGCGAGAAGCGGCTCGCCTTCTGTGCGTCGCGCGCACAGGCTGAAGAGCTAGCGTACGAGCTGCGCAAACACAAGGTCACAACGTTTGTTTCGCACTCGTCACTGTCAATCGAAGAGCGGCGGCGCAGCGAGCTAGCGTTTGCTGAAGCGCGCGACTGCGTGATCGTGTCGACCTCAACGCTTGAGCTGGGCATCGACATCGGCGATCTTGATCGAGTGATCCAGCTCGACGCGCCATTCTCCGTCGCCTCGTTTCTACAGCGACTTGGCCGCACGGGCCGACGGCCTGGCTCGCGCCGCAACACGCTGTTCTTGACCACCTCGAATGAGGCGTTCTTGCGAGCGGCGGGGTTGCTGCGGCTGTGGGTCGCTGGGTTTGTCGAGCCGGTCATACCGCCGCCGTCACCACGCCACTTGGTTGCTCAGCAGTTCATGGCGCTCGCGCTGCAAGAAGGGCGTTTCAGCAGGGCCTCGTGGCGCGACTGGTGGGGTGGCCTGCCGATGTTCGAAGACGCCGAGCAGGTGCTCGACTACCTGATCGCGCGCGAGTTCTTGGCGCAAGACGGCGGCATGCTGTTCATCGGGCCGGCGGCTGAGAAAGAGTTCGGTCGCCGCTACTTCATGGAGTTGCTCAGCTCGTTCATCACCGACCTCGAGCTGACCGTCATGCACGGTCGTGCCGAACTCGGCACACTGTCGCCCATGGCGCTTCCCCAACGCGCTGGCGATGGAGCCAGACCACTTCTGCTTGCCGGCCGCGCGTGGAAAATCATCGACATCGACTGGAAGCGACACGTTGTTCTCGTCGAACCCGACGAGAACAAAGGCAAGTCGCAGTGGCGCAGCGGCCTCGTGCCCGAAGCCTTTGAATTGGTGCGTGCGCGTCGCGATGTCTTGCTCGGGGAGTCGCCAGGAGTCACGCTGTCTCGCCGCGGGGCCGAACGGTTGGAGATCGTGCGCAAAGAACTCGACGCCATGGTGAGCGATCGAGGGCTCGTTGTCATCGAGACCGAGACGTCGAAGCAGTTGTGGGCGTGGGGAGGGTTGTGTGCACATCAGACACTCATTGCGGCGGTAGGCGCATCCAACGACGCCAACTCGACCAACGAAGTGATTATGTGGCCGGCCAACTACGACCTCAGCGTGCTCGCCTTCTGTGAAGTGTCGGAAGCCGTGCCGCTGATCAGCCCCGAAGCGGTTGATGGGCTCAAGTTCTCGGCTGCACTGCCGCGAGAGCTTGCGGTCGAGACGCTTGGGGAGCGGTTCGCTGATCGCGGTGGCGCTGCGGCGATTGCAATTGGCCCTCGTATTGAGTGCCGCTCCCGGATCGCCTAGCTCATTAAGTGGCGAAAAAGACGCTATCCCTTCCCAGAGTTCCTCTACCGGCGTTCGATTGATCATCACACAATGTGCTGGGTTACAAAACTTATGGACGTGTGCAAGTTGGCTCGGAAGCACATTCAAGACAAGCTGATTAAGTTTGCAACAAGAATTCCGGCATTTATGTATCTGACTGACTTCCGCGAAACACATTGACAGACTTCATCACGAAACTTGAACCAGGCCTCTTTGAGACTGTGACCGGCCTCACCGTTGAAGACTTTCACCTCCTGGTTTAACGGGAGGTTCTCAGTGGCCTCCACATGAATCAAGCGGTCTTCGCGTTCCGGAGATACGAAGATGCTTCTCTCTCCTACGCCGGAATCGACTCTCATAAAGGGCTGCGGAGATATGGCCTCTACGACACGGTGACAGCCAAAGAGGGCTGACCTAAAAGCGCGCGCTCCCACCGACACATCGCCCGGGGAACCATGCCTTGGTTGCGAATTCGCTCTTTACCGATGAGCATTTCCCGGCGATACTGATGTTTGGTCGAAGGAGATTGCACATGGAACTTATCTTTACTCTCCTCATTCTCGCGCTAGTCGTAATTTTTGCCATTAGTCAAGCAGCCACGCCCCAATCCCGCCGCGCCAGGGAAGCTTCGACAGCACAGGTCCACACCATTGTCGAGTGGGCACGCGATTTCGGGAGAGCAGCGGAGGACTCAATCAAGCGATACCGCTGGCTTGACAGGGATTTTGAAGAAATATGGACATCGGGAAGGCCGTCTCCCCCTAAACCGAGCGATAAAGCACGAAAGGACTACCTGCGCTCAGGCGACATCACCGAGGCACAGCTGGGCCGATACATTGCTCGGTGGAACCAAGGTGTTGGCACGTTCTGCAACAGACTCAACGAGGAGTTCACTCTCCGCGAACTCAACGAGTGTTCTGAATTTTTCGCCAGTGTTGAAAAATCACCCCTCACTGAAGAACAAGCACGAGCTGTGATCTGCATGGATAACTGGGTCCAGGTCGTCGCCGCGGCTGGTTCAGGGAAAACGTCCGTGATGGTTGCCAAGGCTGCGTATGCGTTGCACCGCAATCTGGTGGAGCCAGATCGCATACTTCTGCTGGCCTTCAATACGCTCGCGGCAGGCGAACTTCAGGAAAGAATCGACCTAAATCTGAGACGGGCTGGATTTGACTCAGGCGGCGTAAAAGCCTCAACTTTTCACGCGTTTGGGCTTTCCTTGATTGGCCTGGCTACCGGGAAGAAACCCAGGCTTGCCAAGTTTGCCGAAGACGCAACTCGTCTCAGACATGCTCACACCATCGTGAAGAGGCTCGGTTCCGCGGACTCGATGTTCGCAGAGAATTGGGCCCTCCTGAAAACGGTGTATGCGCGCGACCTGCCAGCCTGGGACGAGGACCCCGTGGATGAGTACTGGGACCCATCGACCGGAGTGAAAGGTTTTAGAACTCTGGACGACAAGGTCGTTAAGTCGCGCGAGGAGCAGATGATCTGCGACTGGCTTTTTATGCATGGCGTCCGGTACGAGTATGAGAGGGACTACGAGATCGACCTGGCCAACAGCACACACGGGCAGTACCGACCTGATTTTTACTACCCCGATGCACAGCTCTATCACGAACACTTCGCTCTTGATGAAAATGGCAACCCACCAGAGAGTTTTGTCAAGTACCGTGAAGGCGTTGAGTGGAAGAGGGACGCGCATCGAGCACATGGGACTTCACTCTTCGAAACGACATCTGCCGGAATACGGGGCCCAAGCCCCTTCGCCGAGCTCAGACAGGAGCTTGAATCCAGGGGTGTTTCGGCTGTCTTCTCGCCTGATCGCGCGGCCGTGGGCCGCCAGCCAATAGCGGACTCAGAAGTTTTGATGAAATTGCTGACCTTCCTGACCCATTACAAGAGCAGCCGCCTCGACGAGACCACCCTGAGAGCGAGGCTCGATAGCGAACACAGCTTCAATAATTACCCCAGACACCGAACCTTCGTTGACGTCTTCCTTGCCTTCTTTATGCAATGGCAGAAAGACCTTAAAGATTCTCAGTCCGTCGACTTCGACGACATGCTGGGACTCGCGGCAGATCTTCTTGCGGACAAAAATGCGCCGCAAGACTATGACCTTGTTCTGGTGGATGAGTTTCAGGACACCTCCATCGCCCGTTTAGATTTGGTAAGAAATTTGGTGGCCGGAACACGGGCGCATGTCACGGCGGTCGGAGATGACTGGCAAAGCATCAATCGGTTTGCAGGGGCCGACATTTCCGCAACCACTGGTTTCGAAAAGGCCGTCGGGAAGTCCAGCACGCTGAACCTCACTCGCACCTTCCGCTGCCCCGAAGAGATTTCAAAGATTTCCAGTGAGTTCGCAATGAAAAACCCCGCGCAGCTGACAAAATCAGTGACCGGGCAGCCCGACTTCCTCGAGAGTCACATCACCATCCACTTTGCCGCCAGTGGCAATAATCGAGAGGAGTCCGCCGAGAACCGCAAAGCCGCAATCTACTTCGCTACAGAAAGGCTGGTCTCAAGCAGCGGCCCCGGCAAAGAATCCCTCATCGTCCTGGGGCGGTATAACCACGAACTTAAAGATAAGCCGGATTTATCCAAATTCAACGAAACGTTCGACTATGGGTACTACACCATTCATCGCTCTAAGGGCCGCGAAGCAGACCACATCATTGTGGTGGGAGTCGATGCGGATGACAAGTTCGGGTTCCCCAGCGCCATCGAAGATGACTTTGTGCTAAACCTCGTGATGCCCGGCAAAGAAAGCTTCGCCTACGCAGAGGAACGAAGATTGTTATATGTCGCCATGACTCGGGCAAAAAAGTCGGTCACTCTGATCGCGGATGAGCGAACGCCGTCGGCCTTCATTCGGGAACTTATCGATGATTTTGATGTCCCCACACTGTCCGTATCAGGCGAACCTGTCGAGTCAGAGTCCTGCCCGCAATGCGGAAGCACTCTGGTTGAAAAAACAAACAGACGAACAGGCCAGTCTTTTTGGGGCTGCCACGGCTTCCCCGCCTGTAACTACTCAAAACCTCTTATCCCACTCGACAAGGCCGCAGCGTAGGCAGACCCAAGGAACTACAAGGTCAAAATCCGCACAGGCCCATCCTCACCCCGGTGAACCAGATCACCGTCGTTGGTGAACCGGAACGCTTCGCCTGGTCGGGGCTGAGATCAGCCGATGTTCCATATTCTCTTGTCGACAAACCTGTCCCGTCATAGACATGGATTGCTCTGGACTGGAACCCGCGGAATTGACCCTCCGGTGTGGGAGGTTCTTCCGCGACATGACCGATCAGATAGGGGTGGCCGTCTAGGAATCCAACTGCAGCCCCATCCACAGGATCCACCTGAATATGCGGGGGCGGGTCAAGAGGTAGTGCCTTATAAAACGGAGTGCGGTCGATTTTGGCCCGTGCGCACTTCCGCTAGGCCCAGTGAGCTGAATGGGTGCATGGCAAGGCCATTGAGACTTGGCCGCGAGTCCCGCTAGATTCGTATCGAATCCAGCGGGCCTTGAGTGGGATGAAGGTTTCTAAGGTTCGAGCTGTAGGCCCCTCAGAGCTGGGGGCCATTGCAGCTGTCGAGGGTATAGGTGAGAATGGAAGAGTCTGAACATGAGGATTCAGTGGTTCCGTTGCTGAGCGGCGGTCGACAACCCTAAATTCAAGTGGTTGGTTCAACGGGAATCGATGAACCGCCTCCAGGTGCTTAAGAGGGGTGGGTTGATGGCATACGAACTCAACGAAGCCCAAAAGCATGCTGCGGAAAGCCAGAGCCGAAACAGTTTGGTGCTCGCTGGTGCGGGAACGGGAAAGACGACAACGATTGTCGCGAGAGCTCTTTACCTCATTAGTTCGGGGGTTGAGCCATCGAGGGTTCAGGTGCTGACATTCACCCGTCGCTCCGCGTTAGACATTCAGCGGAGAGTCCGCAACGAAGCATTAAGTCCTGTCAAGAAAGTTCGGGCATCAACATTCCATGCATGGTGTCACTCGCTTATTCGGTCTAACCCCGAAGTTTTTGGCTACCGCGAGTGGAGTTTGGTGGATGGTTCCGACCAGCAGTCGTTGTTTGCGTTGGTTCGGGGCAAGCGCAAGCGCGGCACGTTCCCAACCGCCAAAGACATCCAAGGCGCCTACAGCTATGCCCGAAATACACTCGTCTCCCTCAAAGAAGCAGTTGAATTCAAGCTCCCCGATTTCATTGACGATTTTGCGGCAATTGCGGCTATTTGTGTCGAGTATCAGAAGCGAAAGTCTTCGGGAAAATATCTTGATTACGACGACCTCCTTGAAATTGTCGGCACTCGACTAGAAAAGGCAGGTAAGGCGAAAGCAGCGATCGCATCACAGGTGGATCATCTGCTCGTTGATGAAGCACAAGACACGAACCCACTGCAATGGACCATTCTGCGTCCCCTTGTTGACTCGATCAACCTGTTCGCCGTCGGCGATGACGCTCAGTCCATCTATGGGTTCCGGGGAGCAGACTTCGAGAGTATCCATGAGTTCAAAGACCGGGTCTCAGACGCAGAGGTGTTTCGACTGCAGGACAATTATCGCTCCACCCAAGAGATTCTTGATCTTTCCAATTGGCTTCTCGGCCAGAGCACGTTGAACTATGACAAAGATCTTCGGGCTGTGAGAGGAAAAGGCCTGATGCCACGCTTCGAGATCTTTAAAACCCCATATGACGAAGCCGAGACAATTGTTGACGAGATTCAAGACAAACATCAAGCAGAAACCAACCCGTGGAATGACAATCTGATTCTCTGCAGAACCAACTACCAGGCACGGCCTATTGAGGCGGAGCTGCTAGAGCGCAAGATTCCCTACCAATTCATCGGTGGCACCAAGCTTCTGGAATCCGCCCACGTAAAAGATTTGCTCGCGGCCTTACGTGTCATCGCCAATCCTTTTGATGAGCTGGGATGGGCGCGTTTTCTCCTCATGTATCCAGGGGTGGGGGAGGTGCGCTCGTCCAAAATAGTTGACAGCGTCCTCCGACTTGCAGGCAGAAACGCCGACGGACAGGACAAGGGAGGCTCAGAGCCTAAGAGAGCCTCTGCCAGGCGTTATCCGCTCCGAACCCTCTCTCAGCACCCCCTAATGCCAGAAGCCGCGGTGGAGGTTCTCGAGGCCGTCTGGGAGGTGAGAGATGACGTGGCTAAGGCGATTAGCGCCGCTCTTCTCCACCTGGAGGGTCTGCTCGAAAACAAATATCAATACGAACACTGGGACGCGAGGAAACGAGACTTCGATAGCCTTATTATCCTTGCCAAAGGTCGCTCAAGCATTCTTGAGTTTGTTGAGGAGTACTTGATCGACCCCATCCACGTTTCTCAAATCGGACCTGGTGACAGTGATTGCGTCATCATCAGCACTATCCACTCGGCCAAAGGAATGGAGGCCAAAAGGGTCTTCGTCACGGGCGTTCACCCCGGTACCTACCCTCATGGGCGAAGCGTGAACCGCCTTAGCGACATAGAAGAGGAACGACGTGTCCTCTACGTCGCCTTGACCAGGGCTCAAAACGAGTTGATTCTCACCGGACAACTGAGAAGTTCGCTGTCCTATGGGTCTATCAATACGGATGACACTGATTCACCTGATCAAGACGCCCTGTCGGACGCCGGTTACGCCAGCCTCCTTTTCTTTCTCGCTGAATTACCAAAAAAGTTTGTGATCCGTTCGATTGAAAGCTCCTCTCCGTATGGCCGAGGTTCGTCCCCAGCGAGTTCCCGGGCAAAGGATGCGCAACCTTTGTCTCTCGGGCCTGAGATTGCCTGAATCAAACATCCAGACCCCGTTCTTCGGGATTGATCAAGCATGTGGCATCGGCCCGCGATAAGCCGAAGAATCCACCTTTACCATTTACCCATCTCCTTGGATACTGAGGTCATGGACGAGAGCGTCTAAACCCACCAATCGTTAATGACGGCGCCACGCAATGACCTCTTTCACTCGGGAAGGATGCCGTGAAATTTTCTCAGGCTACCGGGGGCGCACTTTCGGTGGCAAGCGGCGGGCACGTGATTTCGGCCCAGCAATCGAGGACCCTCAGCGCAGCGAAAGGCCTTCAAACACCTGCGGCATCAAAAACCCTTTCGCGATGGTACTCCAGGAAATATGCCTGATCAGAGGAAAACGGTCCGACGTCTATCGAAGGATCTATCTTCCACTTGGGCAGAACCTCTTCGTCTAAGTACTGCGACACCCTCATGGCTCCCTTCGCCGTAAAGGTAATAAGACCAGCATCAAAAAGCTTGTCGATATGAGGCGACAGAAAGAGGCCGTTGTTCCCGTCGAGCCGCTCATCGTTCGTTGAGCCTTTCCACGGCTTGATGTGGCTCGCGATAAGCACTTTTTCCGAGCTCACACCGGTGACACGGCACCGCGGTTCAAACGCCCGGACCCGGTTACGAAATAAACCTTGTCCTCGCCGCGCGAGCACCAACGCTGTCTTTTCTGTTTCGGTTGCCCCCGGTTCGCTCAAGATCTCCTGATCCAGGGCAGTCATAAGCAGTGGGTCCATGACCGGCAGAAGGTCATCTCGGCTAGGGAGCACAGGATTTCGAG
>Ga0222651_1001138_pt1 | contig 13793 bp, 13 predicted proteins | sample AntAcemetagen369_FD_179855 | JGI IMG/M metagenome (GOLD analysis project Ga0222651, IMG submission 179855) | Saline water microbial communities from Ace Lake, Antarctica - #369 | ecosystem: Environmental > Aquatic > Non-marine Saline and Alkaline > Saline | place: Antarctica: Ace Lake...
TGGACGCTGAGCAGGCGGCGGAGGAGTGCGGGGGCGGCGGCCGAATCTTCTTCGAGCCCCAGTGCCATGGTGATTTCCGAATCCACCTTCATTGATCGGTTGCTCAAGTTGGCTGAGCCGATCATGACGGCGCGGTCGTCGCAAATTAAAGCCTTTGCGTGGACATAGACTTGGCTCTCGTTGCCCTGGTCGTCCTGCACGTGTGGGTAGAAGGCGCCAAAGCGCTTTTTGCTATCGGCTTCGACCAGCTTTTCTAAGAGTCGGCAGCGGAGTAGGCCGAGGGTACCTTCTTCGAGCCAACCGCCCGTGTTTGATGTTAAAATTACAGTGATCTCGGGGCCATCATCTTCCTTCAGCCGCTCGATCAGAGCGTCGGCGATGTTGTGAGAGGAGAGGTATTGGTTCTCGATATAAATATACTTTTCGGCCGCTGCGATCATGTCGAGGTGGAGTTCTTCGATTTCAGTGATGGCAGGGTAGTCCTTGTATTCGGAATAGGTGCGCGCGAAGACGGCCTCGGCGTTTTTAAAATTAGGCTCAAGTGACTGTGGCCAGATGCTGTTTTCGGCTAGAGGCTCTGACCATGGGGCGGCTTCGCCGGTGGCGCGTTTCCAGCGGTCGCGACAAAGCTCGTCGAGTGTGCGGGCAGCCTCGCCCGTCACGGCGGTATGGATGTCGTGATAGGGTTGATAGAGCTCGCCGTCGGGCGTCTTGCGGCGGGCGTCTTTTGGCAGATGCTCGCGGGTATCCCAGCGCCAGGTGCTCAGATCGAGGCCACCGCAAAAGACGAAACTACCGTCGATTGCCACTACTTTTTGGTGCTGCGATGCGCCTGCATTGACCTCCGAGTCCATCTCTAAGTGTAGGCGCGGGTGCGGGTCTTGTTTAAAGCGAGAAAACGGTACCCATTCGCGCTCGGCGATGTAGACCATCGAGTAGTCCCAGAGTAGTATATAAATTTCTAGGTCGGGCTTCCGATCGAGTAGTTCGTAAAGTAAATCGACAAGCCTAGTCGGCAAGTCATCATCTTTAGACTCGTCGCGCAGTAGCTCGATCTCTCCCTTTAAGTCCCATGCTAGAATGCAGACATACTTTTCAGCCTGCATCAAAGCTTCGCGAAAGGCGCGAAAGTAACTCTCGCCATCCACGATGAACGCACCCTGACCAGATTCGGCATGTTTCCAGTAGTTTTCGCCTTCGCGCAGGGCGACGAAGCCATCGCCTAAGCTTTCTTGGTTAGCCTTTTTATCGGAATTTTTCATAATTAAAATTTAAGTAGTGCCTTCGTCGGCTTTGCCTAGCGCCGAGGTTTGAGCGGGAAAGGCGAAGTGGATGCCTTCTCTATTAAAGCTTCGCAGCATGGCTGCTCATTAAGAACGTATTATGCCAGTTTCGTGAATAGATGCCGACCCCCTTGTTCGAGAAGGATTGAAGCGAATAAAGTATTGACCGGGCGAGTGAGTGCGTGCAATTTGCACGTTGAATAAAGCTGACTACCGTGCAATCTGCACTGTTAGCGATGCTGCATCAATGAAGACCTATAATTATAAACAATAAGTTGTTACCAGTTATAGACTTAAGTTCAAGTGTTGAGATTGGCACGGCTCTTTCTGTGGGCAATCTTGTAAACAATTTACTAAAGACATAATTCGTAGGGCTTCACCTAGGAAGACCGCCGAACCCCAGCGCCGAACAACTGCGGTCTTCACAAGTGAAGCCCTTACTTAAAAAAAGAAACATGAATATCTTAGTCGTCGACGACGAACAGAACATCTTAAGGACGACATCCATCGTACTTAGGACCATGGGGCACTGCCCTTTTCAAGCAGAGAACTCGAAGCAAGCCAGCCGCGTGCTGGAGGCTGAGCCGATTGACGCCATCATTTTGGACATGATGTTAGGCTATGAAAGCGGCCTTGATTACCTCGAAAAACTAAAAGCCGAAGGGAGCGAAATTCCTGTAATCGTTTTTACCGCGCACTCGTCGATCGAGTCAGCGGTGGATTCGATGAAGCGCGGCGCTTACGATTATATCCAGAAGCCTTTTATCCCCGATGAGCTGCGCCAGATGCTGGCCAAGCTTGAGAAGAGCCTTGAGACTCGCGGCAAACTTAAGGAGCTCAAAGGCATGGTTGATGCGGCCAACCCGATGCTAGAGTTCGAGTCGAACGAACCAGAGATGCAGGAAACTTTTCGGATCGCAGAAAAAGCCGCTAAATCGGAGGCTAGTATCCTCTTACTGGGGCCGAGCGGTACTGGCAAGACCGTGCTCGCCAGACATATCCACAAAAACAGTGGTCGCTGTGATAAGCCCTTTGTCACGGTCAACTGCCCGAGTCTCTCGAAAGAGCTCCTCGAGAGTGAACTTTTCGGCCATATCAAGGGCTCCTTCACCGGCGCCATCAAGGATACGTGGGGTAAAGTGTCGGCCGCCGAGGGCGGCACGCTATTTCTCGACGAGATTGGTGAAGTGCCGCTGGAGATCCAGCCCAAGCTACTGCGCTTGTTACAAGACCGTGAGTTTGAGCGGGTCGGGGAAACCCGCACCCGCAAGTCAAACATCCGGGTGGTCGCCGCGACCAATCGCGATCTCGCCGCAGAAGTTAGCAAAGGTAACTTCCGCGAAGACCTCTACTACCGGCTAAATGTGATCGGGCTCAAGATGCCCGCGCTCAACGAGCGCCCGACAGACCTGCTACCCATCGCCAAGCGCTACATAGACTTCTACGCCAAACAGCTCGGGCGTGGAGAAGTAGTGCTCTCGGACGAAGCGCGCCAAGCTGTGATCGATTACCCATGGCCAGGTAATTTGCGTGAGCTTAAAAACGTGATCGAGCGCAGTCTGATTCTTAGTGATGGCGACGAGCTCAAGCGCGCCGATTTGCCGGTCGAATTTCAAAATGTGCAAGAAAACGCTTATACCACGGGCGCTTTGATCACGCTCGAAGAGCTAGAGTCGGCACACATCAAGCGCGTAGTCGCCAAGACCTCCAGCCTCGACGAGGCTTCTAATATTTTGGGAATTGATCCTGCCACACTCTACCGTAAGCGTAAAAAACTCGGCCTTTGTTAACGATGCGACTTTCTTTACGATCCAGAATCTACCTCAGCATACTCCCGCTGCTCTTATTGTTCCTCGGGCTGACTTATTATCTAGTGCAAGATGTCCAAGGACTCTACCGCGATACCAATCAAATCGCATTTATCAATGTGGATTTAGGTCGCAACATTGGTGAGGTTGAGAAAACACTCAGCGCCTTGGCGCTGTTGCTAGATGGCGGCACTGGGTATGGCGCCAGAGATCGTGATCGACAGGTGCTCAATACGCTTTCCTTACAAATCGGTGAGGGCAGCAAGCGCATACAAGAAGGCGCTGTGCAAGATCAGCTTCGTAAGCTGATGTTCGATCTCGGCGGCTACGATTCGCGATTGAGCCAGATTGGTGATCTGTCTCTTAAGCTCTCCGAGAGCCAAGGCGACGCTAGCATACTTTATCAACTTGTCGCAGAGACGATCCGTGAGACAGCGGAACTTAAAGCGGTGGTCGATGCTTATTTGCTCAATATCAAACAGCGAATTGAAGATCGCTATCAGACCGTTTATTACATAGTGATCGGTAGCATGTTGGTCGCCATCGGATTGACTTTGTTTATCTCGACACTCCTGTGGCTACGCATTATCCGACCAATCGAAGAAATATCGGAAGGTATCGAAGATTTCAGTAACGACAGCGACCCACTCGATGTCGATTACCAATGCCACGACGAGCTGGGCAAGCTCGCTAGAAACCTGGAAGGAATGACTCGTCGGCTGACTCAGTATCACGAACTGACAAACCAGAAACTACTGCGCTCAACCAACGCGCTCCGAAGTATTCTCGATCATTCGGCAGACGCTTTTTTCATACTCTCAGGAAGCCTCAAACCTGTTTACGCCAGTCCCAGTGCCGATCGACTGCTCACTGATTCAAAGTTAAAAGATGGATTCTCCGAGGATTTAAAGTCGCAGTTTATGTTTACCTTAAAAGAGAACGAAGCTCATATCTCTAAGGAGTTAATCGACGCGGTTAGAATTCCGGTGGCGGGCGAAGATCGGTGGTACCTCGTCAACTCATTCCCCATTGATGCGCTTGATGTCGATGACGATAGCTTTGCGCAGGAAGGGGGCGGGCGAAACGTCGCCGCGATTTTTCAAGAAGTCACCTTGCTGAAACTCTCAGACAGTTTGCGCAAGAATTTATTGGCGACGGTCAGCCATGAGTTGAAAACACCGATCACCAGCGCACGCATGAGTTTGTATCTTTTGTTGGAGCAACAACTCGGCCCGCTTAACGAAGACCAACTGGAGCTGGTCGAAACCGCGCGCGACGATGTCAACCGCCAGCTCGCCACGATTGAGCACTTGCTCGACCTCACCCGCGTCGAGGGCAATGTTGATTCGTTGAAATATACCGAATTTCGAATCAGCGCCTTGGTCGAAGAGTCTTTTCAGGCGCACCACGATCTCAGCGCAAGTTATCAGGTCAGATTAAATTACACACCATCTGCTGAGCCGATCTGGGTTAATGCCGACAAGGATGAGCTGCGCATCGTCTTGAATAACTTTGTAGTCAACGCGATCAAGTATAGTGGAAGCGGTAAGCAAGTCGATGTCACCGTGAAAAGCGGGAAAAAGCACTGCCGAGTGGATGTCAGAGATAATGGGCCGGGTCTGTCTGAAGACAACGTCCATTCGATTTTCGATGCCTACCAGCGCGGCGATGATCAGAAGGCAGTCAAAGGCACCGGGCTCGGGCTTAAAATATCAAAAGATATCATCGACGCACACAAAGGGCAGATCGGCTGCAGCAGCAAGCTCGACGAAGGCACCACCTTCTTCTTCGAAGTCCCGCTCAACCGGTAAAAGTAGAAGCGACACTCTTGTCGCTTTAATGGCGCAACGATTAGGGTAGAAGCGACACTCTTGTCGCTTTAATGGCGCAACGATTAGGGTAGAAGCGACACTCTTGTCGCTTTAATGGCGCAACGATTAGGGTAGAAGAAAAGAACTAATTGAATGACCCGCAGTCCATTTCACCCGCAACGCTATGGGTGCCCCACAAAAGCGACAGGAGTGTCGCTTCTACGAATACGTGGGATTGCAAGCTGCGGTAAGTTAAGTAAAGTCTAATGCAAATTGCACGAAGATCCTAATCCTCGCTCATCGATGAAGGGCAATTTGACCAATTTACTTGCCTAGAAAATGCTGAGCTTAGTGCTCGCATCGCGATTAGAACATACTGCCAGGGAGCAGGTTAAAAAAATAGCGAACAAGAGTCGACGACAAGCTGACACCAGCGGCGACAGAGTTGGCACGACGTTTGTTATGTGTCTACCGAGCCGTCACAATATTGACGGCTCTTATAAACAACCAAAATAGGAAAATTATGAAAACCAAAATTATCACTTACGCCTCCATTCTCGCCATCACGACGATCGGCTACGCGACTTCTCCAGACCTCGGCAGGAATTACCAACTCATTCAAGACGATCGTATTGAAAGCAATATCACATTGAATGATCTCACTGGCGCAATCGTCGTCGATAAATACGGGGAAGAGGTCGCTTTGATCTATGACTTTGAGATCGACCCGTCTAGTGGTGAAATCTCCACGGCCTATCTGGTCGTCGGTGGAGTCATGGGGATCGGTAGTCAGTACGTCACGCTGCCCTATTCGGAGCTAAGCTACGATAAAACGAAGGCTCGCTTCTCCGTGAAGACGACGCATAGCGAGATCAAAGCAAACATCGACCAGCAAAATCGAAAGATGGAGATGCACGAAAAAGCACGCGATCCGCTTGATCACCACGACGCGGATGACGTGGAGAACAAACTCGTGACGATGTGGGGCAAAGTCAAAACGAGCCTCGGTGTCGAAGACGAAGATCTCGCTGAGGTCGAAGCTGAAGTGCGCGGTAATAAGATCTACCTCGAAGGTGAAGTCACCAGCTACGAGCTAAAGAAGAAGATCGGCGAAGCCTTTCAATCCTCCTCTGAACTAAGGGTTGTCAACGAGATCGAAGTTGAAGAATAAAACGGGTTCAAAATTATTCTAAAAGGGTCGGGCGCTTCGGTGCTCGACCCTTTTTTATTAATGTCACGAAATCTCGCTTTGCATAGGAGATAGAAGCTACGGTAATGTAGTGGGAGCATCCTGCTCCCGTTCTGTGGGGTCGGGTGCCATGGAGCTAGAAGCTCCGGCTACGGTAATGTAGTGGGAGCATCCTGCTCCCGTTCTGTGGGTCGGGTGCCATGGAGCTAGAAGCTCCGGCTACGGTAATGTAGTGTGGGAGCATCCTGCTCCCGTTCTGTGGGGTCGGGTGCGATGGAGCTAGAAGCTCCGGCTCCGGCTCCGGTAATGTAGTGGGAGCATCCTGCTCCCGTTCTGTGGGGTCGGGTGCTATGGAGCTAGAAGCTCCAGCTACGGCTACGGTAATGTAGTGGGAGCATCCTTTTTCTTCGTGCTGTCTGCAAGGAGTTGGCAAATCACAGTGTGCATAATGCAAATAAGCATAGCCGCAGAGATGTGTCTTTAATATGTATCAATCTGTTTGTCAACGGCTTGTGGATTAATTGATCTAATTGGCACGAATCATTCTATACCTTAAGTCTCTCCGCCAATAGTGGCTTAACCCAAAAAATAAGAAAGGTATAATATTATGTTATCATGGACACTCACATTCCTTATCATTGCCATCATTGCAGCCGTCCTCGGCTTCGGAGGTGTGGCTGGCGCAGCTGCCGGCATTGCTCAAATTCTCTTCTTCGTCTTCCTAGCACTCTTAATCATTTCCGCGATCGCGGGTGCGGTTCGAGGTAAGAAGGTATCGTAAATCACTAAATCTAAAAGAAAGAAAAATATTATGAAAAAACTATTAAGTATATTCGCAGTTCTCAGTGCATTAGTCGCATTGACCGCTTGTAACACAGTCGACGGCGTCGGCAAAGATCTGGAAGATGCAGGCGATAGCATGCAGGACGCATCTAACTAAGTGACTAATACGCTAGAGCGCGTATTCAGCGAAGGCGGGGCATTATGCCCCGCCTTTTTTGCGTTAAAATTGTAGCGGACGCGGGAACCGCTTTCGAGTTGCGGTCGGCAACTCCCGTTCGGTCGAAACGGGTTCCCCGTTCCGCTACGCTTGAGATACGCACTTTTCTGCGCGAATTCGAGTTAGCTGTAAGACTGCACCCCGAAATTGTAGCGGACGCGGGAACCGCTTTCGAGTTGCGGTTGGCAGCTCCCGTTCGGTCGAAACGGGTTCCCCGTTCCGCTACACTTGGGATAGGCACTATTTTGCGCGAATTCGAGTTAGCTGTAAGACTGCACTCCGAAATTGTAGCGGACGCGGGAACCGCTTTCGAGTTGCGGTCGGCGGTTCCCCGTTCGGTCGAAACGGGTTCCCCGTTCCGCTACACTTGAGATATGCATTATGTGCGCACAGACTGGCTAAATAGAGTCGCCCCACCGTCTAGATCGCCTTCATGCAAATTGCATTCGATAGAGTTTAGTCGCCATGCATTATGCAGGGTGGCACGGCTTGGAGAGCGGCTTTTTTATCTGTAAGATGCTTTCTTTCAGCAGGATACGTTTTAGCTGAGTAATTTGGCACACAGCTTGTTAATGTAGATACGTAATCAAAACATTAACACTCAACCGAAATAATTATCATGACTCAGAAAAAAACAAGCAATCCAAGCAGCAGTGCTGGCACTTCGACTCTTAAATCAGATCGCGAGAAGTTACTCGCGGATCTCAAACTCTTGATGGAGGATGCAAAGTCCTTCACTGAAACTGCGGGGGACGAGTCTAAAGAGTTTCTTTCCGACAAGGCAGAAGACCTGCGCGAACAACTCGACGCCACGCTGGAATCACTCAAGCAGCAAGGCGAAAAGGCGAAAGAGGTCGTCATCGAAAAAACTGATGAGGTGGAAGAAGTCATCCGCAAAAACCCTTGGAAGGCCGTCGGCATTGCAGTGGCGGCTGGTGTCCTCATTGATCGTTTAACTCGTCGATAGGCCGCCATCATGGAGTCTTTAAACGCTGCGCGCTCTGCGCTGAGGACGCTCGCTGGGATGCTTGAATCCCGCTTGGAGTTGTTTTCACTAGAATCCGCGATTGAAAAAAAGCGCGTGGCTTTTCTGTTGTGCGCTTCGGTGCTGGCGGGGGGGGCGATGCTATTGACGATCGTCTTTGCAGGAATTGCCTCACTGTTGTGGGCTCCGATCGAACACCGCACTTCTGTCGCCATAACGTGGTCATTAATTTGCGCTACATTTGCAATCACTTCGCTCGTTGCGATTTGGTTGGCGATTAAAAAGCAACAGCAACCGTTCGAGCATACCCGCTCGGAGATAACCAAGGATATAGCATGTTTACAAGCAGCCGTGAGAAGCGCCGAATAGAAGTCATCAAACTGCACGGCGATGTGCAGCGCTCAGAGCTCGCGCTCTCAGTAGTGACTCTGGTGCCTGTTGCTAGAAAGGCACTCCACTGGGCCATCTACGCATTCGCTATTAAACGCTTTGCCCCCGCCGTGCGTCCAATCATCTTTGGATTGATTCAGCGTGGCCTTGCCAATCGAGGCCGCACCGGTTTGTTTAAACTTGCGGGCTTGCTCTCGACTGTGGTCGGGATGGCGAGAGCGTTTTCTTCTTCAGACTCGAAGGCCGAAAAAGCGGCTCTGAAGTGAAACGCCTGACGAAGGGCTTCACCACGATTATGCTGCGGGGGTTGGCCACGCTGATCCCCGTCGTCGTCACAGGTTATTTTATTTATTGGTCGATCTCTCTACTGGAGCAGGTGACCCGAGCTGCCTTACTTCTGCTGCTGCCAGAGGGTGCCTACTTTGCAGGAATGGGCACGCTTTGCCTGCTTATCATTATTTTCTTTTGTGGCCTCGCCATGAGTGAGATTCACACGGAAAATGTGTTTCGCTGGGTGGAAAAGCACTGTAACCGTATCCCGATAGTTAAATCTGTTTATGGTATTTCAAAAGACTTTATGAGCTACTTTGCCCGGCAGAAAGGGCAGCATGAATTTGGTCAAGTCGTCGCGGTGCATTTCGACGAGGCGGGGTTCAAAATGGTGGGCTTCATTACCCGCGAGGATATGAGCCATCAATCGGAAGTGCTCGCAGAGAAGTCGAAGGTCATGGTCTATTTACCCATGGGGTATCAAATCGGTGGATTCACTATCGTGGTGGAGCGCTCCAGAGTCGAATTGCTGGATATGGAATTCGAAGATGCCATGCGCTTTATCCTGACAGCAGGCGTCTCTGATAAAAATCAGGACTCAGAGTAGTCGGGTCGAAGCCCTTACGTGTGATCATTGCAGAATGCAGGAAGCTCTGTTCTGACATCTTGCAAATTGCTAGGATGCAAACGAAGGCTTCATTTCTATATTTTCTTAAGTCCCTCTTCTACAATTATTTAAATTATTTTAATTTCGATTGGCACGGCTCATGTTATAGATGGTTTTACTATGAAAAATAAATATAAAACAATAACAACGACACTCTCACTCGCTGCGCTGCTCACATTCTTGACAGGCTGCGACATGGATCAAACCGAAGCTGGCTACATGCCGGAAGTCGACGTCGACGCTACCGCAGGGGAAATGCCTGAGGTGGATGTTGATGTGGCTGCTGGTGAAATGCCAGAGGTCGATGTCGACTACAAGGGAGGTAATCTTCCTGAATACGATGTTGAATTTGCCGACGTAGACGTTGGCATGAAGACTAAAACAGTCGAGGTGCCAAAGGTCGCCGTTTATTGGGAAGAGGAGAAGGTTGAAGTGCCTTATATCAATGTGACGATGCCTGACGATCAGGACTACGGCGATCCCTTCGATCAAGAGATCACCGTTAAAGCGATGGCTCCAGGGTCTGGATATACTCTCAAGATTCTTGCGATGTATATCGAAGGCGACGACTTGATCGTGATCTCTCGCCTTAACAAAGCGTCCGACTCAGTTGCGAGCAACAAGGGCATTACTATCCGTGACACAGTGGTGGTCAAAATCCCTGAATTGGATGTAGAGCACTATATCCTTACCGATATGGATGATTTCGAACTCGATGGTATCGATGCCGAATACGCCATGAACAAGCAGGGTTTCGATGTCGACTGGACGGTCGCTAAATCGATCTACAAAGCACAGCGCTAAGTCTCAGCTGAACTGATCCTCGGTGCGTCGCTAATCACGGCGCGCTTTTTTTTTAAATTTTTATCCGCATCCACTTTTTACACTCCACCAAATTTTTACTATGAAAAACACACTCAGAGATTTATACTTAGAACAACTTCAAGATATCTACAGCGCGGAATCGCAGTTGGTAGAACATCTCCCGCGTTTCGCGATGAAAGCTTCAGATAGTGCATTGAAACAAGCCTACTCAGATCATCTCGTAGAAACGAAAGATCAACTCAACCGCATGGTGACCATGATCTCTCGTCACTCCACCATTAAAGCGGGCGGCCACACTTGCAAAGCGATGGCGGGCCTGCTCAAGGAAGGTCAGGACGCACTCGAAGATGCAGGCAACTCGCAAGTCGTCGACGCGCATCTGATCGCTGCATCCTACCGCGTCGAACACTACGAGATTGCGGCTTACAAGTCGGCAATCTCAATGGCCAAAGCACTCGACGAAGACGAAGAGGCCAAAATGTTGGAGACGAATCTCTCCGAAGAAGTCGCAGCGGCCAAGCTGCTAAACAAGATCGCCGATGGTGGGCTCTTTAGTTCTGGATTACACGCGGCCGCAGTTAGCTAAATTTTGTGCGGCGAGCCTCTCGCTCTACTTCCACCTTCCCTTCTGCGAGACGCTGTAGTAGGAGATTTCATCTAACGAATCGTCGTAAGGTTGGAGTCCCGCCTTTAGGCGGTCGCACGTTGTTGGCTAATCATGCGTAGCCGCCTGAAGGCGGGACTCCAACCTTGCGCGCACTCACCGCACCCTAGCGCGGCCGCCTGAAGGCGGGACTCCAACCTTTTATGACGCCCTCTGCCACCTTGCCCAAGTGCCGCTGGGGACATCGCAGGTGTCTCCGTTACCGGTGAGGAGCATTTCCCCGCACTCGAGTTGGCCTTTACCTAGCAGTTGCTGTATCAGGTTTTTCAATACAATCGGGGTGAAGCCGGGGGTGTGGCTGGTCAGATACACGAAGCAGGCTTGGTCGCTCATTACTTTTTGCACGAGTTGCAGCGTCTCTAGCAAGGCGTGCTCGATCTTGTAAAGCTCGCCGCCTTTGCCACGCCCGAACGAGGGCGGGTCGAGCAGGATGGCGTCGTAGCGGCGGCCACGTTTGATCTCGCGGGTGAGGAATTTATTAACGTCGTCAACGATCCAGCGAGTCGGGTGCTCGGCGAGGCCGTTGAGCTGGGAGTTTTCGCGCGCCCACGCGACCATGCCCTTTGAGGCGTCGACATGGCAGCAATGTGCACCGCCTTGGGCGGCGGCGAGGGTGGCACCACCGGAGTAGGCGAAGAGGTTTAGAAAATTGACCGGCTCGCGGCGCTGCTTAGTTTCCTGGCGCAAGGCATCGCGAATCCAGTCCCACATGGCGCGGGTCTCGGGGAAGACGCCGAGGTGGCCGAAGTCGGTGGTGGAGAGCTTCATTTTGACGCCGTTAACCTCAGCGATCCATGAGTTGGGCAGCTGATCGCGGCCGCGCCATTCGAGGCCTTGCTTGCGGGTGAAGAAGGCGTCGGCTTGTTTCCAGAGATTGGGCGCGGCAGGATTCCAGACGGCCTGTGCGCAGGGACGGTCGAGCGTGACTTTGCCAAAGCGTTCCAGCTTGCGCCCGTGGCCGCTGTCGAGAAGTTCGTATTCGTTCATAGGGAGAGATGTGGGAAAGTTGAAAAGTATGAAGGTTTGAAAGTGGGCTTTATACTTTGACTCGTAATCTTAATCCTCAAGCATCCTTTTGGCGATTAGGATTAAAAGTCAGTTTACGATTGGGGTGGGATTGTAATCGATATCACGAAGGACCTTTATCGTTGGTCAGCCGTAGGGGCTTCACTTGTGACGCCCACCGATCCCAGAAGCCATTCTCTCGCAGGCAGGTGAAAAAAATTCGCTGCTCTACTATTGATCGCGTGATCCGTGGCACTCATTGGCTGCGCCGAGCCTCTTGTTTGATTTTAACTATTTGCTACTTTCATACAGCGGCGAAGCCGCTTAGCCTCCCATCGCTGCCACAAAGTGTTTGCGGCACATGGCGATGTAGCGTTCGTTGCCGCCGATGTCGACTTGGGCACCTTCTTTGATGGGCTGGCCTTCGGCGTCGGTGCGCAGATTCATGGTGGCTTTGCGGCCGCAGTGACAGATGGTTTTGAGCTCGATTAAATTGTCTGCCCAGCCTAGCAAGGCGGCGCTGCCGGGGAAGAGCTTGCCTTGAAAATCCGTGCGTAGGCCGTAGCAGAGCACTGGGATACCGAGGTCATCGGCGACTTTGGCCAGCTGCTCGACTTGGGGGCGGGTTAAAAATTGGGCTTCATCGATGAGGACGCAGGCGATGGGCTCTTGCTGGTGCGCGTTGTGGGTGGCGGCAAATAGATCGTCTGCTGGGCCGAAGGGGACGGCGTCTTTGGAGAGGCCGATGCGGGAGGCGATCTTACCGATGCCGGCGCGCTCGTCGATGCCGGGCGTGAGTAGGAGGGTGCGCATCCCACGCTCGTGGTAGTTGTGGCTGGATTGCAGCAGCACCGTGCTTTTGCCGGCGTTCATTGCGGAGTAGTAGAAGTAGAGTTTTGCCATGGTTTAGAAAGTAGGGGCGCGACTTGTTACGCCCGCCGATGCACAGACCATCTTGGCGCGCCCCTACGTTTGACGGTCAGATGTTCAATAAATTTACGGCGATGCCGTAGCGGAGGTTGTAGAAGGAATGCGTCAGGCTGGAGCGGTCGGCGTATGCTAGCAGTGCGTCGATGGTGATGAGGGCGGTGGGAATGATGTCGGCGCGGGCGGCGGGGAGGTGGGGAATACTGAGTCGTTCGTGCAAGGGGAGTGGGGCAAGTTTTTGCTTGAGCGCGTCGAGCGTGCTGCGCGCTAGATGCGGCGAGGAGTGCGCGATGTCGCCACCCGCCGCTGCGGCCAGCACGGCGCGGCTGACTGTGTAAGCGCCGCCGGTAGCGATGAGGGGCAGCGTCTTGGGGGCGAAATCGAAGCCGCTGGCGGCGAGTTGTTCGTGCACGTGCGATCGGATGGCGGCCTCGGCCTCGGGGGTGAGTGGCGCGCCTTTGTCTTTTATGAAGCGCTCGCTGAGGCGGACGGCACCGAGCTGAAGGGAGATGGCCTGCGCGATTTGCCCGTCTTCAAAGCGAATGAGCTCTAGGCTGCCGCCGCCGATGTCGGTCTGGATGAAATGCGCCATGCCGGCGATGGCGGGATCGCAACTGAGGCCTTGGCCGATGTAGGTGGCTTCTTCGGAGCCAGTGAGGATGCGGATTTGCAAGCCGGTGGCGGTCAGGACGGATTGCACAAAGTCGGCACCGTTGATGGCATCGCGCACGGCGCTGGTGGCGACGATGGCGATCTGCGCGGGCTGGAAATTGAGCGCCATGCGGTGCAGTTCGACGATGGTTGCGGTGCCGCCCGCGATGGCTTCGCCGCTCAGGCGGGGTACGTCTCGGCTGATGCCGGTGCTGATGCGCGTCTCGATGGTTTCGCTAAAGAGAGTATCGAGGCTGTGGCGCGTGGTGCCTGCACGGGCGACCAGTAACTTGATGGAGTTACTGCCGACATCGATGA
>Ga0222651_1001145_pt1 | contig 13759 bp, 24 predicted proteins | sample AntAcemetagen369_FD_179855 | JGI IMG/M metagenome (GOLD analysis project Ga0222651, IMG submission 179855) | Saline water microbial communities from Ace Lake, Antarctica - #369 | ecosystem: Environmental > Aquatic > Non-marine Saline and Alkaline > Saline | place: Antarctica: Ace Lake...
CAGCAGGTTGGCAATCTTCTGCGCCTGCGTGATGGCCTTACGACCACCCTTGTCACCGTTGTCAGCACCTTCGGAGCCGACGACCACGGAGAACTCGGAGCCATCCTCGACGGACACGTACGTAATCCGTAGCTGGACGACCGTCATTGGCACAGTTCGGTTAGCGCCAATCTCCCGGCTCAGCAGTTCGTAGCTGAGAATCTCGGGACGAGTGATGACCTTGTGTTGAATCATCAACTTGGAGATAGCGTCAAGGATGTCATCGTTCTTCACATACTTGTAGCTACCTTGTGATGCTGGACCCACCCCGTTCTTTGGGATGTTGCCGACTCCAGCCTGAATGGCTGCAATCGCCTTGTATATCTTTGGCACTTCGGCCATGGTATTACCTCCTATTTGTGTAGTAACTTGCCGTCTTTGTAAACTTCCCCGCCCCATACACCGACGGCCGGTCTGTATGCGCTAGCGAATCTAGCACACTGCACCAACACGGGACAGTCGTGACACATAACATAAGCCTCATTCTTTGTTGGCTCTTCGCCTTCCTCGTAGTCAACCCAAACTTCTGGCTTGTCTGCGCACTTGGCTTTGTTCTGTGTCATTGCCTTCTGAAGAACGTCACTCATCCTCTCGGATCTTTTGTTCAGCTTGAGATAGTTGAGAGCGTTATCTTCTTTTCCAGCGCCAATCATCTGATCGGCTTTCTCCGCTGCCCTTTTTGCTGATTGCAGCGCAGACTTATTGTGACTCTTATCCCTGCGTTCTATTTCATCGTCGCTTAGGTACTTAGAGTTCTGCCTGCGCACCGCCTCCCTTGCGCAGGTGACACAGATGTAAGCCGTACCCGTAGGCATCTTCTTCTCCCGAAGATTATCACCTATGATAACGTGACCGTTCTTGCACAGGTCACCCGGCTTCTTCTTAGGGTTGGACCTTGGCGGCTGGTTGCATGTTGAGCAACGCACTCGCTCCCGACCTTGGTTCGTGTAAACCTGAATATTGTCCCCAACAATAAGGTGACCCTTCTTGCATGTGTCCCCCACTTCAATTGCCATGCTTCTCCTTGAGGGTCTTGTTCATATCTATTGCCTTCTTTATCTGGGAGCTTAGTACCCCGGAGTCATACGTGTCAATGGCCACGAGCTCTACCGATCGAACCGTTCTCTCCTGACCCCTGCGATGTACCCGCTTGGCCACCTGCTCGTTCAGAATTCTATTGTCGCTGCGGTTGAGCCACAGGACATTACGTGTGGCGTGTTGCAACCCATCTACTCCCTCGGCAATAGCCGCGATAACCGCTACTACATACTGGCACGAACCACTGACAAAGGCTTCCTTGGTCTCTTGTCGCTTGGCATCCGAGATGTTTCCGTGCCATGGCATGGCAGTCTTCCCGTCTCGAGTAAGCCTGCTAACTACCACGTCAGCAAACTTGCGCGAGTCGGTAAGGATAAGTGCGGTCTCATTCTTGAAGTCATCTTCTAGAACGTCGAACATCACATCAATCTTCTGAGACTTGCAATCGTTATCGAACACCACGTTGTCATCATCGTCGATCGAGAACAACCCGAGCGTGGCTTGTCGTAGCCTGGCACGCAAGCTAATCGGGAACTCGACCACCAGCGGTCTTTCCCCTAACCAAGTAATCATCTTCTCTTCTAGCTCGTTGTACGCCTTGCGCTGCTCACGTGTCAGCTCGATGTAGACCTGCTCCTCTTGGAGCTCGGCCTCCACCTCTGACTCGATGCGGACATAGCAGGGGAGCGAGTTGAAGAACGCGCCAGGTCTGCGCTCACCTGTAATCTTCTTGCCGTTAGGAGCGAAGTGATCGTACTCAGTGGCACACCACTTGTCTACCCATGCCCAATAAGAATTGTCCACCTCGCTTGGCCATAGCCACTTGGTTACTGCCCACGCTCCGCTGAAGCTGTTGCCCGTAGGCGTGCCAGACATCGCCAGCTTGAAGCCACCCTTGACCTGCTTGAGTGTCTTGTGTGTCTTGCTCTTGCGATTCTGTCCACGATGTACCTCATCAAACAGAACCAGGTCTGGCACCTTGGTCCACATATCCGTGCGAGCTCTGCCATCCCAACCCAAGCGCACGAAGAGTTCCACTCCAACGAAGTAGATGCCGGGCTGTTGCCATGCCCAGTCATCCTTCGCCTGCTGCCCAGCCTTGGTCGAATTGATCCATTTGAATGGCAGGTCTACCCCTTGCCTCTGATAGGTGACCTGCCATCCAAGCCTGGTGTTGAGCGGGGCAATCAATAAGATTACCTTCGCATCGATAGCCTTCGATACCTCGACTGCCTTGAGAGTTTTACCCGACCCCATCGTGGAAGCGTTCAACGCTGCCCGAGTAGGCTCGGTCACGATTCTTTGGATGGCGGATTGTTGGTCCGGTGTTGGTAATAATTTCTCCAGTTCCATAATCTACTTCCTCCTCCCAGTAATCGTCTTCGTGAAACTTTCTTTCTTTTCCCTTGATAGAAATGAATGGTCTAACTTCTTCCCCGTCATCTCGCGGGTTAGCTAAGAACATATGGTAGAAGAGCCATAAACCGGCTGCCTGAAAAAGCATTATGAATCCAATAGCATCCATCAATCATCACCCATCGCCTACTGCTTACTGCTCATCCAAAGCAGAGCCTCGTCATAGTAGTACCCCGAGTCAGTCTGGTCGAGCGCGGCCACCACGTTGTTCTTCTCTGTGTAGTCATCATTCCACACCGGGGTCTGTGATAGGAAGAACTTCTTGCCATCATCAAACTCAGCGAACTTGAACGAAGCCGTACCTGTAATATCCTTCGGCCCATGGTTGACGTAGGTTACCTCGAGCAACTTAGTCTCGGCATCATAGGAGTACACGCTGTCGAGAGGGTTCTCTCCAGTGATCTCTTCGATGTGCTTGGTTCTATCTAGAGATGCGTACACCGTGTGATAATCCTTAGTGCCCAGCGCACGCATGATGTCCGCCTTGCTACTGTGATTATCAAAGGCATACCGCACTGCGATGTCAACCTGTGTCTGGAGACTATGCATCTCCTCCTTGAGCTGGGTCCTCAACCGTTGCTCAAGCGTAATCTTGGCGGCCACATACCGTTGCTTTGCTTTACTTACTGCATCTAAATACGCGCTCATTATTCTCTCCAATGCCCTTCGGCTATCATCTGTGCGTCCTCGAACGCCTGGTCTAGTAACGCCTGGTCTTCCATCAACCGCTTGTCGATGTAGAACAGTACCCATGTTTCCTCGAACTTAATCTCCAGCTCACCCTTCTCGAGTGAGTATTGCCTGGCTAAGCCGAGCTCGTCGAACACCTCGTGTAGTTTCTCCAGCACCTCGATCGACTGCACGCTTACCTCTGTTGCCTTGTCCATTAGAACACCTGTCCTTCCATGTATCTATCTTGGTTTACTTCAGTGCAGCTTTGGCACATCTTCTCTTCCGTGTCCCAGTTATCCTCCGTCACGACGTTGTCGCAGGTCTCGCACCAGAACAGGTGCTCTTCTAGCGTTACCATTGTTCATGCCTTCCCCTCGTTGATTACCTGTGAAAGAATCACATTCCTCTTCTCATCCAAGGATGCTGTGAGCAATCCTATCTGAGAATGATAGGGCAAGCCATCGCTATTGTCAACTATGTAACCATCACTATTTCCCATATCCGGATGCTTGACAGACATACACAGTACCCAACCCGTGATGATCTCATTGCCTTGAGCGTTGGCTCGTATATACTTCTCGATGATTTCGTCTAACTCATGCTTCTCCATGTGTTCCCCTTCTTGTTGCTGCTTCTAGGAATAGCTGTCCCACGGTGGGATCAACTACGTTTCTCAACACCTGCCTCTTGTTGGGCAGGGAATACTTTGACAAGTCGAAGCCGTGTAGCTCCTCGAGCTCGCTAATCTTGTTCATTGACCTAACCTTCTCTTCGGTCTTTGGCACCTCCGGCAGCTCGAAGTTCGACCAGTACAGGTGACGGTTACGCTTGACCGGATCGAGCATCGCACCGTAGTAGGGCACGACATTCTCCACTATCCATAGCGCCTTGCTGTGGTGCTTGAGGAATAGAATCTCCTCATACAAAGTCATGTCCGGGAACTTTTCCTCAACCCCGCGGAAGCGCACCCCGATGTTATACCTGAACGAGCTGTGTGATTGACACGGCGGGCTCGACCAGATGAGGTCGAACTCGTGGTGGTGCTTCAGCAGGTAGTCGTGAGCATCACCTACCACCAGCGTGTCGTTCGGGAACAAGTCACCGTAAATGGCCGCGATGGCTGGCTCATACTCAACCGATGTCACCTCGTGATTGTTGCCCCATAGCTTCCTGTTGCCACCGATACCCGCGTACAGATTTAGTATCTTCATACCATTGCCTCCCTTATCTCTTGACCTAACTCGTATGGAACCATCGACCGCTCCTTGGCACCAGCTCTACCTTGCGTGCCAGTCCTTGAACCCCGTGGCGCTGCCGTGTGGCAGTCATCACCGTTCTTACACATGGCTCTCGGGCTCCAGCCCTGCACGCCACCCCACAAGTCGGTCGGCTTCATCCGGTCATCACCGTACTGGCAGTAGGTCACCGTGTGTCTTAGCAGTCCTTGTACTGGCGGCAACTTGCGAAGCACACCCCTCGGGTTCTCCATGAGGTAGCCCTTACGCGGATTGAGCGCGTTGATAATCTCTAGTGTCTTCCACACCAGACCTTGGTTGTACACGGCTGCCTCAGTCTTTGGGATGTAAGCACCCTTGCCTCCGGTCCAATGATGCCCAATGCTCGCTACGCTAAACGCTGTACATGGTGGTGATGCCCACACAAAGTCAGGTCTGCCGTACTTCTGAATCAGTCCGGCACCGCTGAGGTTCATGATGTCCGCGTGCTCCGTGACATCGAACTGCTCATCCAGCTCGAAGGTAATCACCGTATCACCAGCATCCTCGAACGCTTTGGTTGACGATCCGGTGCCCGCAAAAAAGTCAAACACTAACATTGCTTCCTCTCTAAAAGTGAGGAGGGCAGGCGGCGATAGGGGTAGCCACCTGCCCTCCGGTAAAGACACAACACCCGATAGGGGTAGGGTGCGTGCCTGGTCTAGTCTTCTTGCTCAGCGCAACGCTCGCACTGCTCGTCCTCGTTCGGGTCGTCCTCGCTGTCGATGTCCTCCTCGCAACTTGGGCACACCATCTGCGCCCCAGCTTGTGCGCCTAACGCTTCATAAGGTTAGGCTGGATCAGCGCCTGCATAGTGTAATCATCACCGGCACTCACCGCTAGGACCGGCAACGGCTTAGTGTTATCCGTGTTGTGCGAGAAACTAAACTCCCACAGCTTCTCCCTACCAGGCTTTGCTACCGGGGGGATAATCTTCCCGAGCCTAGCCAGAAACTCTACGTTCAGCATGAGCCCGGTCGCCCCGTTAGGTGTATCGGTGGGGAAGAGTTTCCCAACCGGCGGGAACGTGGCCGTCCCCGTATCCGCAGCCACCGTGGTCGTCATATTCTCCACCGACATGACGCCATCCTCCAGCGTAATCGGTACGCTAAGCCACTTGATACCCTTGACATAATCGACCACACTCTTCAGTCGCTTATGATCCACAAGCACGTTGACCTCATCCTCCCAATCGTCGAACTCGACACCCTCATAAGTGCCAGACATGACGACATATCTGTCAGTGGCCAGCACCCGCAGGTTGTCGCCCTCCCTGGTGAAACATAACGCCTGGATAACCGGTGCCACGTCATACTTGCTCGTGCCCACCGATACACTGTGCGCGCTAATCAGAATCTCCTTGCTCATTGTTACCTTCATTACAGCTCCTTCTTCTTTGGGCAGTCCTCGTGCGTGTCGGGGATGTCCCACTCCTCAATGAGGCGAACGCCATCCTGGTCGGCGATGCACTCGACACCCCAGCCTTGCTCTTCGATCGAGCGCATGGTCATGACCAGCGCGGGGTACTGCTTGCTCATGGCTTCCAGCGCCTCGATAGGCGGACCCCAGGGAGTCCCGAACCAGTACTTCAGCTCTCCCACCGACTGCTCCGCGTGCGCTTCTTTGGCATCCCACTTGCAACCCCAGTTGTTGATGTTCCAGTCGTACCAATGATTGCCCTCGTGCCTCAGCGCTGTGGCTAAGTCGGTGTGCCGCGGTGCCGGACCCCAATACTCATCGAGAATGTTGTCATCAGGCTTGATGAAGTTCCAAAAGGAAATTACCCCATCTCGCGTGTCGCCCCCGAAGTGCTCGTAAGGCTTGCGTGCTTGCGCTGCGAACCGCGCCAGCTCTTCCTCCGTGCCGTGAATTTTTAGTGCGTTGTCTACCCAGTTAGGCACTGTGCTTCCCCTTCTTCTTGGTGTATGTTTCCCTGCGCTTACCCCTCAGCAGGCTCAGTATCCATCTCATCGCTATCCCCTCACCGGCCCGATAGTCACCGCGCGACGCCATTCCATAGCGTACTTCTGATCTTCCCCTAGTGGCGTGAGCATGGAGAACAATCGCTTGGGAATATCCGTGGCGTGCGGCCCCATATCCTCCCCGACTTCCTTGGTGTAGAACATTCCCTCGCTCTTGGCTCGGTTGCTAGTAATCACCAGCGTTGCCATTACCTCGCCCGTCTCCTTGATCTTGACCGCCATCCACCAGTTGCTGCGTGCTCTCGTGCCCTGCGCAATATCCAGCACCTCGATAGCGTCCCAGTTGTACTCGCGCTTCAGCCAGTCCCTGACCTTCTCCGTTGTGTTCATGTCCCAGTATTCAACCGGGTGTCCAGTCGTTCCCATTACTCCCCCTCTACTAAGTCGAGCACCCAGGCTGGGATACTCGCCAGGTCACCGGTCTGCATATTCTCACCGGTCACTACAAGCGGACCGACGATATGCTGCGTGGTGATATTGCTTGCCCTGCTGTTGTACTCCAGACCAATCAGCAGTCCCTCCTCGTTCGCCCATCCCGTCGCGTCGCTTGTGATCCGCACGGGTTCAATAAGTCCACCGACATATTCTTGCAGTGGCTTGAGCGCGTTACTCTCGTCAATCTCCACGATTTTCATGGCTTCCGTAACCGGAATGAATAGTGCCTTCATTGCTTCCCCTTATCTTGTTGCTGTGTATGTGTACACCCTACCATAGGGTGTCTATGGTTTAGCTGAGTGCCCAAGGTCAACTATCCCTGAGTGAAATAGCTGGCTGCCCCTTGTCGTTGAGCTGTGTGTAGTCAACGCACACCACTTGGTTGTCGTAGTCCTGGTCCGGTGGATACGGTGCGATCCCGTAGCCAGTCTCTCCGCGCCAGTCCTGTAGGTTGTCCCCGAGCATGGCGCAGAATAGCACCCGAGCAAAGTAGCTCTCGTCGCTAAGCCTGCCCGACGTTGCGGCTACTCGCTCCACCAGTCCTGGTAGCTCCGAGCCTCCCCAGTGTGTGTAGAGATAGACGCTCTCCCCCGTGTGGTACGTGATCTTGACGTTGCTTCTGTCTCCCATTGCTTCGCTCCTTGTTATTTTTGGTTATTGCCTGTATCGGTGTGTCGTATGACATGAATTGTCATTCGTCGTCACCGTCATCTTTACACTCGTGCACGCTGTACCAGTAGGCCATGGCCTCAGAGCCTAGGGTTTCCTGGTGTATAGCGCCGCAGCCAAACGGGCATGTGTACGCTTGCCATACCATTTACTCCCTCCAATCATTCTCGATCACGACGCATTGTTGCGCCCTGTTGTCGCCCGGTTCCCGTGTCGCGTATATCCAGCCCTTGATTCCCCGTTCGCTTAGCTCCCCGCAGCCCTGGCATTCCCAGGTCCAGTAGTACTTGTTCACTTGTTTCCAAGTGTGGTCTACATAAAATACCGTGCGTGTCATCGCTTCCCCCTTAGTGGCTGTTGTCGCATATGTTGTAAGCGTGGTCGCATTGACCACCAGGCCTAGCCTCCCAGCCGTTGGCTATCATTTCGTCCCAGCGCTTCATTAGTGCCTTGTGAAAAGCGTCCTGACTTTCATACCCGTTATACATATTCGCTAGTCCCCCTTCTGCACCATTAGATAGCCGACGCCATTGCCCTCGCTGTCTGACATCGGGATAAACATCCCCCCGTCATCCAGCGTGATAACCGCACCCAGCTCGCCGTCCCACATGAATAGTTCCATTTCCTCCGGGTACATTGCCCGCACGTCTATGATCTTGCGGCCAATTAGCGCGGAGAATTCCCCCCGGTAAAACTTAGTCATCCGTGCCGTCTCTGCTGTGCTGTTGTCCATGATTATCCCTCCTCGATTATGACCGAACAATTTAGCGCTACCCGTCGCAATGAGCGCCGGATAGTATCCCAGCTCACGCGAAGTCTGACCAGTTCCTCGACCGCGTACATCAGTTCTGCCGGGTAGCATTCCGCTTCCTCCAGCGCTTTGATTATCGCGCCCGACTCCAGCTCTGCCCATGCTTCCAGGTGGCTGTAGGCGTTGTCCATAATGATGCTGATGGCATCCATCACAGTCCCCCCCTAGTTGTTAGCGTTACATAGTAGCCGTGCGCAGTTTCGCCGGATATCTCCAGGTCACCGCACCGAATCGTACATTCTTCCACCGCCAGCAGGTGCTGAGTCTGGCCGCCGTTCACCGAGTAGTCCCAGCTGTGGAATCGGTGCTTACCCGTGCGGGTATTGGTCACCCGGATCCTAGTCCCGTGGCTATCCGTGGCGCCCTGGTATTTCGTGCTGTATGTCGTTATCATTACTGTCCCCCCGTTTCTGTGACTACCCACGACACCCCTACGATGCCGTCATACTTGCCCGATACAATTTCGTTAGCCGTGGCTATCACCGCATACATTCTGTTGGTGTAAGTGTCCGATTCCCACAGTCTCCGATGCTCGCCACCGCGTGGCGTGTCGTGCGTGATTATTCCGTAGTATCCCGTTGTCATTATTCTCCCCCTATTCTGATGAACTTAAGTCGTCCCGATTCCGTGAGTGTTACCACCATTCGGCAGGCTTGGCATACTGCCCGCCATCCGTCTTGCTCCGTCCATTCCACCGTCGTGTCCGTGGTGTCGTTCCTGCAGCGGTCGCATGTTTCGATCATATTACTGTCCCCTATTCTGTGTTTCGGTGCGTTATACATTGAGCATACCATAGTGTTTTAGCCGTGTCAAGTCGTGATTCTGCCCGTGCTGTAAATTGGCGTGGCGTCGTTGCCAGTAATCCAGTGGGCCGCGTTCGTAGAATCCCCCGTGTTACTATAAGGTAATACTATATTCTAATAATAGTATTATAGTAATATAGTGTGTGTGTTTATATTAGAGCCGTCACGTCGTATTCGTAGTAGAAGATCTCGCACTCCATATCGTCGTAGACTTTCCGGCTTGTGGATATTCTGAGCGCGATTCTCTCGAGAGTTTCGTCCGTGACACCCTGGGCCTTTTGCGTCGTGATGATGGCCGCCAGCGCGTCGTCCATGATCTGCCGGCATTGCGTGCGCGTCTTCGTATCGGTGTAGCGTATGGCTATCCGCCTGGTAGCCACCACGCGCCTTCGTAGGCGTGACATAGTGTTCCCCTATCTATCGTGCGTTATCGTGCGTTAGCGTGGCGTGTGTGCCCGCTGAGAGTATTGTCCCGCGGCAGGGTGTCCCTACTTGGTAGGTTCGACCCACCGGGTGACGGGTGCGGTTGCCCGCGAGTAGTAATTGCCGGTCAGCTTTTGGCCGCGCGTGTCCTTGTATCCCTTGGCATTCCACCCGTTGCGGCTTTTGATTTTCGGCTTTGCGATTGAATCGTGAACTGTATTCACTTGATATCCCCTATCTTGTTGGTGTGGTAACACTCTACCATACTATCCTATGATTTAGCTGAGTGTTACATATTCTATTTTCATTGGCTTGTATGTTCCCTATTATACACAGCTATCCTATGAAAGAGCTGAAAACGCCGCGGATCGGATAACAGAATGGTAACGGTTATTTTGGGGATTGAACAATAAGCGGAACGCGCGCGCACGCGAATAGCACACCCTGCTCCCGTTGTCAAATTCTGAAATGTCAAGTCCCGTTACCAAATCGTTATGTCAAGCCGACACGCGGGGCCGTTATCAAATTGTTACAATCGGCAGCCCATAGCGCTTGCGGATCGAATTGTCAAGCCGACACGCGGGAGCGTTACCGAATCGTTATCTTGTTTTCGGGCACCACACCTAACCTAGCAGAATGGCAGGCCGGTGTCAAGGCCCGTTACCGAATCGTTATACTTCCCCCCGTGAGCGCTTGCCGATAATGTCAAGTCGACACGCCGTGTCGTTACCAAATCGTTACAAAGTTTTCGGGGTCGGGTCGGAAACTTCCGCACGAAGCCTCCCGCTGCCGCGGATCGATCCGCTAGGCCGCCTTAGTCGATCCGCTAGGCCGCCCTAGGTGGTATCCCGTAATAGTTGATTAGTTCCCACGCTGTTTCTTCACACTCGAAACAATAACCGCTAGTAGTGGTTCCGGTGTAAGTGTCTGAGCACTCTATGCACTTGTCCATTCTGTTCCCCATCGTTGTGGGCCGGGAGAGTGTCTCCCGGCCCGGTGTGTGCTGCTAGTCTGCTATCCGGTACTCGACTAGGTCGCCCCGGTCTACCAATTCCCGGTAGAATTCCATCACACTTTGGTGATGCTGTGGGTCGTAGCCGTATGTGATTGTTTCCCCGGTCTTGGTCGTGGTAATTACTTGCATCAGGCGCGCACCCCCTTGCGGACCATAGTTCCGAGGGCGTTACCGATAATGCGGAAACCGTAGGCCACTTGGCCTCGGTCGCCACTCATGATGCGACGAACGCCTACCGCTAGGCGAACCCGCGCTGGCTTGACGGTGCTCACGCGTCCACCCCGTTCAAGTCGCCGGGAATAGTCAGAGTGTCATAATCGCCACTGCCCACCATTTCCTCTATCCACCTTGTAGTTAACTTGTCCATTTTCCCTATCCATTCCGCCACCCCCTTGGTGGCTATGACTCGAGTCTATCGGAAACAGGACCCGGGCGCACTTATGCGGGACCAATTTTCAGACTTGTTACCAGATCGTTATAAAACAATTCCATTCGAACATTTGTTCTAATTTATGGGGGGGGCACACCCGCACGTTTAATTTTTTTCAATTTCAAATTTAAATTTAAATTTCCAACACCCGATTATGTGTTATTCTAATGGCGAATACTCAGGAGGAGATGAAGTCATGATCGACGACAACGAACATTTTATTGCGGGGATGGCGCACTGCTATGACCTGCTGGCCCAGGAGCTGCGGGTGAAGCGTGAGGCGTTCCAGACGGTGTGGGACTTCTACTACGATCACCCCGAGGTAAGCCCTGATGGAAAGGTTGCTGACCAGTTGGCTTTTGCTTCGAGCCTCATGGAGCAACTGGAGAAGAACATTGAGGGCACATATTTTGATGCCCTTGATGTGGAGAAGGGTAACGCCCCTTTGGAATGGGGATAAGGCAACCTTATCGGGTTAGCCTTGGGTAACGAATCCTGTAACCAAGGATAAAGTTTTGACACCTAATTTCCGTATATACACGGAAGCTGATTTCCATATATACATGGAACGTTTTGTACACATATACATGGATGTGTGTACGCACAGATTCGACCCTCGAGGATGCCAGCGCATACTATTTGCAAGCCACATCCGCGTGTTCGTGCCGATGCGGGGCTGTTGAAAGCCAACTTAGGTTTACACATGGGCCAAACGTGTAGAGGTTTAGGTACGGCTCACTGTAGGCGAGCGCTGACATTTGAGCAAAGTCGGCGAGCGCTGACTTGGTTTGTATCTGCTATGGAGATACATTACAAGTACGGTAGAATGTGAGCATGGAGTTGGAACGCACGAACCTGGACGAGAAGCTGCTGAGCCTCGCCCGGAAGTCGCCTGTCGAGATTGCCGAGGCCACGGGACTAGAGCCCGGCTACATCGCAGAGCGTATCGCCTATCTCCTGGACAGCAAGGACTGGCTGACCGACCGCCAAGAGGAGAGACTGCTTCTGATTGAGGCCGCGTCTCTGAAGGACAAGGCTTTCGGGATGCTGGACGAAGTGGAGATGAAGGACTTCGCCTCCGTTGCTAACGTCGTGCTGAAGTCGCTCCGCCTAGTGTCCGATCGCTTAGACGCAAGGCGGAAGCTGGTAGATGATGACATCCAAAAGATTACCGCCGCGCACGCAAAGATATTTGCCCAGGCGTTTGACGCAGCGCTGCAATACATCATCGCCGGGTTTAAAGCATTCGAGGGTGTACCATCAGATGAAGACGTCGATGACCTCGTGGAGCAGGGGCTCAAGCGGGCAGGGAGTATTTTAGATGCCAACATATTTGAATGATGTTCTCGACTCTGCTATCGGGGAGATGCGTGCTAAGAGCAAGCTAAGGTTGTACCAGACGGACCCAGAAGCCTGGCTAGTGGATGTTCTCGGCAAGCGCTGGTATTCCAAGCAGTCGGAGATTGTCGCTGGCTTTATGGATTCATCTCGCACCGCGGTGAAGAGCGCTAACGGTTGTGGTAAGTCCGCGGTGGTGGCTGACTTGATCACCTGGATTGTGGCCACTGGCGTGCCGAGTGAAACGTTGTGTATTGTCTCTGCGCCGACGTTGTCGCAGATTGAGAAGGTTATCTTCGCGTACCTTAAAGTAAACAAAGGTATGGCAGAAGTAAACAATAGGCCACTTCCGGGTAGGATTACGGAAACACTAGCGTGGAAATTGGATGGTACTAATGGTGCAGAATTCTTGGTATTCGGAAAGCGACCCAGCGACCAGGACATTGTTTCGTCTTTCCAGGGTACTCGAAAGCGAAATACTTTTGTTTTCCTTGACGAAGCTGGTGGACTTCCTACGGACATGTTCACGGCCGCTGAGGCAGTGGCCACTGGTCAGGGTTCCCGCATTCTCGCGATTGGCAACCCAGATAGAAGAGGAACTGAGTTTCATAGAATTTTTGCTGACCCTCAACTATCGCAGGACTGGTCCCTCCATACGATTAGCGCTTTTGATTTACCAACATTTACTCAGGAGCTTGTTTACCCGGAAGAAGAAGATCAGAAAAATTTTTTAAAGGGCCTTACCAGCGTTGATTGGGTCGAGCACAAGAAGCGTGCCTGGGGCGAGGACTCCGCGCGCTACAAGGCCAAGGTGCTGGGAGAGTTCCCGGACGAGGCAGACAATACTTTCTTCTCGCAAGTTGTAATTGACAACGGATTCGACACGGCCTTTGAAGACGATGATGCCGTGCGCCCAACTCTCGGCCTGGACGTTGCACGCTTTGGTTCGGACGAGAACGTGCTATACATCAATCGCGGTGGTAGAGTGCGGATAGTAGACAAGTGGTCTAAGCTTGACCTCATAGAAACGGCAAGGAGAGTGCACGGACATGCTCAAAGGGTTATGGCGGATGTTATCAATGTTGACGTTAACGGTGTGGGTGGTGGTGTTGTTGACGCTCTTCTTAGGTTGGATGATTTTAATGACGCCGTTTATAGTGTTGGCGCTATTAATGGATCTCACGGTTCGCCAGATTCGGCAAGGTGGACAAACGCCAGGGCGTGGCACTACGACACGTTCCGAGAACTCCTTGCAAACAAGCAGCTGGACATAGACTACGAAGACAATCAGCTTCGTGAGGAAATGATAAGCCAGACTTATCACTTCAGCACCAGGGGTTCTATCACGATGACGAGCAAGGACCAGATGCGCAAGTCTGGTATCTCTTCTCCCGACTCTTTGGACGCTGCCATC
>Ga0222651_1001147_pt1 | contig 13721 bp, 11 predicted proteins | sample AntAcemetagen369_FD_179855 | JGI IMG/M metagenome (GOLD analysis project Ga0222651, IMG submission 179855) | Saline water microbial communities from Ace Lake, Antarctica - #369 | ecosystem: Environmental > Aquatic > Non-marine Saline and Alkaline > Saline | place: Antarctica: Ace Lake...
ATGGACTTTGAAGTAATCGATAATTCAGATGTAACAAAGTAAATAATGACGGACTTTAAATCCAAAAAGGAAGGTTTTAAGGATTGGGTGGTTGAACATAGAACCCTGTCCATTGCATTGCCCATAGTTTTAGTGCTCAGCAGTTTCTTTGTTATTGAAAATATAAAGGACTACAAAGCCATATCCTTAGACTCGGAGGCAGCTAATGGATTTAATTCATCCCTACCATCATCGAATACCGAAAAATCCACGAAATTGGAAGATGAGGCCCTATGGAAGCAATCCGCTACGAAGGAAAATAACGAAAATGCTAAAGTCGAAAGTTCTCCAGAATTGCTTGAAAAAGCACAAAAGGAAGATTCTATAAGGCAGGTTCTAAAGGACTTGGAGGATATTTCATTTGACTTAGAACAAAATCAATCTGTTATATCCGAAGGAAGCTCGGCTCAAGAAAAGAACGGTATAGAGAGCGGCAAGGGAAAAGGCGTAAAAATGGACGAAACTTTGCAAGCACGATTGAACTACCGAAAATTATTGCGAGAGGGCAAGGAAAAAATGCTCGAAACCAATAATCCAAATCCACCTTCCTTAGTATCTGAAAAAAGGTCTGAAAAATCAAATTTGCTTCAAGTAAAGGTAAAAGTATATCGGGATCAATTTGTATTGCCCGATGACAGGGTTCAGCTTATTTTGACGGAAGATTTTGAGTATGAGGGCAAAATTATCCCCAAGAATACTTTTTTCTACGCACTCGCATCGGTACAGGGGAATCGTGTCCTTTTGGAGACGGACAACATCAACCATATCCCCATTAAGGCAAACTTAAAAGACTTTAGGGATGGAATGGAAGGAATATATAGTGAAAGAGCGGGAGACCTTTGGGGACAGTATATGGCAGAATCCCAAAATAGGGCAGTAACCGAAATAACCAATGAATTTACTAATGAATTGGGCGGAAATTTAAACAGTCTGATAACGGGGCTCGGGTCTTTTTTAAAAAGGAAAAAACTTAGGGAAAGGGATAAAATTCTATTAATCAACGATCACGCACTTTTAATGACCATCGAATGAAGCATAACTACCTTATACTTATTGTAATTGGTTTTTTCGATTTTATGTTCGGACAAACGGATACAATTCAGGTTTCAAAAGATTATAAAACTATTTTGGTTTTACCGGATCCTTATTCCTTTTCCATTAATGGTAAGGATTTGAATTTTATAGAATCTTTTCCGGAAAGCAATTCCGAAAATGCCGCACATATTGTAATGCTTGCCTACAACGCTGTTGCACCGGACAAACAGGACTATACCAATTATACGGTTTACACAAAAGACGGACTGGCTTACGATTTTATTTTGGATTTGGTGGAAATCCCTGAAACCAAAAAATGGCATATCAGTAAGGATATGAAAGATAATTTATCCGAAATAAGTGTGTCGATAAATCATTTTGAAGGGAATGTTGCAGCAACCTACAAAAGAGAGGATGCTGCATTACCAATTGAAATTGGAATGATTAGTAATGATGAAGAAGAAAATTTTATAATTACGCCATTATCAACTTCTTTGTATGATGAAAACAGAACAGGCTATTTAGAGCAAAAATGTGAAAACCATATTTCCGATAAGGGCAACATAGCCCGATATTTCGCAAAAGTAGGGGATGTTTTTATCTGGTTAAAAGGAGTGTACTATGATCGTGAAGAGCTTTATTTCTTATTTACCCTAGAAAACAAAGAGCCCATAGATTTGGATATCAATTTCCTCAAATCTTTTATTGGCACCAATTACAAACAAAGCAGTAGCAATCAAAAAAGCGAATTTCAGCCTTTATATAGGTATGGGCAGCCCACTAGGGTCAAGGGCAATACCTCGGCCACCTTTTTTTTGATTTTTGAAAAGTTCACCTTGGACAAGAACAAACATCTTGTACTGGAATTGGATGAGTTAAATGGAAATAGAAATATTAGTCTTGTCATTGAACACCAATTGATAAATCGCCCTAAAAAATTCGGAAAATGAAGATGTTCAAAGGATATACTAATCTACTGCTTGGCATACTTACCATCTTTTTTGGAGGGCAGGAATTAAAAGCACAAAATTATGCCAGTAGCTTAGAATTGACCGGTGGCTTAGTTGAGGATGGTTATGGCATAAATGCGGGATATAACTACTATTTGAACAGGTTCAAGTACATTCAAGGAGCTGTCTTCCTATCTTTTGCGGAGGATAATCAAGAGGGTTTTACTGTACCGTATAACAATTTCACCTTGAATGTAGGTTATTTCCATAACATCATTGAAGCCCTTAATAGAAAGTTTACCGCTTCGCTGGGTGCCGGGCCAGTAGTTGGTTATGAAATTGTAAATAATGGACAACAGGAGCTAGTTACGGGCGCCTTGGTAAACAATAGCTCCGAGTTTATTTATGGTGGATTCGTTAGTGCCGAATTAGATTTTTATTTGACAGAGTCATTTTCAATAGTTGGAAAAGTAAATCAATACTACCATCCTTCAAGCGATTTAGGACAATTTGCCTTTTTCGGTGGGGTTGGTATTCGATATATTTTGTTTTAGGGCTAATCCTTTAAAAGTTGAGAACACATGAAAAAAAGAATTACTCCACTAATTGCTCTTTTATGCTTCTTCATTTTCACTACTTGTGACAAAGATGTTGAGATTATTAGCAGCTTCGACTACGTTATTTCAACGAATTATAAGGAAAAAGCGACCATAAACTTTGCAGAAAACACTTCCTTTTCCATAGTTCCGGAACGTGTGGTAAATACGCAATCGTATAAATTTAAGTATGCCTCCAATGATGGTTCAGGATACTTTGTTTTGAATGATTCCATACTTGCACAAGATGAGTGGATACCTTTAAGTGAACTGATATTTTCAATTGACTTTATGGCAACTACCATTGGCTCAAAGGAAGTCGAGGTAACTTTTTCCGATGGTGATGGTTTGGAAAAAACGGTAACCTTAAATTATTTGGTGGAGCATAATCCTTTTATCTGGAACGCTTCTACGACAAACAACACCATCAACATTAATGAAGAAGTACCCATTTCCTTGCTACTTACCAATATCGGATTTGACAAAAATGCAAAATATGAGGGTAACATTTATTTTATCCAAGGGTCTGGAAATTTACATTTTCTAGATAAAGAAGAAGAATCGGAAATCCCTATTGAAACGGGAAAATTTGCCGTGATACAACCAGGTTCTTTTAGCTTAAAAGCGGAATTTAAGGAAACGGGCATTAACAAACTTATTTTTGAAGCTAGGGACCAAAACGGTCAAACACAAAAAGATACTTTGAGTATCAGCGTGGAAGAAATTGAGTTTTCATTTACTGCTTCACCACAAAAAAATGAAATTGACATTGATGAAAGCACCAATCTAAATTTTAATATCACGGAATCGAATCCTTCGGGCACATCCTACCAAATGAGATATGAAATCGTTTCAGGAAGTGGCACAATAACTTCAGGAAGTGAAACAGTTGCGCCAAATACATTTACTCCAATACCCATAGGCAATTTCTCATGGGATTTCGAATCCAGTACCCCAGGAAGTATGGAAATGTTGTTCTTTGTAAGAAACGAAACAGGTGTTGAAAGACAGCGTGCACTAACTATTAACGTATCCGAACGCGATTATGACCTAACCGTTACACCAGCCACTGTTGAAGCTTTTGTGGGCAGTTCAATAGATATTACTCTTTTAATAAATGAATTGGGTGCTACAGGAGACACTTATACAGGTTTCTATTCCTCGTCCGGCACGGGTTCAATGGAAGTATCAGGACAGGATTATACAGCTGGCCAACAGTTCGCACTCGTCAAAGATGCCAATGTACTTACATACACCGGTATTGGTGAGGGAAGGCATATATTGACCTTTAAAGTGAAGTCAGCCTCCAACATAGAAAAAGAAATCAGTACTGAAATTGATTTTGTTAGTATTGACTTTAATTTCTCAGGTAGTGCTTCGAACAATGAGTTGTTTATTACAGAAACTACAAATCTTAATTTCATAATAAACCAAACAGGCATAGGTTCTACAACTTATGAATCTCGTTATATTATAAACCAAGGCGAGGGTTTAATTCGTGGTTCAAATGGTACTCAGTTGGCATCGAATACTTACCATGAGACATCAGAAGGACCGGGCAACTATACTTGGAGTTTTGAAGCCACAAAAGCCGGCAGGGTCGATATGACTTTCTTTACCAGAAACGTTACAGGTCAAGAAGAAGAAATACGTTTATTCATTGAGGTAGAAGCTACAGATTTCAGTTTAGATATAGTTGCAGCCAATACCAATGATTTTGTATTCCAAACCATACCATTAAGTTTCACTTTAAACCAACAAGGTGTGGAAGATTTGACCTACAATATGACCTATTCTAGCAACGGAAATGGGATTTTGACTATTGGAGGAGTAGATTACAACCCCGGTGAAAACATTGTTTTGACAAATGTACCTGGAACATTTAATGGTTCCTATACTGGTAACTCTGTGGGGAATCATCAAGTGACATTTAGAGTAGTATCTTCAAACAATATAACCGAAGAGAAAACCGTAAATATCAATTTTAACACCATTGGATTTCAAATTAGTGTACCGGCCAACCTTTCGATTAAAGAAACATTGAGCGAAAGTTTTAATGTGGTCATTAATCCAGATAGGGCTAATTTGAATGTGAATTATGAGATTCAATTGGTCACCGATCAAAACGGCAGATTCAATTTCGGTGGAATTAGTCCGGGCATTTACCTTCCTGCTTCAACTGGCAATAATACTTTTAATTATACCCCTCTGGATTATGCTAATGGTACACATATTATTACCGTAACTGTTCGTGACAATTTAGGGAACACCAAGGTTGAAAATATTATTGTAAATATTAAAAGAAAACCAATAGCCTTCGGACGTGGTGAAAAAGACAATATAAACTGTGGTGGGTTAAATGGCTGTGATTATAGAGTACGAATGTACATAAGAAGGGCTGGTTTTGGCGAATCCCAAGCCTTTGATGGTGCAACCATTACTACGGTCAGAATCCGAATCTTTAATCGGCAAAACAATCGGTGGGAAACAATTGTCAGGAATTTTAATGAATTGGAAACCAATACCCAAGGAGATATCTACTGGCGCTTAGAGGAAGAAAATAGGGAAAGTCGCCTACGTTACTTAGACCAGGATTTTGAAATAGAGGTTCAGGATAGTGACGGAATTTGGTCCGACAAGAGTTTTGGTGCTGTTATTAGGGTGTAAACTAATCTCGTGAGAAAATGTAATTCACCCGAATGGTTTTTCCGTCAATTACTTCATCAAATTCTAGTTCCAAGGTTGTTTTGGATACTTCTTGTATGAAATATATAATATCACTCTCGACAAAGTTTAGAATCGTTTTGTCGTTGTTGAACATGTAATTGTCCCGAAATTTAGTGGTAGTGCCCTGTGGGGTATCATTACAGCGACTCGCGTTCTCATCAATTCTAAATACATTGGTTTCTCCTGCGGTATCCCCAAAAAAGAACAAGTCGTCCAATAAACAGGTATCCACCTCTTCAAAGCCATTGGTATTTGGAATACCGTCATTATTCAGGTCAATTGCCGGGGTCAAGGTAATAGACCTAAAACTCCATTGCCCCTTGATTGTTTCATCCCTATTTTCCAGAGGGAAATCATCATCTTGACAAGATGCCATGAGAAAACAAAAGAAAATAAAAAGAACACTATTTTTCATTTCATATTCGATTATTACTCTAAAGATAATAAAATTTTGACCTATAACGATGGTTGGAATGGCATAAGGCGAGTGCTTTCCATGGCAAATGAAACTTGCGGATTAAATCATGCGTGGCTATTGCTAGGGGCTTTGAAATCCAAGGATATAGCATGTAATGGAAATCTCTTGCCGCGCATCCGAGGGGGTTGGTCATTGCAACCGACTTTAGGAGGGCGCGACTGGCCAACTTCCGCAGGTATGCATTATTCCATATTTTTTGACTGGTTATTTTTTATCATCTTTTTCAAATCGTCCATAAGCATATCTTCGGACAAAATGAATAGTATCAAATGGCACCAATACCCTGAATTTAACAAGCATCAAAAAGCCAACATAATTTTGACCTTATACTCTAGTTGGAGTGGCCTAAGGCAAGTGCTTTCCAGGGCAAACGAAACTTGTGGTTTTAAAGCATGCGTGGCCGTTGCTAGGGGCTTTAAAATCCAAGGGTAGAGCATGCCAAGGAAAGCTCTTGCCGCGCATCCGAGGGGGTTGGTCATTGCAACCGACTTTAGGAGGATGCAACTGGCCAACTTCCGCAGGAATGGCATTATTTTTCATTCCTTGACCTCTGGGTTAGGGTCAATTTCTTTAAATATATCATCCCTATCTTCTTCTTGCCCTAAAGGAAATAATACATGATAACACATACAATGAAGATCGTATTTCTATATTTTGTTATTTCTGAACTGATATTCGATTTTTGTAACCTCAAAAAACAACACTGAATATTTTGCTACTTTTTCACCCAAATATTCTATTCCAACCGTAAAAAACTCATAATCCATATAGCAAACAATATATTCCGGCAAAAGTAATTCTCTAAATTCCGGATTGAATAGGTTATCATAAATTTTCTGGGGATATTTCCTAGAATATTTGTCTTTCTTCGTTCAATAAAATTTTTAAAGCAATTTTTATTTATCAATACTGTGCCTTAACTTATACTTATTAGAACAATAAATTTTATTTTCGGCCCTACCCTAGTCACAGTATTTATTTTACCTCAAAAAGCTAAACACCTTTAATTTGAAATATTTTTTAACTTTCCAAATATTTACTTTCTGGTTGAGATAAAATGGCTTTTTTTAAATCTATAATCTGAATTTTTAAGCAGTCCCAATCCTCTCGATGTTCGAATACATTCATTTTTTGGTTAAAAATAAAATATATTTCCCATCTCCTATTAATTGGGTTATAGATGCTCATCGTGTTGTATACTGCCCCACCGCATATTTTAACACTTTCGGTTTTGCCAACGCTCAATTCCAACACTTAAAAACACAAAAGAACTAAAATTTCCCAACGTTCAAATTAAATGTTTTAATAAAAATTTCTATATTTGTCAAATAATGACAAGTCTTATGGAGACCACATTTGGAGAATACCTCCGACTTTTACGAAACGAAAACAAATTGACTTTAACTCAACTTGCGGCCAAGTTACATCTGGATTCTGCGAATTTGAGTAAAATCGAGAATGGAAAACGAGATTTTGATGAAAAACGCTTGCCAAAACTTGCGAAAATTTTCAAACTCAATCTTACGGAATTACGGAATGAATATGTAACCGACCAAATTGGGAAACATATTTACGAAACAAATTGCACAAAGCAACTTTTACTAGTAGCCGAGGAAAAAGCAGAATACAGGAGGACACTTAATAAATCACCTCAAACAAAGTAAAAATAAGCCAAAGCCAAAAGCCATACATATTTGTAATTCGCTACAGCCAATACACAAGCCAAAAATTGCAACACGGCATGTCTTTGCCAACACTGGCAAGTTTGCGAAAAAGGGTAAGAAAACATAACACCGAAGGATAAAATCAACTGTTAAAATTAGATTGCCAAAAATGGCCATGGAAAAAGGAAGAAGTATAACATTAAAGCACCTTTTGATAAAAGAGAGGAAGTGTATCGGTATGCAATTTTACACCGATAAAGTGATTCAGGCTTTACTTAAGGAATTACCCGGTATCAAATGGAGCAATGCACACAGCATGGCCTATCTGCCGAACACCAAATCTAACTTGGATAATATATTTTCAATTTTCAGAGGTGTGGTTTGGGTCAATTGTAACTATTTTTTTGATAAGGCCGCTACCAAATATTCGAACGAGCCGATTGATATCGAATGGTTCAGGAAACGTGAATTGAAAGAAGGCTACAGGCCATGCCCTATAGAATACCTTGATAAGCTCGAAATAAAAAAATATGCCAATAACACAGTGAGGTCTTATGTCTCCCTTTTTGAATCGTTCATCAACTTCTATCACAACAAGGAACTCATACATATCGACGATGGCGATATCAGGGAGTATTTACAAAAACTGGTTCGCGAAAATCGCTCGAATTCCTATATCAACCAATCCTTGAACAGTATCAAATTTTATTATGAGATGGTTCTAGGGATGCCCAATAGGTTTTATGCTATCGAGAGGCCAAGAAAGGAAACGAAGCTACCGCAAATACTATCCAAAGAAGATGTACTTTTGATTTTGGACCATACCAATAATTTAAAGCATAGATGTATCGTAGGCCTTTTGTATTCGGCCGGACTTAGAAGAAATGAACTGGTAAACTTGAAAATTAGCGACATCGATAGTAAACGGATGCTCATCCGTGTAGAATCGGGAAAGGGAAATAAAGATCGTTATACTTTGTTGTCCAAACAAATATTGAACGATTTAAGAGTGTACTATAAAGAATACAATCCTACTAAATACATTATTGAAGGCCAATACGGCGGTCAATATTCTGCTCAAAGTATCGGTATGGTCGTATCGAATGCTGCAGTGAAGGCCAACATCAGAATTCGCGTAACCCCGCATATCCTTAGGCATAGTTTTGCGACCCACCTTTTGGAATCTGGGGTCGATCTAAGGCAGATTCAGGTTCTACTAGGGCATGCGTCGACCAAAACAACAGAAATCTATACCCATGTGGCGACTAGCACTTTTGACTCCATAAAAAATCCTTTGGATTCGTAAAAAACATAGTGGGTATAAAAAACATATGTTGTTTATCCGCTATATTTGGGTGTATAAAGAACATAATGTTCTTTATACAATTGTTACCTGCAAGCTGAAAAAAGCCAACGCTCGGTCAAGCACATTTGGTTTTTGTCAACGCACAATGCCAACGCTGAAAAACCAAAAGAGCTTGCCCTTCCCCACCGCCACCCAAACAGAATATTTACACTTTATACACGCTTTTATGAGATAATTAAAATAATCGTATTAAATTAGCGACTGAAAAAACAACGTCTGAAATGAACAGAATTAAGGAAGTGTTGGAACAGAAAGGGATTAAGCAGACTTGGTTGGCTGAAAAACTTGGAAAAAGTTACAATATGGTAAATGCTTATGCACAAAATCGACAACAACCGAGATTGGAAACCTTAATGCAAATTGCGAACATTTTGGATATTGACGTGAAAGATTTAATAATATCAAACAAAGAGAATAACTAATGGCAACAGAAAAGGAACTATATGCTGAAATAGAGGCATTAAAAAAGAAATTGGAAATTGCCAACAACCGAATTAAAACCGAGAAATACGGAATTACTTGGTTAGACGTTCCCGAAGCATTTGAGGAGGAAAGCGAAAACCAACTGCCAATTTTGACAGAGGTAAAAGAAAAAGCCATAAAAAATATGGACGGAAAACCGACCCATATTTTAATTGAGGGCGACAATTACCATTCACTTACTTGTTTAAACTACACACACAAAAGTAAAATTGACCTTATCTATATTGACCCTCCTTACAACACAGGTTCTGATGGGTTCACCTATAAAGACAAACGTGTTTTAGATAAATATCCTGATGGTTCAGAAGTTCCAAAAGACCACCCTTTACGACATAGTTATTGGCTTTCATTTATGAGTAAAAGGTTGGAATTGGCGAAAGATTTACTATCCGATTCAGGTTTAATATTTATATCTATTGATGACAATGAATTAGCTCAATTAAAACTTCTTTGCGATAGAATATTTGGAGAAAAAAACTTTATTGGAAATATCGTTTGGTTCAAAAAAAGAAAAGGTTCTTTTCTCTCAAACAAACTCGTAAGTCTAACCGAGTATGTTTTGGTCTATTGCAAAAAAGATGGAGTGAAATTATTTGGTGGAGAAACTGACAAAACAGAATCGCAACCAATAGTTAAAAGAACAAATGCCGTAAAAACCCTTGTGTTTCCAGAAAATTTTGTTCAAACGAAATTGAAAGATGGAGTATATAAAGCAGGTAAGTATGGAAAAGGAACTACTTCAACTACTTTAAAAAATGATATTGTTGTTGAAGATAAAATTATAAAAACAGGATTTTCATTAGAAGCCCCATTTACGTGGAGTCAAGAATTTTTAGATGATGAAATTGAAAATGAAACAAAAGTTTTAATAAACACTTCCAGTTTTCAGCCACGAGTTATCAGAACAAACAACAATTCATTTAAAGCTATGCCTTCTTTTCTTGATGGAAGAGATTTTAAAGCCACAAATGAAGATGCCTATGGTCTGTTAAAAGACATTTTTGATAAAGACAGACCTTTTAGTTATTCAAAACCCGTGAATTTAATAAAAAAGCTAATAAAATCTGTTTCGTTTTTTAAAGATAGCTTTACTGTCCTTGACTTTTTTGCAGGTTCAGGCACAACTGCACAAGCAGTTTTAGAACTCAATGAAGAAGATAAAAAGCAAATAAAATTTATTATTGCAACAAATAATGAAAACAATAATGGGGACGGAAAAATCATTGATGATGTATGTTATCCGAGAGTTTCAAAAGTTATAGCAGGTTATAATAACAGAAAGGAAGAAGTCATTCAGGGTCTTGGTAATTCCTTAAAATACTACAAAACTGATTTTGTAGGTTCAAACAATATTCTTTCAGCCACAGATGAAGATAAATCTTCATTGGCTCATAAAGCAGGTTATTTGCTTTCAATTGCAGAAAACACATTAGAGGAAATAGAATTAAGCAATTGCTATCAACTGTTTGAAAACGATAAAAAAGTAACTGCTATTTACTTTAAAGAAGAAATGACAGAAATGGAAGCTTTTTTGGAGAAAGTAGAAAATATAGAAAAACCAATCGCATTGTATCTTTTTAGTTGGGGAAATAGAAGTGAGTTTGAGGCTTTGTTTGACCATTTGGAACACATTACCATTAAAACCATTCCACAACCCATTTTAGAGATATACAAAAGAATATACAATATTGTAACCGTATGAGTAGATATAGTCCATTAAACTTTCAAACGAAAGCCATAGATAAATTAGTTTCCACATTTACGAAATTGTGGAGCAATACAGAGCCGCAAAAACTTTTGGCGTTCAAATCACCCACAGGAAGTGGTAAGACTTTTATGGTTGCCAACTTTGTGCATAGCTTGAACGGTTTGCCAACTTGGGATTATGACAAAGCTTTTATTTGGATTACATTTTCCGAAGATTTGGCAATGCAAAGCAAAGACAAGTTTCAAGAATATTTCGATACGAACCTTGAAAACGGTTTGCTAACTGTAAATGATTTTAAACAAGGAAAACTATACAAAAACGATATTCTTTTTATCAATTGGCAAAAGTTAGTAGCTTCCAAAAAAGAAAGTCGTTTGTTAAGACGACCAGATGAAGAAGAATTTTTAAAGGAACAAGGCTATTACTTTGAGGACTTAATCGAAAACACCCACAAGGAAAATAGAGAATTTGTATTAATTATTGACGAAAGTCATAAAAATCGAGATACGGATTTAGCACAAGAGGTTATAGACGTTATTAATCCAAAAGTAATTCTCAATGTTTCGGCAACACCGAAAAACATTCCAGGCATTGATGAAATAGAAGAAGGAACAGCGGGTTATGTTGGCGTAAAACGTGAAGAAGTTGTAGAAGAAGGTTTAATCAAAGAAAAAATTGCAGTTCAAACAGAAGAAGATTTAGCTAAATACAAGAATAAAGATTTAGACGAGTTGCTTTTGGATTTAGCCATTGAACGTCAACAAGAACTCAAAGCAGAATATAAAACATTAGGCAAAGACATAAATCCTTTGGTTTTAATCCAATTACCAAATGACGATAGTCGTTTGAAAGACGCAGGACAAAAAACCAAAGAAGAAATTGTCACGGACTACCTACGCAAAAAGAAAATAGACATTGATAGAAAAGTTGCTTTATGGTTTGACGGAAAGCAAAAAAATATGGACTTCATTACCCACAATGAAAGTGATGTAGATTTTATGCTTTTCAAACAAGCAGCAGGAACAGGTTGGGATTGTCCGAGAGCACATATTTTAGTAATGTTTAGAGAAATTAATTCAGCTTCTTTTTATGTTCAAACTATTGGTAGAATATTACGAATGGCAGAACCTAATCGTAAAGATGATTTCAAAAATAATCCGAATTTAAGAACAGGATATTTATACACTAACTACAAACGAAATGATGTAGAAATTCCAGACCAAGGAGCTAAAAACAAACCGTTTATCTACACTTCAAAACGAAAAGAAGATTTAGAAAATATTCAAGGATTGTTTTCTGACTTTGTTTCTCGTGTAGATTATGGCGATTTAGGACACGCAGTAAAGTTTCAAAACGGTTTTTTAAAATCATTTGACAATTACTTCGATTTTGACGAGCAAGACCACCCAGCCATTATGCGTGAAAAAATTGAAGCAAAGGGAATTGATATAAATCCGACTTTGACCAACAAGTTAATTGTTGATGCAGAATTTACGGACTACGACAAAATCAATTTAGACTTTGCAAAAAAAGGACACGAAGAAGATTACGAAATATCAAGAAATGATGTCGAGAAGATATTTAATTGGTATTGCTTTCAACTATTATCTGAACAAACAGAAGCAGAAGCCAAGGTTTCAAACGTTTCTCGTTCTTGGTCGCCTTTGAAATCAGCATTTAGAGTTTGGTTTAAGAGTATTTTTGACCAAGACAGTAATTTGTACTATCGCATTTTAATAAATGATTTAAACGAAGAGCAATCAAGTATTTTCAGACAAGCGTTGACCAAAACTTTGAAAGAATATTATCCTGTTAAAAAGGAATATCTTGAAAAGCGTAAAAAAGATATTGAAAAACGAGAAGCACCACTTTTTGAAATTAAAGAAGAATACACTTTTACAGAAGATTATGCAGAATTAACTGCACAAGAAGGAATTTCGGAATTAAGTGCAATTCAACCTTTCTACTTGAAAAAAGAATATAAAGGGCGAGATAACGAATTAAAATTCTTGAATTACCTCGAACAGAAAAAAGATAAATTGGATTGGTGGTTTAAAAATGGAGATTCAGGAAAAGAATTCTATTGCTTAAAATATTACAACACAGCAAAAAAAGAAGAAGCACTTTTTTATCCTGATTGGATTTTAAAATTCAAAGACGGTAGAATCGGAATATTTGACACAAAAAGCGGACAAACAGCTCAAAATCCAGAAGGACGAGCTGAAGGACTTGCAAACAAACTGAAAGAATTAAATGAAAACGGTGGAAAATATATTGGCGGACTTGTAGTGTTAGAAAATAACCAATGGTATTATTTCAACAACGAAAAGTATTTATTAGAACCGACAGTAAGCGGAGTTGAAGAACCAAAAGCAGAATACGGAGTAAAATTTGAATACGATTATACGCCAGGAAAATTGACTGAAAATTGGAAACCATTTAATGAACTGTTCGACTAATGCCATCGCAAGGTTCAAGCACATTTATTTTTTGCCAAGGCTAAAAAAGCCAACGCACAAAAAAATAAAAGAGCTTAAACCGCCAACGCTAACAACATACGGAAAGAAAAGCCAGCAGGTAATCGAGTAGACGGGTCCGCCCCTAGTTAGGAACGGACTGCGCCTCTCACACCACCGTGCGTACGGGTCTCGTACACGGCGGTTCGTTATATCAGA
>Ga0222651_1001149_pt1 | contig 13713 bp, 6 predicted proteins | sample AntAcemetagen369_FD_179855 | JGI IMG/M metagenome (GOLD analysis project Ga0222651, IMG submission 179855) | Saline water microbial communities from Ace Lake, Antarctica - #369 | ecosystem: Environmental > Aquatic > Non-marine Saline and Alkaline > Saline | place: Antarctica: Ace Lake | collected...
ACCCGTTCGCTGGGATCGGTCATTCGACTTTTCACCCCAAACTCCGGATACACCAAGGATTACAACGAATGGCTTGGGGTAATCTCCCGTTCCGTACGCGATCTCGTCTACGTCATCAAGCGTCTCTACAAACCCGACTGGGAAGAACAGGGCGATTGGGCCTCACGTTTTAGTGTCGATCTCATCAATGGACGCCCCGGAAACGAACTCATCTACCACCGCCAGCGACTCGTCACGCAATACCTGCGCGTCGGATTTTCCGAAGACGGCACGTGGCGGACTTTTGGACTACGGAAGGATTTCTCTCCCGCCAAGAAAATCCAAACCGAAGACGATATCACCGCTTCCACCGTCATCCCGGCGGATCAAGTCGAGGGCCTTCATCCCGACATCGTGAAACCCTCGATCAAGTTCGTCAAAAACTGCGAATACCGCCTCTTCCAAAGACCCGATGACGCCATCGTGCGTGGCTACGATAAGCAGGCCGAGTTGGACTTCAGCCACAAAGGCGTCTTCTTCTCCAACTACGAACCCATCCCGCGCGCAGAGGCCGTGGAGATGAAAAAAGATGCCATCCGCTTCGAGCATTTCACCGCCCCCATGCAGAAAATGTTTAATGCTTACCTCGACGCCCACTCGCCGGACTTTGTCATTTCGACCCACCTCCCGCGTATCGTGGATGGCAAGCCCACCAAAAACCCCCGCTACCTCCAAAACCGGCCCGACCTCGAAGACCCTCGCAGTCTCTACATCGCAGAAATGGGCTCGCGCTTTTTCCGCCGCCTCTCCCATGACGCGCCCGTCCCCATGCCGGTTAATTCCGTCCTCCTCGGCCGCCGCAACAACCCCGCCGAGCCCGGCATTCGCTCCCTCGCCGTCTACGCGCCGATCCACTATCAGGAACTCCCCGAGCTCTTCATGGACTTTATTGCCTCCCTCACCGGCAAGAGCCCCTCGACCACTGGCGCCGGCTCAGAAGGAGCCCTCACCAAAGGCCCCTTCAATGCCCTACTCCCGATCTACGATCTCAATGCCGCCCTCGTGAGCTACATCCTGACGACCGACCACGGCTTCTCCTCCGCCGCCGGACACATTGGTCGTAAGTACCGCTTCGAACACGATATCTCACTTGTCGTCCCCGAGATTTGGTCACGCATGTATATCAACGAACGTGAACCCGAATTTCTTATCGAAAATAACTTCCTCGATAAGATCAATGACTTCGAAAAAGATGGCCGCACCATTCACGCCAGCCGCCTCGGCTACCGCATCAATGAGAGCTTCGTGAACACCTTCTTCGGGCGCATGTTCTCCGCACCCGGCACCGTCTTCACGAGCGACATGCTCCGCCCCGAGGAGCAGTCTGAAGCAGACTACATTGATGGCATCGACAACATCGTCGAAACTCAGAAACGCATCGCCACAAATTACTTCAAAGACGGCTCCATTGATGTCGCCTGCCCCCCACTCAAAGCCCTCCTCAACATCATGGTTGAGGGCCACTTCGAAGGGAAAAAAATCACCGACCCTGCCGTACGAGGTTTATTCAATCGCGACACCGTTTTAGCCTCCGCTTGGTATCAGGATCGCCTCCACACCAAGGTCACCGTCGAACAAAATCTCATCGCCCGAAAAATCACTGCGCTGGAAGACTTCCTTAACAAGGAATCCCACGAAAGTGAAATCTCCCGCCTTGGAATCCTCCCAAATCTAGAACACGCGAAGACCATGCAAAGCATGTTGGAAACACCTGAATACCGAAACTCTCTCATCGGAACCATCGGAACCGACCCCGCTCTGACCGAGGCCTAAAAAGGAATCATCATCGTCGTCTTTTAACGTCGCGCTCCCCGGGGCGGGATTTGTGCCTCTTTCTTACGCAAATTCACTTTGATCATCATTGTCAATTCCCAGCGTCCCAAGATTCTTGAATTCCGCGTGCGAGGACAAGGTTGCTCCTAAGAAAGATATTGCCATAATACCGGTCAAGGGTGTCGATCTCATGGGGTGTCCGAATTTGACGCTCCATTTTTTCCTCTCTGAGCCTCCCCCAGGACCTCAGATCAGTCAACGCATCTTTCAAGACGGTTCCTCTCGATGAAGAGCAGCGATCATCGCCTGAAAAAGCGGCCGATAATGTGCTCAGATTTTACGAGGATCTCCTAACGGGCGAGGTGCTGCGCAGGGCCCTTCCGCAATTTTCTACTCACGGTTTTCCGCCGCTGGGTCAACGATGACCAGCACGAGACGATCGCCCTGTTGATACTTAGTGCTCTTTTGTTCTCTCAATCAACTAGCTTACCATCTACCATTGCAATCGATGAAGTTAATCCTCTTCCTGACTATCGGATCAAGCCTCCCCCTCGTGTCCCAACAGCTTTCGATTCAGCATTCGGACAGCGGAGTCGAACTTTCCTGGCCTCGCAACTTCCCACCCTCCTCCGGCGTTCCTTCTCGTCTTGAAAGTCATATCTTTTCATCGCCCGATCTTCAAAACTGGGTTGTAGAAACAAGCCTAAAACTCGACGACTCGGCGGGAAAAGGGATCTCTTCCTTCACACTGGCTCTCGGCGGAATGACCCGTTTCTTCCGCCTTGAACAAAATCTGAAATACCTTCATCGCGCCGACACCTCCGCACCTCCGGCCGCGTATCAGCGCCAGTTTCGCAATGCCATGGAGGGTTTCCGCTCACCTTCCTCCCCAGAAGATCCCGGTTGTCTGCCCGCAATCACTTGGGACCCGACCGGAGCCAATTACTGGACCGAATTCAACACCACCCCGCTAGAGCACAATGCCGCTCTCGCTCAGAATGATCCCGAACGCCGCCTTACTGACTTTTCTCTCAATGAAGCCGAGACCATCAAATTCATGAAAAACGGCTTCGTGGTTTCTCCTCGAATCGATCTCATTGACGGAGAAAACCGCGGAGGATTCCCGACTCCGGTCGATTATTACTATAAACTATGGGCAGATGATCTTCCTGTATTCATCTCGTCTGACTCCGTTCTAGACGCATGGCATACCACCTTCCTTGGGATGCTGGAGGAGATGGAAGAACTCATTCTCTACCCTTTGCTCCGGGACTTGACCGAGGATCTCTCCGACCTCTCTGAAATCCGCGCGTCCTGGGACACTGATGATACCCCCGGAGCGGATCATGTTCGGCGGGCCATTGCCGACCTCAATCTCTACCTCGGAACCGCTCATCTTCTCCTTAAGGGATACGACGACAACCCTCTATCCGCAGACAAATCATCACCGATCCACTGGTTGCAGGCTGCTCACGCTCATGAAGACGTGATGAAGACCCACCTCTATGGTGACGCTCAACGATTCGAAGATATGACCCTCTTCACCCCTCGAGGTCACTATGCCAATTCGCAGGTCTTGACGGCCTACTTTCAAGGCTTCCTCTGGTTGAGCCGTGCCCAATTCCAAATGGGATATGCGGATGCTACGCCCCAAAGCGACCGCGAACTCAGGGCCGCCATTCTTCTTGCGCTGCAAGTCCGCGATCAAAACCTGATGACGCGATGGGGAGAACTTGAATCATTCCTACAATCCCTCGCCGGGCAGTCCGATGCCATGACCGTCGCCGAAATGGTGGCCCTGCTTGAGTCACTTTCTTTGGATGCCGCGGCCGATATTGCCTCAGATGCCAACCTCGCCACCATTCGAGCGGCCCTCATCGCGACGAACTATGGCGCGCAGGAGATCGATGGCGGAACGATCGATCCCGGGTGCAACCCCAGCGACTTTGTTTTGCCACGCGCTCTCTCACTTTTTGGTCAACGCTGGACGCCCGACGCATGGACCTTTCAAAATGTCGTCTTCCCAAAAGTGAAAGAGAATGACACCTCAATCGCTCGCCGGATTCCGTCCGGCCTTGATGTCGCCTACGCCACTTTGGGAAATGACACCGCTCTTCCAATCTTGGCTGATCGCATGACTTCCCAAGTGGGACTCCCCTTTCGAGACGGCTACTACTATCAGGAAAATCTCGACTCCGTTCGCTCGGTCCTGGATTCACAAGAGACCGAATTTTGGACCGAACACACCTATGGCTCCTGGCTCTTCACCCTCCGTGGGCTTTCGAAGCCCGTGCCATCCTCCGCACCCGAGACCTTCCGCACCACGGCCTGGAAACGCCGGGTTATGAGCACCCAACTCATGTCATGGACCCAACTGCGGCACGACACGTTGCTTTACGCCGAGCAAAGCTTCACCCCTCCGGTGGTTTGTGAATTCCCGGACGGCTATGTCGATCCCTACCCGGAACTCTGGAAGCGGCTTTCAGAGATGGCTCTTCAGTATCGAGACCTCCTAGCTCCTCTCACTCTGAGCGGACAATTCGTCGTTGAAAGCAGAGACCCGTGGAACGACGCTTCCGATTCTTTACGCCACTGGAACAGCTCGGCAGGATACACTGCTCAAGCCGATATTGACGGAATCGTGGTTGATCGCGGAACCAGAATCGCAGCCCTCACCACTCACTTGAAGAATTTTTCCAACCGCTGCCTCACCCTCGAAACAATCGCCAGCCAGCAACTTGCCGGACTTCCTCACACTGCTGAGATGCATGAATTCATCAAAGATACCGTGGAGACTTTCAGTAGCGAAAGCTGTGCAGGATACCGTCAATACACCGGATGGTTTCCCCACCTTTATTTCGAGACCATCTTTTCAAATTCTGACGATCACCCCTCAGCCTTGTGGAATCCCGTCGTCGTCGATGTCCATACTGATAGCAAAAGCGTTTGCCATGGTAACCCGGGAGCCATTCTCCACGAAGGAACCGGTCATGCCCAATTCATCCTGGTCGCCGTGAAACACGCCGACGGGACTTCCTGCGTTTACGGTGGACCGACTCTGAGTCACTTCGAGTTTTTGGAAGACCGAAATACCCGCCTCAACGATACCCAGTGGAAGCTGCGGCTTGAGGCAGGAGGCGCACCCGCACCCGCCCACTGGGAGCTCGACTTCCTCGTGCCGGAGCCTCAATAGTTTCACTTTAATCTCCCCATAATATCATCAATTAAGAGAGAGGAAATAGTATCAAAGAGCGTCCCCGCTGTCCCAATAATAGCAATGGTTCCACGAGAGTTGAGGTGGGGAAATCGGGGCCCAAAATTGCCCTTTCCGGAGGGTTATCGGGGAAGACCAGCGGACGCAGGGAGCCAGCTTTCCCGGAGGACTCTCAGTCTCAGCATTTCTATTTAAGCGCTTCCGCTCAATTCTATCTCCTCACCCCACCGCAATTCCCTTTCTCCCCCTCTGACCCCTTGGTGCCTCAAAGCGATCCGCCCAAAAAGAAAAGTCCCAGCAGTCAGTCTCATGACAGAGGGAACGGGTGAGGGCGCCCCCTCACTTCCCGATGCAATAGAGGGTCGAGAGCGAACGCGCAAAGATCTTTCCCTTGATGGGGGCCAAGGTGGCACGAAAGATCTCCGACACCTCCGCACCTACCGAGTTGTTCGATACGATCTCTAGCTTCCTAGCCGGCTTGATCACAAGGGTCCCACCTCCGTAAACATTCTGGATGAGGACATGACCTTTTACGACCAAGGGCGCGGAAGCAAACTCCCCCTTGACACCGAGCTTCTCCTCCCAGTGCACCTTCCCGGTCTTGGCCTCATAACAGGTTGCGGTGCCCGACATCGAAACGACGAGCAGGTAACCGTCGACCACCACCGGCGATGGCAAATCCCGTCCACCGCGCCGCTTGGTGTGCCAAGCCATGTGTGATGCCGTGACGTCGCCCTTTCCGCCCGGTTTGACGGCATAAGTGTCGCCCGGCTTCCCGCTCACAACGTGGAGGAGGCCGTTGGCAAAGTCCGGAACCGGCGAGCCCCGTCCATTGAAGCCCTGGCAGAACCACAACTCCTTTCCCGTCTTGGGATCGTAGCCGCGCACTCCCAGTTCCCCATTCAGGACCAACTCTTTCTGGCCGCCATTTTCAATTATGATGGGCGTGCTCCAACCTCCGCGAGGTTTCGCTTCGCGCTTCGTCTGCCAGACCGCCTCGCCCGTCGTGATGTCGAAAGCAATGAGTGAAGAAGCCCCCTCCGCGTCGCAATTCTGAATCACGAGGTTGCCGAGAATAATCGGAGAAGCCGCCACGCCCCAAGGACCAGGAAAGGCACCAAGGTCGCGCGACCAACACTTTTTCCCCTCGAGATCAAAGCAGTGCAGTCCACCCGGACCGAAGAAAACCACGACCCGCTTGCCGTTCGTGGCACAAGTGGGCGTAGCGTAGCTGTTCATCTTGTGAGGATGCTCCGGAACCGCACACGCGATCATTTCCTCCCAGAGAATCTTGCCGTCCTTTCGATCCAAGCAGTATAGGTAGCGTTCCTTACCATCTTCCGAAGCACTGGTTAGGAAAAGTCGGTCGCCCCAGTTCACCGGGGACGACTGCCCCTCTCCCTTGAGAGTTCTCTTCCAAGCGACCGAATCCCCGTTCCACGTGATCGAAACATCCTCCGCCGTCGAATGCCCGCGACCCGTGGGACCTCGGAACTGCGCCCAGTTGTCTTCCGCGCGCAGGCCGCAAAGCCCCGATAACACCGCAAAAGTTGAAACGAGAAAACGAACGAGACGGGCGCGATTAGAGATTCTCTTCATAGTTTCAGATTAGATTCTACGAACTCTTCGCTGTTGGTATGTCATGAATTAAGGCAATTCGCTCCGTCTCTTTGTCCGCCATGAGCACCAACTCTAGACCCTCATCGTGGGCTATGCCCTAGGCGGCAACAGTGAAAAAGCCCGCTTGCCCCCGAACGACTTCGATCTCTCCTTTGACATTGCCAACGACGACGGAATGTCCCGTGAACACGCCGCCCACTGGCCCAAACATAGCGAAGGGCGCGTCGTCAATCGTCCCAGCAGCGCCAAACTCCTCCCACAAACCTGGGGCACTCTGGAGTTCTCTCCCGCCATAAAACAAACCCTCCCCAGATCGCCCCGAACAGACCTCCGAATGACAATCTCATCCGAAACATCTTCAGCTTGGGTCTCCTTTTCCGCTGGATTTTAGGCGCGCCCTAGCGCGGCGCGGAAGCGCCGCAGGCGCTGGACCACTGAGCTTCTTTATCGCCAGCTTCTGGGGAAAGGGTCGCTCCCCAAGTCTCCTCTCCGGTCCCGCCAAGGGCGCCCTCAAGCGACCCCCCACCGCAACCGTAAATCTCCTGCAACTTACCACGAAGAGGCAGGGCCAGTCCGCGAAATTTAACACTCCTTCAAATTTCTTCTCAAGCCAGCTCGCCCGGCGGACGAGCTTTCCATCCCCCCAAGCCCGTCTTCCCCCTTGCTCCCTCAGGTCGGATCTCGGAGGGAAAAAGAAAAAGGAATTTTCGGGAAGGAAAACAAGATTGCCGCATCGCTCTCCACTCCTCAGTCTCGCTAGAACAATCCCATGAAGCTCCTTTTTCTGTCCCAGCTTGCCCTTTTGTCTCTCACTCTCTCCGCCTTTGCCACGGACCCCTTGAAAGATAAGAACCGCCCCGTTGCCGACACCAAGGCACTCCCCGCTCAAGAGACTATAAAGAGCCTCATCTTACCGGAAGGTTTCACCGCAAAGGTCGTCGCCGCCGAGCCCGACATCGTCCAGCCCATCGCCTACACCATGGATGATCGCGGGCGCCTTTGGGTTTTGGAAAACACCAACTACCCGAACTGCCCCGGCGAAAAAAAAGACCGCATACTCATCCTCGAGGACGTGGACGGCGATGGTAAAGCCGAGAAGCAAACCGTCTTTTACGATAAGGTCTCCTTCGCCTCGGGCATCGCCATCGGCCACGGTGGCGTCTGGGTCGGGGCCCCACCGAACCTCCTCTTTTTTCCCCGAAAAGACACCGAGGACACCTTCACCGGAGAGCCCGAGATCGTCCTCAACGGCTGGGGCTGGGAAGACACGCATGAAACGCTCAACAATTTCATCTGGGGGCCCGACGGCTGGCTCTACGGCACGCAGGGAATTTTCACCAATGCCCATGTCGGAAAACCCGGCGCGCGCAATGATCAGCGCATCCGCCTCAACGCCGGCATCTGGCGCTACCATCCCACCCAAAAAATCTTCGAGCGCTACGCCGAAGGCGGCAGCAACCAGTGGGGCCTTGACTTCGATGATCGCGGCCAGGGCTACTTCGCCGCCTGCGTCATTTCCCACATGTGGCAGGCCATTCAAGGGGCTCGCTACACCCGCCAAGCCGGTTCCCATTACAATCCTTTCACCTACGAAGACATCACCACCATCGCGGATTTTTCCTATGAGAAACGCGCCTACTGCGGAGCCATGATCTACCTCGGCGGCCAATGGCCGGATCAATACCGTAACACCTTTTTCTTCGGGGACATCCACATGAACAAGCTCCGTAATGAGAAGTTCGTGCCGAACGGTTCCGGCGTAAAATCGCAGAAAAACGGAGACTTCATCGTCTCGCAAGACCCGTGGTATCGTGGCCTGAGCCCGCAATACGGCCCCGACGGCTCCGTCTTCATCAACGACTGGTACGACCGTGTCCCCTGCCACCAGCAGCGCGAATTCACCGACCGCTCCAATGGCCGCCTCTACCAAATCAGCTACGGAAATCCTGAGCCGGTGAAAGTCGATCTCCAGCAAGCCACCGATATCGAGCTCGTCGTCTACCAGCTCAACCCCAACGACTGGTTCGTCCGCCACGCCCGTCGCATCCTCGCCGAGCGCGGCCCGAATCCGGAAGTCCACGCCGCTTTAAAAAAGATCCTCTATGGTAATCCAGACGAAACCCGCAAACTCCGCGCGCTCTGGGCGCTCCATGTCACCGAAGGACTCGATGACGCTCTCCTCCATACCCAACTCGACTCCGAAAGCGCATTCCTCCGCGCTTGGGCCGTCCAGCTCGCGGCCGAGGATGGCAAACTATCCAAGGCCCTCATGGCAAAATTTTCCGCCATGGCGGAGAGCGAAACCTCCGCCATCGTCCGCCGCTACCTCGCGAGCGCGGCGGGCCGCTTAAAAATTGGCGAAAGAAAAGGCCTCCTCCTCGCCCTCGCGGCCCGCACCGAGGATGCGCATGATGCTAATATCCCTCAGCTTCTCTGGTATGCTGCGGAACCACTCGTCGGCAGCGACAGGGCCGCCGCCATCGAACTCCTAGATTCATCGGAGTTCCCTCTCCTCTCACGCAGCATCGCCCGCCGCCTTTCCCATGACGCCGACGAACAAGGCCTCGCCGCCCTCACCTCCGCCCTTAAAAATAGCTACTCGAACGACAAAGCGGCCCAGATCATCCAGGGCATGAACCGCTCCCTCCAAGGTCGCAAGAACCTCCCCGCCCCCGCCGGCTGGGGAAGTCTCTACGCGAAATTCTCAAAAACGAATCACCAGTTGCTTAAGGAACAGGGGAAAACCCTCACCGCCACCTTCGGCGGAGAAGTCGTGATTGCAGAAATGCGTGCCGTCATTTCCTCCCCAAAAGCCAATAAAGAGGAAAAGCGCAAGGCACTGGAAAATCTTCTGAACATCGGTGATCCCGCCTTGCGTGAGATTCTCATTTCTCTCCTTAACAAACCGGATTCCCTCCGTGTCATCGCCCTCCGCGCTCTCGCCGCTTTCCCGCAGGTGGAAAACACCAAGGCCATCCTCGCCCTCTACGGCAGCCTCTCCCCGGAGGAAAAAACCGCGGCTCTCGCCACTCTCGCCTCCACGCAAGAAGGCATCACCGCCTTACTACAAGCGGTCGATCAAAAAGCCATTCCGAAGGCTCATCTTTCTGCCCAACTCATCCGCCAAATGCAGGGTGCAGGCGATGAGTCCGTCTCGACCTGGATTGCCAAAAACTGGGGATCCGTCCGGAAAAGCTCCCAGGAAAAACAGCAAGAAATGGCGGAATTCCGCAAGTTCCTTGGTGCACAAGCGATCAGCGAAGCAAGCGCCTCGAGCGGACGTTCAATCTACCGCCAGCGCTGCGCCGCCTGCCACACCTTGCACGGCGAGGGCGCAAAAATTGGCCCCGAGCTTCCGGGCAATTACAAGGACGTGGACTACCTCCTCCTGAACCTCCTCGATCCCAACGCCACCATTGGGAAAGACTACCAGCAAACTTACCTCGAAAAGAAAAACGGCCAAGTCGTCACCGGCGTTATCGTGAGCGAGAGCGGCGAAAGCATCGTCCTCAAGACTCTCGCCGGCAACGTCACCGTCCCGCGCGCGGAAACCGCCAAGCTCACCGTCAGCGAGCAATCCCTCATGCCCGAGGGCCTCATGACTGGACTCGAGGAACCCGAGATCCGCGATCTCTTCCTCTACCTCCGTCAAAGCGGGCAGGTGCCCCTGCCAGAGAAGACGAGGTGAGGACCGCTTGCTTGCTTGCGAGACCTCTTGAAAGCAACCCCGCAAACCTCAACGAGGTAACATCACGACAGTCTCAACCTCCTTCGGAAATGGGCTCTCAATTTAAAATAGCCGGTGTCATTAAAAAAAATCCCTGATCCCCTCCAAGGGGACCAGGGATCGAGAGTCTTCGGAGTCTTGGTTACGAGGCAGGAGGCAGGATAACAGTATCGATGACGTGGATCACGCCGTTCGAGCAGTCGATATCAGCGGTTACGACCTTCGCCGAATCATTTAAGGTGAGGACCTTGTCCTTTACTGCTAGGGTGATGTCTGCCTTGTTCAACGCTGTCGCTTTATCGAGCGTGACCGCCACTTCAGCCATCACCTTACCGGCGACAACGTGGTAGGTCAGGATGCTGATAAGCTTATCTTTGTTCTCGGGCTTGAGGAGATCTTCGACAGTGCCCTCAGGAAGCTTTGCAAAGGCCTCGTCAGTGGGGGCAAATACCGTGAATGGACCTTCTCCGTTGAGGGTTTCGACAAGACCGGCAGCACCGAGAGCAGCAGCGAGGGTCTTGAAGGATCCAGCGGCGACGGCAGTTTCAACGATCGTCTTTTTCTCTTCCATCTCTTTCTTAACTTCCGCTTTATCACCCCCGCATGAGATTACGGAAAGACTGAAGAGTCCGAGGAGGAGAGAGGCTGCTATTTTTTTCAATTTCATTTTCGTTCGGTTATGGTTTTCGATGAAGCCCAGAGAAGGGCCTCCTTATACGGTTCGTCAGGTTCCTGCTTTCAGATTCAGGAAACGTGAAAAACTCCGGAGTTACCTCCTCGCCGCCTAAAAACAACCCACTCGATCGCTTGAGAAACATCGTATTTTAAGTCTTTCAGGAGAGGTGATTTATAAGCCTACGCGATGTGCTGACCCGTTGAGCGACCCGCTCGCCAGTCTTCTCCCATCCCATCCCGCCTTTTAGGCTCATGAGTTGGGCTTCTCGATCCGTGGTGCTCAGGTCAAAGATCAAGCGTCCACGACCTTCATCCCTCGGGTTGTTCGCGAATGAGGCCTCGGTCGTTCTCACCTAAACGAAATCTAACTTCTTGAAGTTCCCGCCCAGGACGTTCTCCAAGGGGAACTCCAAACGAGTGTCCAAGAGGGTGGCGTAGACGAACGGAAGTCGGGGTGGAACTTGATGTCTCCCTCCTTATCGAGGTCGGTGAGGTCGCAGGCTTGCCAGTCGTCGGACTTGGTAAGATCACTAAGGATTCCCGGTCTCTGGGCGGTAAAGGTGGTCTTCCCCTCTGAGAAACCTCCCGGTCTCCTCAAAAATCCTATCCCTTTACATCAAAGCAAAAGACCAGGTCCTGATCCCGGAGATAAAGCTTTCCATCCAAGACCACGGGGTGGGTCCAGACCTTGCCGTTGGTCCCTTCTCTGAGTTTGGTGACGTCAGGGAGGGCAAAGCGTCCTTTTTCCACAAAACCGTTCGGAGTCGCTTCAGCAAGAAAGACGGACCCTTCGGATTCATCGACACAGTAGAGCATTCCATCGGCATAGTGGACCGCTCCTTTTTGAATCCCATTCCCACTCTCATTCCACTTCTTCTCCCCCGTCTTAAAGTCTTGGCAAGTGAGGCCTCCTCCATCTGAAAAGCCGTAAAGATAGCCCTCAACGAGAACGACTCCACCATGATGATTCTTCATCGTTTTATTCTCCCAGACGTCCTTGGCTTCGGGTCCTGAAATATCGACCAACTTGCAACCTGCGCCATAACCCGAAGTCATGTAGACTTTGCCATCCTGATAAATGGGGGTCGGAATCACCGCCGTCCTGCCCTTGGGCCACTTGGAAGTCCAAAGGAGCTTGCCGGTCTCGGCATCCACACCCGCGAGGGTTTTCATGAACAATTGCACATACTGTTTCTTGCCCTTCACTTCCGCAATGATCACGGAGGAATACTCGGCCCCATCCGTGAGGTCCTGACTCCGCCAAATCGTCTTTCCGGTCTTTTTATCCAAGGCCGCAATCGCCCCATCCTTTCCTCCAGGGGTCACGATGAGCCAATCTCCATCCACCAAAGGAGACTCGGAATACCCCCATTGGGGGACCTTGCCGCCAAAATCACTCACCAAATCCTTACCCCACTTCTTCTTGCCATCAGTCGCGTCAACTGCGGTGAGCGCGCCATTGGCACTGATAGCATAGACGATGCCATCACTCACGGTCGGAGTCCCGCGCGGTCCACTGCCCCAACCCGTGGAGTAACCATCGCCGGGATCATCACCCAGATCCGCAGTCCAGGCAACTTTGCCATCCTCCGCGTTCAGGCAAATGATCTGGGCCTTTCCATCAATCGTCCCAGTATAATAAAGCTTACCACTTACGATCGCAGGACCGCTGTATCCTTTTCCGCAGACATTTGATTCCCACAAAAGTTTCGGACCGCCGGAAGGCCATTCCTTCAACAATCCCTGATCAGGAGAATGGTCCGTTCGGGAGGTCCCCCGAAAAGTCGGCCAATCCCTACCTCCATCGGAATTTCCCTGCGTGGCCACAAAATCCTGATCTTTCTTCGACAGTCTTTCCAATTCAATTTGAATCACCGTCCCATTGGAGCGCCTCACCAACACCTTCCCGTCCTTCACCTCCACGAGGTCGCCCGTCAAGGCACGCCCGGATTTTGCATCGGTCCAAGTGCGACCGAAAGCAGGCAGCAAGCAACCGAGAGACAGAAGAAGGTTCAATGTCATGGGCGGAAAAAATTTAGGGATCATGGTCGCAAAATATAAGGAGAACGGCTTCGTCATGAAAGCCGTAAGATTACAAATACCGCAGTTCTCGCTCACCTCTTTCGAGGTTTATACAGCGATCATCCTGCTTAGCCCCAATGAGCGCTCACTTTCTCCTTATTCTTAAGAATGCTGAGCAAAGTCCTCTCGCCGATTCATCAAAAAGCGTCTCTTTTTAGATGCTCAAATCCTATTGACTCACCCGTTGTCCACCCTGATGCCGAGAAAAAACAGCCGGGCGCGCCCTCACGCCCTCCTCAATAGCGTTCAGTGACGCGTTTTGGATCGGCCGACGTCGATAACAACTTGTCACTTACTCTTGCTCACCCGTCTACCCACCATTCACGCTTGGCATGTTTTTTCATGCCCCCCTCAACGAGCTAGATTCCCTTCAATTTCCGCAGCGCACAAAGCTCTCCTTCGGAAATCGGCACATCACACGCCCCGGTCTTGCGTTTCTCTCCGAACCACTCGCGCCTTGCCCGGAACGACTCCTCCACAAAGGCGCGACTCCCCAAGACCATGCCCTCACTAAAAGATCTCACTCGACACCTCAAAAGCTCGCCACGCGATAACTTCCCGCCTTCCGCCAACTGCGTCAAAG
>Ga0222651_1001151_pt1 | contig 13698 bp, 7 predicted proteins | sample AntAcemetagen369_FD_179855 | JGI IMG/M metagenome (GOLD analysis project Ga0222651, IMG submission 179855) | Saline water microbial communities from Ace Lake, Antarctica - #369 | ecosystem: Environmental > Aquatic > Non-marine Saline and Alkaline > Saline | place: Antarctica: Ace Lake | collected...
AATTTACTAAAGGTGGACCTTCAAGATATCCACAAATATTAACGTCGGCTGTAGTAAAGGGTGATCAGGAAGGAGCTTTTCAGGTAGATATTTTAAATCCTCCGTTTAATAATCTATGGAAGAATCAGTTGAGATTAAGTGGATTGGATTTCTTTAAGGATGCCAATACCGCTGTGGTATGTTCTTCAGATGGAGATGTTTGGCTGGTTAAAGGATTTACTACAAATAGCAATAGGCTCACCTGGCAGCGAATTGCTTCCGGATTATTTCAACCTTTGGGAATCAAGGTGGTCAATGAGGAAGTATTTGTCACCTGTAGAGATCAATTGGTGAAATTGCACGACCTAAATGGAGATATGGAAACTGATTTTTATGAGAGTTTCAATAGTGACCATCAGGTAACAGATCACTTTCATGAGTTTGCAATGGGTTTGCAGACAGATGCGCAAGGCAATTTTTATTATGCTAAAAGTGCCCGACATGCCAGAGAGGCACTAGTACCCCAGCACGGTACCTTGCTTAAGGTAAGTGCAGATGGAGCGCAAACTGAAATAGTTGCTACTGGCTTTCGGGCGGCTAATGGAGTTTGCATCAATCCTGATGGGAGCTTTATTGTAACTGATCAAGAAGGACACTGGAACCCTATGAATCGGATAAATTGGGTAAAAAAAGGTAGTTTTAATGGCAATATGTTTGGTTATGATCCACCATCAGATAGCTCAAACACGGGTATGGAATTACCTATGGTCTGGGTAGATAGGGAATGGGATCGATCACCTTCGGAATTACTATGGGTAGACAGCAAAAAATGGGGCGCTTTAAATGGTAAATTATTGAATTTTTCCTATGGATATGGCAAAGTGTTTTTAGTACCCTTTGAAACTGTTGAAGGTCAGGTCCAGGGAGGAATTGTAGCGTTGCCTATCCCTAGATTTTCTACAGGGATCATGCGCGGTCGGTTCAATCCTGAAGATGGACAATTGTATGTTTGTGGATTATCAGCCTGGGGTACCACACAGTCTCAGTTGGGAGGGCTTTACCGTATTAGAAAAATGAATGCACCACTAATGGTCCCCGTGGGGATAAATGCACATAAAAAAGGAATTACCCTTCATTTTACACAAAAAATTGACCGCAAAACGGCCGAAGATACGGGGAATTATATAGTAAAGACCTGGGACCTATTGCGTTCAAGAAATTATGGGTCCAAACATTACAATAGTCAAATCCTCAAAGTATCCAAAGCAAGCATAGGGCAAGACAAAAACTCCTTGGAATTGGTTATCCCGGACATAAAACCAACTTGGGGAATGGAAGTACAATATACTATCGAAAATGAAGAAGGCCAGGAGATGAAAGGTGCCATTCAAAATACGATCCATAAACTTGGCAGTTCAACCCTGCATTGATTGGCCAATGGCTAATTTGGGTTCTCTCATTATTTGGTTCACGAATGATAATTCATGTTGCAGCAGAATATCTCTAATTTGAGAAACATTATCTATTTTGCAAAAGATATGCTAAAAGGTACGGCTGATCAGCTAATTTTATTTTCATTCCTTCCATTTAATGTATATTTTAGGGACGTCAAAAAACGAACCCTTATGAAGCTTTTCTTTAACTATTTAATAATTAGTTTTTTAATACTTTTTTGTTCCTCTGCGAATACTTTACTAGCACAGGAAAATTACCCTACCGTTGATGGATACAAAGGCATTTGGTTTACCCTAGGTCAAAAATCTGAATTTGGCGATAAATATTCCGGAGGCCTTGGCACCTATACCGCAAAGCATATCCCCTTAGCCATCTATTCTCCTGAAGTAAACCGCACATTTTTTGTTTATGGTGGTACAAGGAGTGAGGATGAAAGATACCTTCTCTGTATGATAGGTGTGTTTGATCACAATACCGGCATGGTATCCAAGCCGGTAATAGTCTATGATAAATTGGGAGTAGATGATCCCCATGACAATCCAAGCCTTGCAATTGATGAGGAAGGCTATGTATGGGTGTTTGTAAGTGGAAGAGGAAGGAAAAGGATGGGCTTCAAGTATAAAAGTACTTTGCCATACAGTATCTCTTCTTTTGAGCAGATTTCCGAAGAGGAGATGACTTACCCTCAGCCAAAATACATTGCTGGGAAGGGATTTCTAAACCTTTTTACAAAATATACAGGAGTACGTCAGTTGTATTTTGAAACAAGTAGCGATGGCATTGATTGGTCTCCGGATAAACAAATAGTTGGTATCAAAAGGTCCGAAGATAAAAATAGCGGCCATTACCAAATCAGCAGCCAGCATGAAAATAAAATTGTTTTTTTCTGTAACTGGCATCCAAATGGCAACGTGGACCTGAGAACCAATCTATATTACTATCAGACAGAAGATTTTGGCCAAACCTGGACGGATATCAATGGCAATAGGATATCCTTACCCGTAACGGATCCAGCTACCTCGGGATTGGTCAAAGAGTATTTTAGCCAAAAACGCAATGTATACCTTAAAGATGTGAATTTTGATGCGCAAGGAAATCCCATTGCTCTGTATGTAGAAGGTATAGGGCACCAACCTGGCCCTGATAACGGCCCTAGAAACTGGCATGTGGTTCATTGGGATGGTAGCCAATGGCAAGATCATATAATAACTCAGTCTGACCAAAATTATGACATGGGAAGTTTGTGGGTAGATGGTGATGATTGGATGGTAATAGGTCCTACGAATAACACACCACAGGAATATGGTGCTGGTGGCGAGGTGGAAATGTGGAAGAGTACAGATGCCGGTAAAACCTGGGACAGATCAAAAAAACTAACCAAAGGAAGTAAGCGAAACCACAATTACATAAGAAGGGTATCGAATGGAACAGATCCTTTTCTATATTTTTGGGCAGATGGAGATCCAAATGATTTCAGCAAAAGCCAACTTTATTTTGGGGACAGTGAGGGGAAAGTATGGCAGCTTCCTTATAAAATGACTGCAGAACAAGAAAAGCCTCAAAGACTCAGAACCAATATCTTTAGCAGGTGGTTTTAATCCAAATTTAAGGTGCTAAGAAGATTAACCATACCGGTTCTTCTTTACCATTTGGTAAGTAGTGCGAAGTACTGTAGGGTGGTTATCACATATTCGGTTGATAAGGTTCTAGCGGAGACGTGCGAAGAAATTGAAAAGAGATATGAGGTTTGGTTTCTTGAAGCAGGTACCGATAAAAACCATGTTCATTTTTTGATTCAAAGCGTTCCTTCGTACAGGGTAACAAAGATTGTGACGATGGTCAAAAGTACCATAGCACGTGAAGTTTTCAAACAATGTCTCGAAGTGAAAAGGCAACTTTGGGGTGGGGAATTTTGGGGAAAGGGATATTTTGTGAATACATTAGGTAAACTTGGAACCGAAAACGTTATTTCAAAATATGTCAAAGAACAGGGACTAGAAAAAGAGTACAAGGCATTGAAAAAAGATTATCAGTTCAAATTATTTTAATGCCTCGTGGGCTTGCCCCGAGGATTATTTACTACGGCGTAAAAGTGGTTATTTTCGTCTATCGCATAATGGTCTGCAAAAGAGAGTAGAAATGTATAATTCATTGAGAAGACATGTCTGGCCAATTGTAACGTTAATTTTGATCTCAAACTCCCTTTGTTTAGGTCAAAGAATATCAGGTGCTGCTACCCTAAAGATTGATGATGGCTGGAATGAACGAATTTATGCTATCAATCAGCTTGAGTTTTTTGAAGACAGTACAAATCGACTGAATTTTAATGATATAAGTGAGGAAAGGTTTCAACAGTTTATTAAAATCAGGCCTGATTTTAATAAAAATCATTTCAATACTGACAATACCTATTGGGTAAAACTCTCGATCGATAACAGTCCAGAAAGCAAAAAACAATGGCTACTCGAATTTTATGACCAAAGCATCGATCATATTATTGCTTATGTTCCTAATGCCAAAGGCGGGTATACAGTAAAGGAAATGGGGGACAGTAATCCTTTTTCACAACGACTTTTCAATCATAAAAATTTCCAGTTGCTATTGGAAAACAATGAAGCTGGAATCTCGAATTTTTATTTTAAAATTAACTCATCACAAAAGGCCGATATCCGAATTGCGGTTAAATCCCTTAACCGTTTTGTTCATTATGCGTTAAGCGAATATTTTCTTTACGGCCTATTTTATGGTATGATTTTGATCATTGCCTTTTATAATCTTTTGATCTTTCTGGCAGTTAAAGAAATGAAATACGTTTACTATATTCTATACCTTCTAAGTGTAGGGCTTTATGCAATGAGTTTGGATGGGATAGGTTTTCAGTATTTTTGGCCAAATTTCCCAAAATGGAACGCAGTTGTGAATGGTATTTTTAGTTTTTCAATAGTGTTATGGGCTGTTTTGTTTACAGTGAGATTTCTAAATACCAAAAGAAAGGCATTGGCCTTTCACTATTCCTTGTGGCTCTCTTTAAGTATTAAAATTGGCCTTTTCTGTTTAGGTTTATTTGTAGACAATAAATATTTTGAACTTACCTACTTTGATAGCGTACCCTTTTTATTAATTTTATCGACATCAATATTTTTGCTGGTGAAAAAATATCATGCAGCCAGATTTTTTGTTATGGCTTATGGTATTTTATTTATAGGCGTAAGTATAAAGATATTAGCAAACAACGCCATTATACCTCACAATACTCTTGTTTATTACAGCCTTCACTTTGCATTCTTGGTTGAAATGGTGCTTTTATCTTTTGCGTTAGGAGACAGGATTAGGTTGATGAAAGAAATCCGGGACAAGGCGTTAAAAAGATCCCTTATACAATACAAGGAGAACATTTCCCTAAAAGAAAAGGTAAACAAGGAACTGGAGTCCAAGGTGAGTGTAAGGACTGCTGAACTTCAAGCAAAGAACGAACTTCTGGAAACTTATAATAGCCAACTTCAGGAAAAAGATGAAGAAATTGAGCGCATCAATGCCTTGTTGGATAAAGACAATTGGAAGTTGAAAAGCTCTATTAAAGCTTCATTTCGTGCTAGATTAACTAAAAAGTCATTAACACTTTCAGAATTTAGAGAGATATTTCCTGAATCTTCAGCATGTTACAGGTATTTGGAAGAATTAAAATGGGGGGATGGTTTTCATTGCCGCCAATGTGAACATACGAAGTATGGTAAAACACTTAAGGTTTTTAGTAGAAGATGTACCAAATGTGGTCACATTAATTCAGTAACCTCCGGTACTGTATTTCACGGCATTAAATTTCCACTAGACAAAGCCTTCTATATTATTTACGCTTCTTATATTACCCATGAAAAATCTACCTTGGATCAACTAGCGACAACATTGGATTTGAGAAGAAATACGATTTGGGCTTTTCGGAAAAAAATCCAAACAAGCATAGCCAAACAATCTGATTTGGATCCGGGATGGGAGGAGATCGTTCTTTTTGAATTGGTAGATTATTAGCCCATACTTTTAAATTTTTTGAAACCGGATTATGCAATAGGATTTCCTAACTTTTCTCAGATTTTTCTTTATGCTATCCATCTGGGATGAATTTTAAAATTATGCCTTTAATTTCCAACTTAAGTGCTTTTTTACTGATATTAATGTGATATTTTTTGATGAAATTTGATGGGTTTTTTACCGTTTTAGGTAAAATTTCATGCACTTTTTTTATAACCTGCCATTACTTTAATTTAATTTCATATTAAAATCAAACTGGCTTTGATTGACCTATAAACTATTAAAATTACCTAAACTCAAAAACCTATGGAAATTCCCTTTACAATAGAAAAAGGAAATTTTAAACCCAAAATCTCTTTCTCATTATTTTGGTTAGTTTTTTTATTTGGAGGGCTTGTGCTTTCCGAAAGCTCGGTCTTACAAGCACAGCAGCTCACGGTTACTGGAACTGTAAAAGATCCGTCTGGTGAATCAATTCCAGGTGTAAATATTCTTGAAAAAAACACTGGAAATGGGACAGTCACAAATATTGATGGCAATTATGAATTGCAGGTCACATCTGCACAATCTGTTTTAGCATTTTCATTTATTGGGTTTGAAACCCAAGAGATTGTCGTTGGGGCCCAAAGCACAATTAATATAAACTTCGCTGAAGATGCTCAGGGACTTGATGAAGTGGTGGTTATCGGCTATGGTACCCAACGAGAACGGGATCTTACCTCTGCAATTACCACAATAAAATCTGATGACATCATTAAAACCCCCAATTCTCAGGCCATGCAAGCCTTGCAAGGAAGGGTCGCAGGTGTTCAAATCGTTAGTAATGGGGCACCTGGTGCCTCGCCTACAGTAAGGGTGCGTGGGATTGGTTCATTCGAAGGGGGAGGAGCACCACTTTATGTGGTCGACGGGATGTTTTTTGACAACATAGATTTTCTTAGCCCCAATGATATTGAAACCATATCTGTGCTGAAAGATGCCTCGGCTTCCGCTATTTATGGAGTGCGTGCCGCAAATGGCGTGGTGGTAATAGAAACCAAAGGTGGGGATTACAACCAGCAGCCCGAAATAGTATATGATGGATACTATGGCATTCAAAATCCGCAAAATGTATTGAAAATGGCGAATTCCCAACAATTTGTCCAGTACATCAGTGAGACAGGTGCTGTAGCGGATATGGAATTTATTCAAAATGCCATTCAGCGATTTGGAAGAAGTTATGTAGATCCCTCAATACCTGCAGTAAATACAGATTGGTATGGAGAAATGATGGCACCTGCTGCCATACAAAACCATAACCTATCCTTTAATGGAGGGAGTACTAAAACCAGGTATTCTTTAGGAGCAAGTTATTTTGATCAGGAAGGTTTAATGAAAGAAACCCGCAACAGTTATCAACGAATGAATTTCAGAATCAAACTTGATACAGATGTTAAAGAATGGATGACGGTTGGTGGTAATTTGAATTTAAGTACCGCTGAGCAGTTCAACGGAGACAATGGGGCTTGGTTTAGGTCTTACTTTGCAGTACCTATTCTTCCCGTTTATGATGCCACGAACACAGATGCCTCTCCTAATAGGTTGTCCAATGCGCAACAATTAGGGTATAGAAGCAACCAAAATCCATTTTACAATTTGCTCTATGCTGACAATAGAAACAAAGTTGCCAAGTTATTGGGTAATTTCTATTCTGAAATTGAAATAATACCAAATAACCTGACCTTTAAAACCTCTTACAATTTTAGTATGGGGAGCATCAATTCCAGAAATGTGGGATTTGCCTACAGTGATGGTAGAGAAGAAAGGCAATCCTCTTTGCGCAGGAATTCCTTCACAAGTCATGATCAGATTTGGGACAATTTCCTAACCTATCAAAATAATTTTGACTTACATAACCTTACCGTAGTGTTAGGCCAATCCTTCAGAAGTGAATCCAATGAGGTTTTATTTGCAAGGGGAGAAAACCTTAACCCTGATCCAATGAGGGAGGAGGAGCAGTTTTGGTACTTAAATAATTCCACCGATTTTGACCTTAATGGAATAGGAGATGGTGGAAATAAGTTGTTTTATCAATCCTATTTCTCGAGAGTGGCCTACAATTATGACGACCGCTATTTGTTATATGGAACTTTTAGGAGAGACGGTAACAACAAGTTTCAGCAAAAATGGGGAAATTTCGCCACATTAGGTGCAGGATGGGTGCTTACTGAAGAATCCTTTTTTAATGTTCCAGCCATCGATTTTCTGAAACTGAGGGGGACTTGGGGACAATTAGGTAACGATGGAATTAATTCCTCAGTTGGTGCCCCTGAATTGGTGGAAAACAGGGGAGCTTATGATGGTGTTTTGATCATAGGGCGAAGATTGGATCCTACTTTTGATTTGATCGATCGTTGGGAAACCACCGTTGAGAGAAATATTGGCTTAAACGCCAGACTATTGGGTGAGCGCTTGTCATTTGATGCGGACTATTTTATTAGAGACACGAGAAACCTGGCTGTTAGCATCATTCCACCTGTAATTCGGGCAAGTGAAAGAAGGAGTGTTGGTGAAATTAGAAATGAAGGCCTTGAATTGTCTCTAAACTGGGAAGACAATATCGCCAAAGATTTTTCCTATTACCTCAGTGGAAATATAGCCACCCTTAAAAATACAGTTTTAGGTTTAGGTGGCCCGGAAAGTTTAGATGCAGGCTCAGCTGAATTCAGACAGCGTTCTATAGTGGGACAGCCTTATCTGGCATTTTACGGCTATGAAACGGATGGCGTATTCCAAACAGAGGAACAAATTAACAATTACGGCTATACTCCACAGTTTATCACGGACAATAACCTTCAAACAGGTGACTTGAAATTTAAGGACCAGAATGGTGATGGGCTAATAAATGATGAAGACAGGGTAGTCCTTGGCTCATTTCTACCAAAGTATTCTTATGGATTCAATGCTGGCTTTAGTTATCGGAATTTTGAGTTTTCAGCTTTGATTCAAGGTCAGGTAGGCAATAGTATTCTCAATCGAAAGAGGGGAGAGATAATTTTTACCAATGATACGAATATTGATGCTGAACTGGCAGATAACCTTTGGAGAGGTGAGGGAACATCTGATAAATATCCTTCAGCCGCTGGGTTGAGAAAAAGTTGGAACCAGAATTTAAGCAATTACTTTGTAGAAGATGGCAGCTATTTTAGGCTTCAAAATGTACGCTTAACCTATGCCATTGTCGATAAGGAAGTGATGGGAGTGAAGTTCCCTCAAACCAGAGTCACACTCACTGCAGACAGGCCATTGACAATCTTCAATTACAACGGGTTTAATCCCGAAGTAGCCAATGGCATAGACCGTCAGGTATATCCCATTCCTGGAATTTATACTATCGGCCTAAACATCAAACTTTAAAATCGAAACAAAGATGAAAAACAATAAATATACTATCGTTTTGTTTTTGGCTTTAATACTTGGGCTGGCTGGACAATCTTGTACAGATTTGCTGGATGAGCCTCTAGAAAATAAATTCATTGCCGAAAATACAGATTATACGCAATTCCAGAATATGGATTTATTGCTTTATGGGGCATACAATGAGCTTTATTCATTTCAGTGGGAAAGTTTCCCCATTATTAGCGTCAGAGGAGATGATGTTAATGCTGGAGGAGACCAGGTGCCACTTACAGAAACTGATAATTTTCAATACAATAGAAATTTCTGGATGTATAATTCTACCTGGCTCAATTTGTACTCTGATCTCCTATTTTGGCATGGTGCCATGGAGGAGATAGAAAAATACAGTGAGGCAGGAGCCAGTGAAGCTGATACCCGTCAATATATCGCTGAGATTAAAGTGCTAAGGGCCTATGAATTAATGCATTTGACCCGATTATGGGGAGCGGTATTGATACCCAATTCATCAGAGCCCAGTCACTTGTTTAATGTAGCTCTTTCAGATTTCGATGAAGTGATGCAACACCTTTCACAACAGATGGATGAGGCTATCCCTGACCTTCCAAGCATTCACCCCAATCAAAGGACAAAAGTGAAAGGTGGTGTCACCAGGTATACTGCATTGGCGGTAAAAGCACTGGCAAATTTGGAGATGAAAAATTACCAAGAAGTGGTAAAAGCCACAGATGAAATTATAAGCAGTGATTTGTATCGTCTGGAACCAGATTATTACCAGCTTTTCAAACTTTCAGGTAAACTGAATGATGAAAACCTGTTAGAGCTACAATATTCAGATTTTGGCCAGGCGAGTGGTACCAATACCCGGTACCTTTGGGATTTTTTCGGACCTGCCAACTGGACCCCTGCAGTTTCAGGTGCTGGAGGTGGTTGGGGATTCTGGGAACCATCTCTCAAATATGTGAAATTTATGATTGACAGAAATGAGCAGGAGAGGTTGTCCACCACGGTTCTATTTACCCCGAATGGAATAGCAGAGGTACAAGCAGACCCAAACTATGCATCGCTTCCCAATTGGGTTACCAATACTAGCGATGACGGTGATGTGTTTAACGATCATCCAAGGTATAATTTTCTTAGTGGAAAGCATTATTTACCTTCTACCCAACTTACTCCCGGAAGATTTACCTATGGAGAAAATAAAAATTTTACCTGTATCAGGTATGCAGAGGTATTGCTAATACATGCTGAGGCTTTGGTAAGTGGCGCAACTGGTGGAGTGATTTCGGCAGATGATGCTGTCAATATTGTTCGAAATAGGGCGGGCTTAGGAAATATTAACGCAGTAAATCTCGAGGCTGTTCTGGATGAAAAATTTGCAGAATTTGGAATGGAATGGGGAATCAGGTTTTACGATTTAATTCGTCACGATCAAACTGATGCACTGAATTACGACGGAAGAGTTTATGAATCAGAGGCAGATAAATTCTTGCCATATCCTTTAGAGCAGCAGGATATTTTGCCTCAAATCAAAAAAGCTGCTAACAATAATTAATGGTAAAAAATAAATGTAATCCGATGATAAATAAAAGGTTCACCCTTATAATGTTGATGGCCTTGATCGCCGCTTCATGTACAGATGGTTATATTGACGATATCGCCTTTGTAGCTCCCGGCCCAGATAATACCCCGCCTGAGATCCAAATTAATTTCCCAAATGAGGGCACGCAAATTCGTGTAGTGGAAGAGGTAACCTCAATCAATATAGACATAGCCATTGAAGATGATATTGAGATTGACCAAGTCTCCATAACCATGGATGGTACTGAAATAGCCAGTTTTAAAGAATTTACTGATTACAGGAGGTTTTTGAAAAAGCACACTTTTGAAGCGCTTACCAATGGAGAGCATGTCCTTGAAGTAGTGGCTACAGACATGTCTGGAAAATCTTCAGTTAAAACAGTGACTTTCGAAAAAAAAGAACCATACGAACCAGTTTATGATGGTGAGATTTTCTATTTGCCATTTGATGGAGACTTTGTAGAACTGGTACGCCTTCAAACACCTGATATTGCAGGTGCACCTGAATTTGCTGGTGGATTGGTGGGCAGTGCCTATGCAGGTAAAACAAATGCCTACCTAAAATTCCCTACCGAAGGATTAAAAAATGAATCTTTTAGTGCCGTATTCTGGTACAATCTGAATGCCAGTCCTGATAGAGCAGGGCTTTTGGTCATGGGCCCACCTGATGGGGACAATCCAACTGCCATGAATAATAGAACTTCAGGGTTCAGGTTGTTTAGAGAAAATGCAGGCGGCAAGCAAAGGATAAAACTCAATGTGGGCAATGGTACCAATGACAGCTGGTTTGATGGAGGGAGTGCAGCGGATATTGATCCTGCCATCCCTGGCTGGAACCATATCGCTTTTACCATAGCAACAGATCAAGTCACAGTTTATATCAATGGAGAAATCGTTAGCCAAAATAACTTTTCTGGGGTAGACTGGACTGGATGTGATTTGCTATCCGTAGGTTCTGGAGCTCCCCGATTCGCAGGTTGGGGTCATTTATCTACTGCAAGCTTGATGGATGAACTGAGGATTTTTAATACAGCTTTGACTCGAGAAGAGATTCAATCGATCATGACTGCAGAAAGCAATTAAGAAAAACGTGCCTATACGACAGCCAAACTTCTTGGCTGTCGTTTTATTGTGGAAACATTTTATGCAAAACGATGAGGTCAAAGAGGGCCTGGATAAATTAGGGTTTAGCTATTGAAATTATTGAAGTTTAATGCCATTTTAAAAATAGGGGTAAAATGAAAAAGACATTAAATAAATGGAAATGGGGGATTGTCGTATGCCTCTTAATTTCAAGTTGTGAAAGTAAAATAGTCCAATCCGACAGGATAATTACAAAGGGTTATGACAGGCATGTTGAACTGCAATGGGTGCCAGTTTCGGGCGCTATAAGCTATGCTGTTTTAGTAAAAAAGAAAGACAACAGCTATACCAAAAGAGCCGAGGTAAACGATACGATCTACCTGGATTTCGTTAATGACCTTGGAACCAACCTCGAGCTCTCCTATAAAATTGAGGCCCAGTTAAATCAAGGAAAAGAGAGTTTGGGAGAATCGACTGTAACTACCCGCTCCATGACTGATGAGGAATTGCTGGACATGGTCCAATACTATACTTTTCGCTACTTTTGGGAAGGGGCGGAGCCCAATTCAGGAATGGGAAGAGAAAGAATTCATATGGATGGCGTCTACCCACAAAATGACCAAAATGTTGTGACCACTGGAGGAACTGGTTTCGGGATTTTTGGTCTTTTAGCAGGAATTGAAAGAAATTGGGTGAGTAAGGAAGAAGGTATAGAACGTCTTGAGCGTATAGTGGACTTTCTTGAAAAGGCTGACAGGTTCCATGGAATATGGTCCCATTGGATTCACGGTGAAAGCGGTAAAGTAAAGCCCTTTGGAAACGATGATGATGGAGGAGATTTAGTAGAGTCAGCCTTTTTAATGCAGGGCTTACTGGCTGTTAGAGAATACTACAAAAGCGGTAGTGAAAGGGAGAAGCAACTTGCAAATCAGATAGATGAATTATGGAAGACGATGGAATGGAGTTGGTACACACAAGGTGGACAAGATATCCTATATTGGCATTGGTCACCTAACGTTGGTTGGCAAAAGAATTTTGGGATCAAAGGATATGATGAGTGTATGATTACTTATGTTTTGGCTGCTTCATCACCCTTATACGGTGTGCCTGCAACTGTCTACCATAAAGGATGGGCGATAGATGGCAGCATTGTCAATGATACTGCTCCCTATGGGTTTTATCTTGCTTTGAAACACAAGGGCTCTCCTGAATATGGAGGACCATTATTTTGGTCACACTATTCCTACTTGGGCTTAAACCCAAAAGGATTACAAGACCAATATGCTGATTATTGGGAGCATAACCGAAACCATACTTTGATTAATAGGCAATGGTGTGTAGAAAACGAAGGGGGATTTAAGGGATATGGAGAAGACCTCTGGGGGTTGACAGCCAGTTATACCGTTACAGGTTATTCGGCCCACAAACCGAAAAATGATATGGGGGTGATTTCGCCTACCGCAGCTTTGTCTTCCATTCCTTATACTCCCGAAGAAAGTATGGCAGTGATAAAGAATTTATATTACAATTATGGAGAAAAAGTGTTTGGCCGGTACGGTTTCTATGATGCCCTGAGTCCGGAGAAAGACTGGTACCCACAGCGTTACTTAGCCATTGATCAGGGACCGATTGTTGCCATGATTGAAAACCACAGAACAGGATTGGGATGGGATCTATTCATGGCTGCACCTGAGATCCAAAGAGGATTAGAAAAACTTGGTTTTACTATTTCTGAAGAATAATCCCGAATTGTGCAAGAGGAATTCCTGAACCTTCTCCAAAGTGAATCCATCACGTAACAGTAAGTCCAATTCACATTTCGGGTTTTAGACTGATCCAAGTGTTTTTATGGCAACATTTCACAAAAACGACGGGGATTTATACCAAGTGATTCACAGTTTCTTCCAAATTGTTAAAAAACCACTAGATTAGTAGTATTGACATAATGAAAATATTAGTAATGGCTCTTTTAATAGATCGTTAGTTAGAATTATGTATTTTTAAAAATGGCTGATTTTTATATAAAGACCTTTCCTATGCTTTAGGTTTGGTAAATACCATTTTGAGAGCTTCCCGGGTTAATGATTTGGCTAAAGCCAGAATGTCTGATAAATTCCCTATTACCTCCAGCTAAAGCAGGAGGCTATTCATAAATAGGATTCAATACCCCTTTTCCAA
>Ga0222651_1001155_pt1 | contig 13682 bp, 8 predicted proteins | sample AntAcemetagen369_FD_179855 | JGI IMG/M metagenome (GOLD analysis project Ga0222651, IMG submission 179855) | Saline water microbial communities from Ace Lake, Antarctica - #369 | ecosystem: Environmental > Aquatic > Non-marine Saline and Alkaline > Saline | place: Antarctica: Ace Lake | collected...
ATCGGTCGCTTCATCAATGTAGGATATTTGAGCCGCAACATTTAATTTATCCGTAATGTTTTGGTCAGCGCTAAAAGTAAAATTATATCTTTTGACCCCACTATTTGGTACAATTGATTTTGCGTCCAGATAAGAAGCGGATACTCTAAAGGAACCATCACCCAAACCTTTGGTTACTCCAACCGTATTGGTAAAATTACTTCCGGTCCTGTAAAAGTCAAGATAATTGTTTTTAGCAACATCATAGCTGTATTGATTGCCATCGAAACCTACAACTTGACTGCCATCCAATTTGGCTCCCCAAGCTGATCTTCCGGTAGTACGTGCATCAGGAGCGGTAGCAGGTTTTATGCCACCAACACCTTGACCATATTCTTCTTGAAAATCAGTGAAATCTACACCTTGCTCAAAGGTATAATTGCTGTTATAGGAAATTTCCCAATCAGCCCCTTTTTTACCTTTTTTGGTAGTAATCAAAATTACCCCATTAGATGCTCTGGAACCATATAATGCGGATGCAGACTGACCTTTAAGAACAGTCATTTTTTCAATATCATCAGGATTAATATTTCCGATACCATCTCCACCGTCAGCACCGCCCCATTGGCTGGCACTACCACGCTGTGTATTGTCTAAAGGCACTCCATCTATTACAAATAATGGAGATCCTCCAGATGTACTTGATAGACCACGTAAAAATATCTTAGAAGTACCTCCTGGACCGCTACTTGTTCCCTTGATATTAACACCGGCAACACGACCTGCCAATGAATTGGCTACGTTGACTTCTCTTGCTTTTGTGAAATTTTCTGAATCTACACTTGTAACAGAATACCCAACCTTACGTTGTTCTTTGGTAATTCCAAGTGCCGTTACCACTACTTCGCCCAATTGCTCTGCGTCTTCGGCTAAAGATACATTAATGGTAGACTGTCCATTTATCGAAACTTCTTTGGCGGAAAAACCTAATGAAGTAAAGACTAATGTCCCTGCTGCGTTAGAAACCTCAATCGAATAGTTACCATCAAAATCTGATGATGTACCATTTGTGGTTCCTTTTTCCACAACATTGACTCCAGGCAGCGAAGTGCCAGAATCGTCAGTGACCGTTCCTGTCACCGTTTTACTTTGTGCCAGTAAAGGGTAAGTTCCCAATACCAATACAAAAAATAATAGCAATTTTTTGATCATAATAAAGTTGTTTGAGTTAATAATTTAATTGAATTAAATATGGGTTGTATAAATAATATAATTAATAAATTTATTACTTTAAAAATCCAAATGCAATATAATTTCGACTAATGACAACGAGCAGAAGCTAAACAACCGCAATTTTATATGATATAACCCGTAAAAATTTCTAAAAAAGTAATTCAATTTTATGTAAAGTCTTAGATACAAGGTTAAAGAAGTAATATTCTGATGGAATTTAGACCCATCAGAATATTTTTTGAAATCATATTATTATGCTAATTTAATAACCACCAATAAATTAGTAATAGAATAAACTATCAGGTAACATAAGCTATTGCGCTCAAAAAATATAGTTCAATAATTTAATCTACAATGTTTGCTTATTTATCTGATTTTTATCACAAATGCCTCTTTATTCAACAATTTGGCCCCGGCATCATTTGGGAGTTGAATGGCCATTCCATTACTTTTTTTATTCCATTTTAATTTTTGTCCGGTCCCCAAAAGCTGTGCCTTGGTACCTCTTGATGGTACATAGTCGGGAAACACAATTTCCGATGGCAACTCAGTTTGCCCTTTTTCTACCAAATAGGTCAGATACACGGTTCCATCTGGCTTGGCCGTAACACATACATTGTCAAACTTAAAGGGCGCCATGGACCGTGTTCCATAAATAGCTTCCTTGTTGACGGACATCCAATCCCCAATTTCATTTAACAATTTGTAGGCTCCCTCATCCCATTCGCCCTCAGGGCTTGGCGCAATATTTAACAACAAATTTCCACCCTTGGCAACTATATCCACCAAAGTATGAATGGCCTCACGACCAGACATATATTTGGCATCAAAAGAATAGGACCATCCCCCACCGGCAATGATACATGATTCCCAAGGATAAGGAAGTGGTTTTTCCGGAACCCTATTTTCTGGTGTTAAATAATTCTGATTTTTTCCGTGAACGGCGCGGTCCACCACTATTAAGCCTGGCTGTTTTTCCCTTGCCTTGACTACAAGCTCATCCATCTTAATATCCTGGTTCACAATGCGATTCTTTAAATAACCATTGTCATTATTTACCAGCTGCTGCTCGTACCAATTGGTGATTTCAGATTTAGGCGTCTTAGCTACCCAACCACCATCGAGCCATAAAATATCCACCTTGCCATAATCCGTCAATAACTCCAGAATTTGGTTGTGTGTAAAATTAACATACGCCTGCCATTTTTCAGGGTTGGCCTCAGGTTCATAGTTCACATTTCTGTCGCGTGGCGGATAATAGGGATCCCAATAGGTAGGGGTATTCCAATCGGGCTTTGAAAAATAGGCCCCTGCCCATAAACCCTGGCCTCTGAAGGAATTAAATATTTCCTTGGTAATATTCGACTTGGGATTTGTTGAAAATGGTGTTTTAGGATCTGTTATTTTATAATCCGTGTATTTGGAATCGAACATGGAAAATCCATCATGATGCTTGGTGGTAAAAACCACATACTTCATACCTGCATTTTTTGCTGCTTTGGCCCATTTATCGGGATCAAATTTCACTGGATTGAAGGTCTTCTGCAATCCTTCATATTCTTTTTTGTACGTATTATAGTCACTGGGATCAGAACCCTTAGTCCGTTCACACCAGCCGTACTCCTCCGGACAAAGCGACCATGATTCCACAATCCCCCATTGGCTGTATGTGCCCCAATGCATAAGTAGACCGAATTTCATGTCCTGCCATTGTTCCAACTTTTCAAGCACCAATGGATTGGTTTCAGGAACATACCTTTCATCCTCATAGATTGCCTGGGCAATCATCCCCTGAAAAACCAAGGTAGTGACGAAGGCCATCAGTAAAAATTTATTTTTAATAATACTCATACGGTTCAAGTTTAATTAATTATAATTTCATCAGCAAAAAGCCAGGAAGGCAAACCCGCTGCGTGATGCCAGTAGGGTGTTTCTGTATTTAATGCCCTCACCTTTATATAGCGGCACCTTTTTTCATCAAAATCCAACTTAAAAAATTGGATGTCGTTCACTTTACTCTCCTTTGTTAAGGGCATCGGGTTATTTATGGTCCCCAAATTGAAGTAATGCTCATTATCCAAGGAAGCGGTATAGGCTACCTTTGATGGGAAAAACACTATGTGATTGGTAACCTGCAAAAAGGCCAAGGAAATTGTACTTATTTTCATTGGTTCACCCAAATCCACCACCACTTCCATATCATTGCCCTCATAGCCCAACCAACTGGCATAAAAACTACTTCCTCCAAGTGCCCCATCTGTCAATACCATTGGATCCTCTCCTGCATATTTTTTTGGTTTGGTATTGGTGACCACTTTTTTACCCATGGCCTTGTTTGGCATTCTAGCTACCTCCAAAGCAGACATATAATTTGCCAGATACTCTGTTACCGTAAAACCCATTTCGTTCATCAAAACCACATTATTCTCGGTACATGTTGCCTTAAAATTATCCAATAAGGTGATTACTAAGGGGTTTATGCTCTTTTTACCATCTTCCGTGGGAATCAAAAGTCGATAAACGTCCGTTAATCTCTTTCTACAAGCTTCCAAAACCGCATAATCCACCCCTAAGCGGGCCATTTTCAACCTAGCCAATATTTTAGGTTTAGCTGCAACCGCCTTTTCTGCCTCATTAAATATTTGAGAATAATCGGCTAACAAATCAGGACTCAAATAAGATGTAAATGCTTCGGACGGATCTCCATATAGAAACAAGAAAAAATCATTATCCTCCTTTATTTTGGCATGAATTTTAGTTATATATTTCTTTACATATGGTCCCGCCTCTTCGTAGTATCCGTTCGTAAAATCAGTCAACAAGGTCCCTAAATCTTGATCGGGATTCCAAAGGAGTTGGGCAGTAATATAAGATCTAAGTTCAAAAAGTTCGCTAGGATTGTTACTGTGCTGTTCAAAAACCCACTTGGCATTGTTATCCCTAAACAATTTTATATTTGGCTGCAGGGTATAAATATTGGGAAACGGAGCCAAGAAATTGGTGAACTGTGTAGTATAATCCCAAATTCTTATGTTGTTGGTCAACTTACCCCATCCCTTTAAATCGTTTGCAAAATCGGTGCATTTCTCTGCAATAGGTGCACTTCTATCACATTCTATAGAACAGAGTGTAATCAAAACATTATCCAAAGGTTTCGTCAAACATGGCTTCCTGGTATATTGATAGGCCAAAGTTGAAATCATCTTGTCCGGGAAAGTAGCTGCTACCTCGTTTACAAACCTTATCATAGTGCCGGATGGACTACCTTCTTCCTTATCTATTTTACTACAATTGTCGCATTGGCAATGTTGTTGATTATCATCCTGACTCACCGATAAAACACTAGCTTTGGGATATTGTTGAAACAAAGAAGCAACGGAATCCTTTACTATTGCCAAGACATCGAGATTGGTTAAACACAGCTGGGTAGGCAGGCGTTGATTGCCCCGCAAAGCATAATATTCCGGATGGGATTCATAAAATTTTTCCTCAGGTAAAAATTTATGGAAGGTATGTACCCTGGCACTAGGTACATAATTGGGGAACGATTCATGTGTCACCTTTTGTTTATCGGCAAAATCGTCATTATCATAAAATAATTTTGAATGCACCGTTCTAGTGGTAATAGAAGGAGCATACTCAAAATTTATAACTGGAAGATCAATAGTTTTGGAAGAAGGAATTTTCTCCACTCCGGGAGCATACCATCTACAACCCAAGTAGCGTTCCAAAAATTCGTATACTGCATACTTCGTTGCCTTATTAGATCCACCAAAAATATACAAGTTCTTATTTCCAGACCTAATGGCGATTTCATCCTTCTCCAAATTTTCGCCATTTATATCCCCAACGTATATCTTGCTCTTTTTTACATCTTGAGAGCTTTCATCCACCATTGGTAATTCTACTCCGCTAATTAACTGTAGATAGTGCTGGAGTGTTTCCGCCGATCTATATTGACTTTCCGTAGCATTGCCCATGAATACTATTTCATAGTCCGACTCCCCCTCATGCACTAGTTCTATCCCATCTATATTACAGGATGACAAAATCAATACTATGAATAAGAGACCTAGAAATCTGAATTTTGTCTTTATTATTTTCATCCTCAATTTGTTTTAGATCTAATTGTTCAATTTATACTCCAATGATTTACTGTTAACCAATTCTTCATGGGTTATAAAGTATCCTTTATGGAGTTTCCCTTGAATACTGATATTCTGGATAAACTGATTTTCTTCCGAAATATTGGAAGTTATAATCAGTTTTTCCTGCCGGTAATAATCAGTATCCAAATGAATGGTTATTTTATTAAATCTGGGTGTTGTGATTGCATATATAGGATTCGCAGGACTAACGGGATATATACCCATCATAGAAAATACTGCCCATGCCGACATGGTACCCGTATCATCGTTCCCTGGTAGTCCATCAGGAGCATTCTTGTAAAAGGTATTTAGCAAATCCGAAACCATTATTTGAGTCCGTTTTTCTTCCCCTTTTACATAATTGAACAAATAGGGATAAGCTATATCAGGTTCATTGGCCATATCGTATTGACCCTTGTCAAAAACATTCTGCAGACGATCGGTGAAGGCCTTTGTTCCTCCCATAAGCTTTATAAGACCTTTTACATCGTGGGCAACCATAAAGGAATATTGCCAAGCATTACCTTCTATAAAGCCTAAATTTTTCTCAAAATTGGCTCCGGATTCAGGGTTGTATGGCGTTAACCAACTTCCATCGTCATTTTTTGGTCTTAACAAGTTAAATTCCTTATCAAAAAGGTTACGGTAAGATACCGATCTTTTGGAGAAACGATTAAAATCTTCTTTTTTACCCAAGGCTTTGGCCAGTTGGGCAATGGCATAGTCAGAAATATTGTATTCCTGAGTGGTAGATACCGATCCGCTATTAATGGTTTTTGTTGTTAAATAACCCTTATCCAAATAATCCTTAAGTCCTGGACGAAGGGGGTTCCCTTCAATCTGATCCGCACTTTTAACCATGGCCGAATACGCCTTTTCCACATCAAAATCTTGTATACCCTTCAAATAGGTATCGGCAATTACGATTCCCGCCGGATCGCCCACCATAGTAGTGGTTTCCGTGGCATTTAGCTCCCATTTTGGCAACCATCCGCTTTCATCATAGATCTGGAGCATACTTTTTACCATATTGGACTGTTGCTTTGGATAGACCAAACTCATAAGCTGGTGCAAATTCCGATATGTATCCCAAAGCGAAAAAACGGTATAGCGGGTATCTTCCGTTTTTAAGGTTTCCCTTGTTTTCATTTTAGGATAGTCCCCATTAAAATCGTTGAGGGTACTAGGATGAATAAGGGTATGATATAGAGCAGTGTAAAACTTTACCTTATCCTCTTCCACGCCTCCTTCAACCTCAATCTTAGATAGATATTTGTTCCAGTTCTCCTTGGCTTCTGCTAAGATTTGATCGAAACTGCGCGTAGCTGTTTCCCTTTCCAGATTTTCACGGGCATTTTCAATGCTCACATAAGAAACCCCTACCTTCATTTCTACAACCGTAGGCTCCTTTAACTTATAACGCATATAGCTTCCAATACTATCCCCAACAACTTCTTTGGTGTAATTTGGCATTATACGCGTTTTCCCATTGTAACCCATCCATTCCCCTTCTGTTCCCTGGTAGGTAGTTGGTTTTTTCCAAACACCAAACTCATAGGCGGGCTTGGAAAATTGTGCAACAAAATAAACAGGATAAGCCTCATCCGGTTTGTAATAACAAAAAGAACCTACACTGCGCACACCTTCTATTTCCGTTGGAGAAACTACCCTTACGGAAGCGCCTTGTTCATTGGTCAACCCTAAGCCTAGATTAATCAATATGTTGGCATCCCCTTTTGGAAAAGAATATTTGCTTACCCCTACCCTAGTCGTTGCCGTAGCCTCTACCTTTATATTATAGTTGTCTAAAATATTGGAATAATATCCAACTTCTGAAATTTCATTGGAATAGGCGGTTCCGTATTTAAGATGCTCAACTTCCAATTCTCCTGTGGTGGGCATGGCCAGAATCACCCCCAACTCTGGGCAACCTACACCACTTAGATTAACATGACTAAAACCTGTCAAGAAAGTGTTTTCCTGTACATATGGCGTGGACAACCATCGACTATCTTTTTCCAAGGGTAAATTTTTAGGACCTGCCACGTTAAAAGGGGAAACGCTAACCATTCCCCTAACCGCAATTGGTCCTGGATTGGTTGTGCCAAAATTAGAAGTTCCAATAAAGGGATTCACATAATCCACAGGTTGTTTTTGGGCATAAGTTCCAATGGAAAAAACTGCCAAAAACAATAAAATTTTATGTTGTAAGTTCATAGTTGTTCTTTACTATTTATGTTTACATTGAATGGCTTCAATCTTAAATTCGCACCCCCAGCTCCTATCAAGAGGGGAGTTCACTGTATCCTCCTTAATTAAATTTATCCGTTCATTGAACATCCATCCCACTATAACTTTCATTAGACTTGAATCAAAAAAGCTGTCTCCTCTTACCGTCATATAACCTATTAGTTACTTTACTTCTATTTATTCAATCTCGATCAATTCTCCTCTTGAGAGAGCATTCTCCGCGTTTGGGCGGAGCTAGGGGTTTTTATGGTTTTTCTTCATAATCCTGAATATAAACTTCTATAGCCCTCAATACATTGTCCATAACCCTCAATATTTGGTCATCGGTAAAACGTAAAATCTCAATACCCAAATTTTTCATTTTATCCTCCTTTACTACATCCTTATCATAAACTTCAACTATGCCGTGTGAATAACCGTCAACTTCAATACCTAACATAAGTTCCTGGCTAAAGAAATCCAAAATATGGTTGTCTATTGGTTTCTGACGATGAAAATCATAGCCATACATCTGTTTTGATTTCAACTTTAACCATAGTATTACTTCTGCTTTCGTACTATTATTACGCAAATCACGAGCTAATTGTTTCAATTTAGAATTATAAGGAATGATTTTCCTTTTTTTTATTTTTTGACTTTTTTAAGCTCTTCATTTTACACACCCCTAGCCCCTCTCGAGAGGGGAGTTCCTTGTAACCTCAGAATTTAATTTATTCTTAAACGAATAATATTCATCAAATAGTTTAAAAAAAAGTGCTTTATGGACTCGACCCAAATACGATTTTCTATTATTAATGGTATTTCATTCGTATTTAACCAACATCTATTCCTCCTGTCTAGCGAGAAGGTCTCTGGGGCCGCATCATTAAGTTTATCCTTTCAATAAAACGTCCATTTTACAATTATTTCAAAAAAAAACTTACATCTAGCAATAATTCTCCATCTCCATAACTTTTACGCCTCTTAAGGGACAACCCATATTAAAATAAACGGCAACCATTCCCCTCTTGAGAGGGGTTAGGGGTGTGTTTTACCAAGTCTTCAAATTACTCCACCACCACCTCATCAACAAACATCCAAGAGCCTCCTCCAGTAGGTGAACTCCCTAAATTTGTTGCTATAACCTTAATATATCTTGCGGTTTGTTTCTCAAATCTTAACTCAAAATCCTTCAATTCCGAACCATTATTTGCCGCATATTCCCTTTTTACAATACCTGTACTTTCAAAGGTATTTCCCTCTTCCGAAAGCAAAATCTCCACTTGGATTGGAAAGTAGATTCCAGAACCTTGATTTTCCATAGCCCCAACAGTGATTTTATCCAATTCCGTGGGAGACTCCATATCAATTACCAATTCCATATCACCACCTAGCCAGCCTTGCCATTGGCCATCATGAAAATTTTTGGAACCACGAACTACGTTTACCATACCCAATTCTTTGGCTCCCTGATAACTGTCGTGGTATTTTTTAATATAGGTTACAGGTTTTCCAACAGCCTTATGATAGGTAATTGTTTTTTCAAATAAGGCGCCTACAGGTTTAACTTCTTCAAAAACTTGTGCCTTGATGGCGGTTGTCTTTTTGATCTCTATTGGAGCAGTATACTGTTCTGAGGCCGAAATAATATCGCTGCCATCTAGGGTAAAGCGAATATCAGAGTCAGGAAATTCCGCTTTAAGCGCTACCGATATTGCTGAACTTTGTGGATCCACCGAAATCTCAGTTGTTACCTGATAGGCACTTTTGGCATAATTAATTCCCATTATGCCATATCGCTCAAATAGGCTAGAAACTCTTTTTGAGAAATCGTCCCAATTTCTATTTACTTTACTACTCCACACTGCTTCGGCCAAGGCAGCCAAGCGAGGATAGGTCATATACTCCGCCTGGACATTGGTCGGTACATATTCCGTCCATAAATTGGCCTGCCCTCCTAAAACATGTTTCGCTTGCTCTGCTGTCATTTCCTCGACTACAGGATCAAATTGATATACCTTGCTTAGCGGTAAATTGCCACCCCAAGCCAAGGGCTCAACATCTTGGTCCCCTTGGTAATAATCAAAATAACAATGCGAATTTGGACTCATAACTACATCGTGACCGGCTTCAGAAGCTTCCATCCCACCCTTTACACCCCGCCAACTCATGACGGTTGCTCCGGGTGCCAAACCACCTTCCAATATTTCGTCCCATCCCAATAAAATTCTTCCGTTTGAACTTAAAAAACGTTCCAACCGTTGAATAAAATAGCTTTGAAGTTCCTCTACGTTGACCAATCCTTCTTCTGCCACTCTTCTTTTGCAATCAGGGCAGATTTTCCAGTTGGTCTTTGTAGCCTCATCACCACCCACATGGATATATTGTGATGGGAACAACTCCATCACCTCCAATAAAACATTCTCCAAAAACTCAAATGTAGAATCCTTACCAGGGCAATATATTTCAGTTATGGGCCAAACACCTCCAGAGGGTACCATAATAGGCTCTTGAATGCAAGATAGTTCTGGATATGCCGCTATAGCGCTCATTACGTGGGCCGGCATTTCTATTTCCGGTACAACCGTTACGCCCCTACTACTGGCATAAGCTACAATTTCCTTTATATCCTCTTGTGTATAAAATCCTCCATAAGTAGTTTCAGTCCCCAAATCCGGCGTTGGTCTTCCATTCCATGGCTTGTTTTCTTGGTCTACCCTAAATCCACCAACTTCCGTTAATTTTGGGTATTTTTTTATTTCAATGCGCCACCCTTGATCATCTACCAAATGCAAGTGCAACGTATTCAACTTTAGCAAGGCCAATTGGTCTATAGTAGCAAGAATATAATCCTTATCAAAAAAGTGCCTAGAAATATCCAACATAAAACCACGCCATTTAAATCGAGGGCTATCTTTGATCTCCACATTGGGAACATCCCAGTTTACATTTTGTACCAGCTCCTTGCTTTCTATCGCCACTGGAAGCAATTGTCTAATTGTTTCCAAACCATATAAAAAACCCTTAAAGCCATTGGCGGTAACAACGACATTATTATCCGTTACTCTTAGGGTATATTCCTCTTCTTTAAGGTTGGAATCCAAGGATAATTGAACAAAATTTTTGTTGGGAAGATTAGAAACCACATCCATATTCCATCCCGCAGCATCCGAAAATTTCTGCCGTAACACTTCTACAACATTAGTCATATCATTGGCAACAACAAATTTAGTATCCTTCGTAAATCGAAAAGCACCTTGGTTAAATTTCATTTCCAATGGCTTGGGAATAATATTTATATCCGTTTCCGTAAAAATAGTTTTACTTTTCTCTCCGCACCCCACTAGGGCAACTAGCAGTAGCATACTAAAGCTTTGAATTATTCTCTTTTTCATTTTACTCCCGTTATTCATTTCTTTTGACCACACTACGAGTTTAGTAGATCATGTTATTCATCAAGACTCTGGAATTTCCCATCCTCACTTATCTTCAATATTTTTCCGGTAAATGGACTTTTTACCCAAATATTATATCCAAATCTGTGCTTTTCAAAACTGGGCTTTACAGACTTTCCAAAAATATTTTTGGGCATTGTCACCAACTTTTCAGCATCTTTTTTTCCCTGTAAAACTCCTCTGTAGAGGAAATATAAATGCCATTTTATGTAATCGTCCTGCGGAATTGAAAAACTGGCCTTTCCACCCACTTCTTCTGAAGAAAAATAAACATAGCCCCAATGTTCCGGCTCATGCATATTAATAACTCCTTGTGGTGACCATACCCAATTATATTCTGGAAGAAACTTACCTGTATCATCCTTTTTCCTGGAATACCTTCCGTCCGTTAGATCAAAGTGCCAGTTTACCCTAGAAAAATTAATCCTCCAAAAATCATTCTCAGGCACATTATTACCATTGCTTGCCTCAGTAATCACCTTCCATGGAATAGCTACTTCAACCGTCCATCCCGTATCCATATCCGATGAATTATTTAATGTTCCATCTACACTTACCGCCGTTTTCACTCCCTGAATATCCCAACTATCGATCACTTTACCATGATTCCTATATGGCTTGGTAAGAAATAGGTCCCAGAGCGTATTATTGGCATTCATTTCGTATTCGTAATAATTATGAGTGTCACCATCGGGGTCTATAAAAATTTCAAAATCATTGTTATAAAAAATAACGGTATCCCTTTGCTTTAAAGTGGCCCAAACATGTGGCTCATTTATTTCCGCCATGACATAGAGGTAGTCGTTATCCCATAACATTTTCATCCTGGTCTTATATTTAGGCGTCATTTTACCTTCTATATCAATATAATCTTGGGACCAGGGGGCCTTTTGCCATGAAACATCATCACCTTTTCCATCTATTACCAAAGTTTCATTCGCCTTAAAAGCGATATAATTCCTAGGTACTGCCTCTTGGGCCTTAACTATGTTTGTGCTTATAGACAAAATCAAAAGCACCAATGTCCAGATTCTGGTTTGGTTGGAATAAGTGGTTTTCATATTTTAGTTTTTATACTTTCTAATCAACATTTAATTTGCACTCGGAAAATATGGAACTATAAACTATTCTCTTTTGTGAATTTTACGATTTCAGAAATACGTCCAAATGCCAAGCCGGTAACTGTATCGGCCGCCCCATAATAAATGGCAACCTTGTCCTCCTCAATGGAATGTAGCGCAGCGCAAGGAAATACTACATTTGGCACATCGCCCACGCATTCATAATTGGTCTGTGGGGACAATAAATAAGGTTTGGTTCTAAATAATACTTGATCTGGCCGCTCTTTATCCAAAATAGCCGCTCCCATGGAATATCTAAACCCATTACAAGTATTTATAACACCGTGATAAAACGTTAACCATCCTTCATCTGTTAGTATAGGAATTGGTCCTGCCCCAATCTTGGTACATTGCCAGGCACTGTCAACAAATGGGGTAACCTTCATAACACATCTATGTTCTCCCCAAAATTTCATATCAGGACTGTAGCTGATGTAAATATCACCAAAAGGTGTATGACCATTGTCGCTAGGCCTACTTAACATAGCATATTTTCCACCTATTTTCTCTGGAAATAACACCCCATTTCTATTAAAGGGCAAAAAGGCATTTTCACATTGAAAAAATTCCTTAAAATCGAAGGTATAGCCAATACCAATTGTCGGGCCATTATACCCATTACACCAGGTTATCCAATACCTATCCTCTATAAAGACTACCCGGGGATCGTACTTATAATCGGATTCGATCATATCGGTATTTCCGGCCTGAAACTGAATGGGATCATGGTTAATGTCCCAATCTATACCATTCTTACTAAACCCGGCAAAAATATTCATTTGCACAGCTTTATTGTCACAACGAAATACCCCAGCAAAACCCTCATGAAATGGCACTACCGCACTATTAAAAATACTATTCGAAGAAGGTATAGCATCCCTCTTTACCACGGGGTTCTCTGTATATCTCCAAACTACATCTGCACTATCGGCAGGCCTTTCTTGCCATGGAATGTTACTCACTTTATTTGTATTTAAATATTATAACTAATCTTAATTCTCTCTAATGTACTATATCTAAAACTTAGTTCTAGAAACTTGTCTATTTTTCTAATTTGGTATCTTTCGAACTTTATCCAACCAAGTGAATTTAAGAATTGCCGAGGTGACACCAAAGACTATCAAGGCAATTAAGGCCTTGGGGTAATCCCTAATCATAAAGTAAATGGGGAGCACGATCATACTGGATTGCCAAATTACACCCACAACACAATTCATCATATCCCACCAAAATTCATTGTTCTTTTCAAATTTGGAATCTTCGGCCTTTAATTCTTTATAAATCGGACTCCACCAACCCCAAGGTTTCACATTTTTATAGAAGGATTTTAACACTTCCTTATCGGTGGCAGGACTAAAATAAGTTCCCAAAAACGAACCCAAAATAGAAACTCCAAAAATAATGGGAAAAAGGTAAATGGCATGGACATGGGAAAGATCGTACAGCAAGCTATCCTCCGCAAAATTACCTTTATTGTTATCCAATACAAATTGTAAGGATGCGATAACCAAGCCGGA
>Ga0222651_1001157_pt1 | contig 13676 bp, 8 predicted proteins | sample AntAcemetagen369_FD_179855 | JGI IMG/M metagenome (GOLD analysis project Ga0222651, IMG submission 179855) | Saline water microbial communities from Ace Lake, Antarctica - #369 | ecosystem: Environmental > Aquatic > Non-marine Saline and Alkaline > Saline | place: Antarctica: Ace Lake | collected...
TGGCCGTCGGCACCGGCCTCCCCTATCATGCCGGAATTGCTTCCGCAAAAGGTGCTCTCGAAGGACTTGCGAGAACACTTGCCGCTGAGTTTTCCCCTGCGATCCGAGTCAATTGCATCGCCCTCTCTCTAACCGATACCCCACTTGCTGGGAACCTTCTTTCAACAGACGAAAAGCGGAAAGCTTCCGCGGAACGTCATCCCCTCAAGCGAATCGGGGATCCTGAGGAAGTGGCGAAAGCGGCCTCATTTCTACTCAGTCAGGAATCAGGATTTATGACCGGACAGGTCATGAGAATTGATGGCGGCATCTCCACTCTAAAGATGCTCTAGGGAGCGAGCCCTGCCCCCTTTTTCCGAATGCCCTCTCCGGTAACGCTCATCTTTCCGCACCAGCTTTTCGCTGAGCACCCGGCGCTGAAGGAAGGGTGCCCCGTATTCCTAATTGAGGACACTCTGTTCTTCGGAGATCGCCATGCCGCTCCGGGAAAATTTCATAAACAGAAAATCGTGCTTCACCGTGCCTCGATGAAGGCCTTCCAGAAACGTCTCGAAGGAGATGGATACGAAGTGACTTACATTGATTACGAAAGAACCCGGACAATCGAAGTCATTCTAGCAGAGTTAGTGGAGTCTCATCAATTCGATGAAGTGATTCTCACCAAACCCACCGATTTCCTCCTCGAGAAAAGAATCCGTAGATTCACTGTCTCGCATCAGGTGAAATTAACGATCACCGACACGCCCATGTTTTTGACCCCTCCTGAGTGGGCGGAGGAACAGTTCGCGAAGCGGAAGAAACCGTTCATGGCGGCGTTCTATGAGGCTCAACGAAAGCGGATCGGGATTCTCCTCGATGAGGAAGGAAAACCTGCCGGTGGGAAATGGAGCTACGATGATGCCAATCGTAAATCGATGCCTAAGCGGGGCCTCGAGACGCCACCCGAACTGGCCTCGCCCCAGTGCGCAGAAGTAAAAGAAGCCCTTTCCTACGTCGAGGAGAACTTCAGTGATTACCCCGGCAGGACCGACTCATTCGCTTATGCCGTGACGCATGAAAGTGCGGGAAAATGGCTCGAAGATTTCCTCAGGAATCGCTTCGTGAATTTCGGGCCTTATGAAGACGCTCTCTCAAGCTCCGAACGAACGCTTTTTCACAGCCTCCTGACACCGGCACTGAATATCGGATTGCTCACCCCGGAACAAGTCGTTAGCCGGGCGCTTGCATTCGCAGCCGAACACGATGTCCCCCTCAATTCGCTGGAAGGTTTTATCCGGCAAATCATTGGCTGGAGAGAGTTCATATATCTGATGTACTGCCGACACGGCGTGGAGATGAGAAACGGAAATCACTTCGACCATCATCGGAGCATTCCCGATTCGTTTTGGACGGGTAACACCGGCATCGATCCGATCGATCTCGTGATCCGCCGGGTTCACGAGCATGGCTACGCTCACCATATTGAACGGCTCATGGTGACAGGTAATTTCATGCTTCTCTGCCAATTCGAGCCTGACGAAGTTTACTCGTGGTTTTCTGAACTGTTCATCGACGCCTACGACTGGGTCATGGTTCCCAACGTTTACGGCATGAGCCAATTTGCCGATGGCGGGATTTTTACGACAAAACCCTACATTTCAGGCTCCAATTACCTGAGAAAGATGTCCGACTACAAAACGGGGCCTTGGTGTCAGGTTTGGGATGGACTCTTCTGGAACTTTATTGACCAGCATCTCGATTTTTTTAAAAGCCAACATCGACTTGGAATGATGGTTGCCACTTTCAATCGCATGGATGACGAAAAACGAACCGGACATCTCGAAACGGCCGCTGAGTTTCTAGATCAACTTTAAATCGAAGGCCACTGTTTGAGCGTTACGCGCTCGTCCCTTCGATTAGCTAAAAACATCAACCTCCGAAATGAAAACCCCTGAGGTTTACCGTTCCTGTGCAATGGCAAACCGGTTCGCAATTGTTTGAGCATGCCAGGAGAATCGGTGAAATCAAAAACAAGCTCACCTTTGTTCACGAAACAAATCAGGGTTTCTTTCACGAGGGTCTCAACCTCGTTCCACTCGCCTCCCTTCTCAGACTCCGCTGCGAATCGCCCGACGATTTCCGTATCGAACCAAGCCGTCCCGAAGACTACACTCCCTCTGTTTCCGGAGCATCAGCATCAGCAGCAACGACGCTGCTACCTCCCTTGCCCATGAACGCAGAAATCCAGCGGAGGTCGAAACTGTTATCGAGCATCACTTTCACCATCATTGTCAACGGAACCGCGAGTAACATTCCAACAGGCCCCCATACGAATCCCCAAAACAAAACAGAGAGAATCACAATCACGGTGGAGATCCCAAATCGATCGCCCAATAACATGGGCTCAAGAAAGTTTCCTATCGCGACGTTAATAATCAGATAGAGAGCGAGGACAGCAGCAGCCCACCAAAATCCGTGTGAAATAAGTGCCAACAACGTCGGAGGAATCGCGGCGACGATTGATCCTATCGCGGGCACATAATTGAAGAGGAATGCGACCAGTCCCCACAGTAAAGGAAACTCGACTCGAAATATCACGCAAACGAGGGTCGCGAGTAATCCCGTGGCAAAACTCACTGCGGTTTTAATCCCCAGATACTTCTGAATATCCTGTGAAGTGTTTTGAAAACGACTCAAATCAGGCCCCCTCACGTTGAGAACATCGCGCACTTTGTTGGCATAACTCCCCGACTCGGCGAGGACGAAAATCATGACAATGAGAGCGAAGAAGCTTTGCGTCGCCAATGTCGTGAACCGGGAAACCACATCGAATTGCCCGATGAACTCGACCGCTCGATTCGTGTCAAAATAATCATCGACGAGATCCTTAAAACTGAGGGAGCCCAGATTAAATGTTTTTCCTGATTCTTCCCCGCCAACATCAGCTTCGCCTACTTTCTTCTCGACGCCCTTTCGCACCTTCTTTACTTCAGGATCGACAATCGACTCTTGATTCGTAATGCCCTCGCCCTCTCTCGTTTGTGCCCAGAAATCCCCAAAACGCTGGAACTGCTGATCCATCTCGACCGAAAAAGTAGCCGCTCTGTCTCGGAGCAATTCGGCGTATCCTTTCGTCTTTTTTTGAAAATCGCCGAGGACACTGAAGGCAAGAAAAACAATAAACCCGAGAATCAAAAGATCGACGAGAACGGTGGTCAGGACCGCAAGGGGGCGAGGAAATCCGCGTCGATCAAGCCAATTTAAAATGGGCAGCGAAAGAAGCGCCAGAAAGAACCCCAACATGATCGGAATAAACAGCTCGGCGGCTGATTTCAGTCCCGCGACAACGACGATGACACTTGCCAGCGACAACAAAACACGGATTCCACTCCCTGCCTGTTTTCTATTCGTTGCCCCCTCGTTTTTCATTGTGCGAAAACATCCCGAATGCGGGAGACTAAACAAGGGATTTTTCCAACTGAAATGCGAACAGTTCCCGAAAATATGCCTTACGATAGGAAACGGGGGGAGATAGTGGCGAAGTCAGGTTCCACCTTTGCTGCGCTGCTTCGCTAAGCTATCCTATCGCAGCCTCTCGATGCCGTCGTTCCCATGAAAGAAAAACTCCGCCTCATTTCTCTTCTTCTCTGTTTTTTCTTCGGTCCCTTCGCCTACCTCGCGATCGCGATGAAGGGAATGACCTTTCTAAACTGGCTTCTGCCGGGCGCTCTTCTCGTTTGGCTCATACTCCTCGGAATCTGGTTCCTTATTTTCGGTTCCCCCCGTTTTAAGATTCGACTGCGACGTCTTCTGATCGGAATCGGCGTCTTCATTCTCCTCGGAATCCTTGCGGGCAAGACCCTGCAATACGAAGGGTCAGCTTCGGGATCCTCTTTTCCCAAATTCTCGTGGATTTGGAAGAAAGAGACGGCCAGTGAAACACTCGCTACGAAGAACGAGATTTTCGCCACCTCGAAGATCCCATCGGATAAGATCGCCAAGGCCAGCGATGATCTCCTCAATTTTTTGGGGCCCGATCGAAACGGCAAATGGGCAACCTCTCGTTTTAATCCCGATTGGAAATCGAGCCCCCCGGAACTGCTCTGGCAGAGAAGCATCGGGAGAGCCTGGTCCAGTTTTGTCGTTCAGGGAAACAAGGCGATCACGCAGCAACAGAGCGGAGACAACGAGGAAGTCATTTGCCTCGATATTTCAGACGGTGAGATACTTTGGCAACACTCGGACAAGGGCGTTCGGCTGCTCCTTGAAAAGGCAGAAAATGGAGGAGCCTCCATGGGAGGTGACGGCCCTCGTTCTACCCCTTCGATATTTGGTGAGAGGGTTTTCAGTCTTGGCTCAACCGGTATCGCAAACTGCCTTAACATCGCCGACGGCCAGTTATTATGGAGTCGAAACGTGATCAAGGAATACGACGGAGAAGTTCAACGCTGGGGGAGCGCGAACGCCCCGCTTGTTATTCCAGCTCAAAATCTCGTTATTTTTGCCGGAACTGACAAACCCGGCGCCACCTTGATTGCCTGCGACATCGGCACGGGAGAATCACGCTGGGTTTATCAAGGAAGCGGAGCAAGCTACAGCTCACCACGGATCATGACTTTTGCGGGAGTTGAGCAACTCGTGAGCGTCAACGCGAAAGACGTCACTGGTCTGAGTCTGAACGACGGTAAGGAACTCTGGAAATACGAATGGTCCGGAAATTTCCCCAAAGTCGGACAACCACTCCGAGCCGGTCAGAACCTGCTCCTCGTCACCGCGAGCTATGGCATAGGCAGCCCCCTCCTGGAAATTTTAAAAAAAGGAGAGCAATGGGAAGCCACGAAAGTCTGGAATTCGACGCGAATGAAAACCAAATTCAGCTCAGCTGCGATTATTGACCAACACGCTTATGGACTCGATGAAGGCCGACTTGCCTGTATCGATCTCAAGACAGGAAAGAAAGTATGGAAAGGGGAAAAATTCGGCTTCGGCCAACATCTCCTCTTTGGAAATCAATTGCTCATCCAGGCAGAGAAGGGCTACCTCGCCACGGGAAAGATTACGCCTCTAGGCTACACTGAAACGGGCCGCATCGAAGCGCTCAACAACATGACTTGGAATGTACCCGCCATCGCTGGGCGATTGCTCCTCGTGAGGAATGACCGGGAAGCAGCCTGCTATTTGCTTCCCGAGAAAATTGGCCCGAACTAAGCCCACTTTGCTCGTTAGACTTTCACCGCCGCTGAGCTGCCTCGACATGAAAGTATTTTCAGCTCTTCACTCTCATCGGCGACCAATTTGATGTGATCCTTTTAACGGGCATCCCATAAGATGATACCCCATCACTAAAAGCAGAAGTGATAATCACTATTCTTAACGTCGCGTTAAAATTGTCTGAACGCTAGTGCGTGTGATCGAATCGGGAGCTGTCCTTTACGGTTGTCCAAAACGAGACGGGTTCGCAAGGTTTCACGGGAAAAGACGGTATCAGGAGATCCAGATTCGATGGCCTCAGCAGTGATTACCGCGGCTTCGCCACGATCCACGCTTAAAATACTTTGGAGCAAAACAGGCAGAGGGAGAACCTTCCCAACCTTCAGCCCCAGCGCATAAACGACAGGAACATGAATCATCAATTTCAGATTATCAATTTTCGCAAGCTTCACGATGGGCCTGTTTTGAGCGCCCTCCTGTGGCCGTGTTGCCTTTCTAAGAGAAAGATCACGGATTTCTTTAAGTCAATGTCAGGAATCTTGTTTTTCCGATGAGTCCCGCTCAGATCGATCTCGTTCTCGCTCCAAGAAAACCGAAACTCGCCTCACGAAAAAGATGCGCACCAAAAGCGAATGCAGCCCTGCGTGAGTCACGCGGACCCGCTTCCCCTCTATGCAAATCACTGTGAATCACATAAGATATCGTTACTATTAAATTATGTTTGAGAATCACACCTGCGAGATAACCGTCCCAACCTCAGGAAAAGGCACTTACGAGATCACGAAAGAGCTTGAGGGAATTGTTGAGAAAGCCCATTTCACATCGGGTCAGTTAACCGTTTTTGTGTGTCACACCAGTGCGAGTCTCGTCATCATGGAAAATGCTGATCCCGAGGCGCGAACTGACCTCCATTCGTTCTTCGATCATCTCGTTCCCGAAGATCTCCCTTTTTTGGTTCACACTTACGAAGGCCCCGATGACAGCCCAAGTCATCTTCGGATGGCGCTCACGAGGACCAGCGAGGTGATTCCAATTCACGAGGGACGCCTCGCGCTGGGAACCTGGCAGGGGGTTTTTCTCTTTGAGCATCGCCACGCGCCTCACACGCGAAAGCTCGTCATTTCAATCATCGGCACCTCCGCCTAAGCGGAAGTAAGTCCGACCTTTTCAGCGATTCGGACAAACTCGGTACGCTTTAACTTCATCAGGCTCTTTGAAGCGAAGAAAACCACCACTGCCGCAGGCAAAAGGAGACTGGCGCTAATAACTCCAATGCCGAAAATATGTGCGGGGATTTCTACGAGGAGGATTGGCAGAAATAGCAATCGAGTGAGCATTTGAGGTCGTGCCAGCAAACGAAGTCGGGTGAGACGTCCGTCATTTTCGTGATACTCACTCACCGTGAGCACCGCCCAGTTCCAGAAAAGACCGCGCTTGAAAATAATATCGGTCTTTCCGGTAGCGTCGTCTTCTGACTTCGAAAACCCCTCTCGGATCGCAGCAAGAAGCTCGTCTCGCCCCACCCCGTCCTCACCCCAGAAACTCATCTCCTCGCCCAGTTTCCACCACGGAGAAACTGCCTTGCGGGCGGCCAATGCACCGAGCACACCAATGCTCTGTGTCCATTTAGCTTGCTTCCATCCATATCGGATTCGTGAACTGCTCCGAAAGAATCCCTGCAGCAAGATCAATCCCGCCAACTTGAGCCGCGAGATTTTAGAATCAAATCGAGGGTCAAGTCGCGAACGATTCGCTCGCTTCAGAGCGACACGAAACGTCCCGAATGCCATCGCAAGAGCAGGAATCCAAAGCCAAGTCACCCACCACCCGGCACACCCTAGTGACAAGGCAAAAAACCACCAGACGACGTGCAAAACCACATCTCCCATTCCCGACTCTGGCGAAGGATAAACGAGCTGAAATGGCTCGTAACCATATCGGCCATGGTAAACGATCGAGCCCGAGGGCGGTCGCTCACTGTAAACCTGCCCCTTCCACACCGCTCCGCCCAGACCAAGGAAACGCTCCTGATGAGAGGGCATCAACATCGCCTCGGCACGCCCGTAGCCAATCTGCTGAAGGAAATACGCACGAGGCGTAAAGCGACGATAGTGCCAGACAAAGGCTGCGGCGACGAATCCCAGATCATACCCGGCATCCGTGATTCGCCAGCAAAAATCAACGTCGTCACCGGCGGTGCGAAAGATAGGATTGAACCCTCCAATCTTTTCAAAAACATCACGCCGAACCGCAATATTACAGCCAGGAAGGTGCTCTGCCTCGGTATCCGTAAGCAGCACATGAGCTGGCCCTCCGGGAGCCGCAATGATACGGGCCTGAGTCCCTGACTCCGGCAGAGGAGGGATATTCGGCCCGCCTACGCACCCGATATTCTCTCCTTTTTCAAAACCCTTCACAATCCAAGTGAGCCAATCCGGCTCCACGATACAATCATCATCCGTGTAGACGAAAAGATCGCCGGTAGCGGCCGCTGCTCCTATATTACGCGCCACGCTTAGCCCGCCGTGCTCAACCGAGTGCCGTTTCACCCGGTCGTACAAAGCCGCAATTTGATTCACCCGATCATCGCCACCGTCGTTGACTAAAATCAGCTCTAAATTCGGGTATTCAAGAGCCACCAGCGAATCGAGACAGGAAACCAAAGTCGCGCTCCCTTTATAGGTGCAAACAATCACCGAAACTTTCGGAGTTCCCTTTAGATCAATCAACTCCCCCGGCCTCACAAGCGGCTCCCAGCACTCTCGAACGACATCCAGCGCTGGCTTGGGCGAAGCATCGCGCCGCGTCAGACCGAAGCTCCACTCCGTAATTGTCGCGCCACCTCTCTGCCAGAGATCGCTCCACGCAAAAATCGTCGTGCCCGCTCCACCGGCCCGACAAACCGCTTCAATGTGCCACTCCAGCATCGCTGCCTGCTCAAGTTCCCCGTGCCCCTCCGTGTCAACGCCGAACTCGGAAATCAAAAGAGGCTTATCCCCTGCCAGGTTCTGCAACCGCTCAAGATAGCTTCCTAGCGTCTCCGGCGTCTCGAGATAGAGGTTAAACGCCGTGAAATCCTGATTTCGGGGAAGTAAGTATTCCGTGCTCGGATAATTGGCGTAGGCAAAGAGCGCATCAGGATCGTTGGCGTGCCCCAGATCAATCAAACGTTCCAACTGCTCGAGAACTCGCTTTCGGCCCATCCACCGAACCAGCGTCGTTTCGATTTCGTTGCCCACAAAATAGCCAGCGAGAGCGGGGTGCCCTCGAAACATACGAATCGTCTCAAGAAGCCTCTGATCGGTCTCCGCGAGAATATAGCTATTTTTGAAAAAATCGACGTGCTGCGACCAGGGAATCGTGATGAAAACCCGAAGACCGATCTCCGCACAGTGATGCATAAAGTCGAGTGACGGAATTTCATAGACCCTGATCGTATTCGCCCCAAGGCCATGACGAATACGGTGCAATTCTGAGCGCCCTTCATCCGGAAAAGCCCCTGCGGGAAAAGGACCGAATGTAACCACTTTTAGAAACACCACCTCACCGCCCTCACGAAAGTACTTACCGGAGACCTGAAGAGGATCATCGATGGCCGAGACGGGAATTTCGAGAGGAGACATACAGGGAACCAACAGGGCTGTGCCCAACGGGCTTAGATCATCGACCTAACAGGGTTTAATTAATGACCCAACAGGTTTTAGACGGAGAGTCAACAGGGTTTAGTAGAAGAAAAACACCACTTCTCTCCCTTTTTCCTTTATCTCCCTCATGGGGACTCTCATTGTCCCACCCCGAGTGCTAGAGTTTGTGCGAGGGAAAAAGTCGGCGTATCAAATGTCGGATCTCTCTCTGCCTCTTCATGGAAAACAAATACCGGATTCTCCACACCGCCGATTGGCATCTCGGAAAATTGCTGAACGATCAGTCCCGCGATGAGGAGCATGGCCTGTTTCTGGAATGGTTGCTCGGAGCAGTGAAGGAAGAGAAAATCGACGCCATCATCGTCGCCGGAGATATTTTTGATACCGCGAACCCTCCGCAGAGTGCGCTTCAGCGATACTACGATTTCGTCTCGCGACTCTTTACGCAAGGCGATTGCCAACTGGTGATTATTGCAGGCAATCACGATTCAGCGGCCCAATTGGAGGCTCCCAAAGAGGTTTTAAATTCGCTCAAGACTCATGTCGTCGGCTTTTTACCGGAGGATCCAAAAGACCGCATCCTCTATCTGCCCGACGCGAAAAACCCCAAAGCAGCGATTGCCTTAATCCCCTTTTTGCGGGATCGCGACCTCCGCGTCGGCAAAGCGGGGGAAAGCGCGGAGGAAATCCGTGCTCAGTTGGCGGAGGGAATTTCGGCACGCTATGCGGAAACCGCGAAAGTAATGAAGGACGCGGGGGTGAACTGTCCCGCCATCGCGACCGGACACCTCACCGTAGTCGGATCCGAGACCTCAGACAGCGAACGGGACATTCACATTGGCGGGCTGGGTTCGGTCACTCCCGGGCATTTCCCAACGACCTTCGATTATGTGGCGCTAGGGCATTTGCATCGCCCTCAAGCCACCGACGAAAACGGTAGGGTTCGCTATTCAGGTTCGCCGATTGCTCTCAGTTTCAGTGAATCGAAAGATAAAAAAGAAGTGCGTATCCTCGAAATCTCAGATCGGAAAATTGAGCAAAGCGCCCTCCCCATTCCTGTTTTTCGAAAATTATCGCAACTCAGGACTAGCACCGCCGAGCTGGAAAAAGCACTCTCCGGGTTTTCGGAAAAAGCAGGAGAACTCCGCACCTGGGTGGAACTGATCGTCGAAGATGCCTTACTGGAAGACAATTTAGCCGAACGCGTCGCCGGTTTGATCACAGATCGTGACTTCGATGTCCTGAAAGTGATTCGAGGACGAGCCGATACCCTCGTGAGCATGTCCGTAGAAGAGGTCACGGACGACGAAGCAATCGAATCGCTCCTCGATCAACCGGTTCGCGTCTTTGAGCATTTATTAGAACAACAAGAACAGTTCAGCGAGGAGGAAGTGGCCGATCTGAAGCGGGCATTCTCCCGGCTTGTGGAACTGGAATCACAACCCGAACTGATCGAAGCCCAATGAAAATCCTCAGCGTACGGCTTCACAATCTCAATTCTCTGAAAGGGAAACATCTCGTCCGGTTCGACCGCGAACCTCTCGCCAGCGCAGGCTTATTTGCCATCACCGGCCCAACCGGAGCCGGAAAAACAACCCTGCTCGATGCGATCACACTTGCCCTCTATGGAAAGGTGGCGCGCTACGGGAACGAATCGAACCCCGAGCACGTCATGACTCGTCACTGCGGGGAATGCTCTGCCGAAGTCGAATTTGAGGTGACCTCCGGTGTCTACCGTGCCGCCTGGGAGCGACACCGCGCAGGGAAAAAACCAGGAGGCAAACTGCAGGCGCCAAAACGTTACATTTACGACGCGGCAGGGGAACCTCTCGCCCAGCAGATTCGCGAAGCAGAGCAGAAAATTGAAGATTTGTTAGGCCTTAATTACGATCGCTTTTTGCGGAGCGTTCTTTTGGCTCAGGGAGATTTCGCCCGCTTTCTCAAAGCGGACGCCAACGAAAGAGCAGGCCTGTTGGAAAGCCTTACAGGGACGAGCGTTTACAGCCGTCTCGGGAAGCTGGCCCACGAAGAAGCTAATCGACGGGAAGCGGATCTGAATGCGAGAGCGGCAGGCCTTGGTCAAATCGAACTTCTCAACAAAGAAGTAAGGGAAGAACTAAGTGCCGAGATGAAGGCGGGAGAAGCACTGGACAGAAAGTTATCGGGCGAAATCGAACGCGGCGGAAAGATGCTCACCGGAATCAGTCAGCTTCGGATGGCCCGGGCAAACGAGAAAGCAGCCCTGCAGGAGAAGGGAAATCTCGATGCGGAACGGAAGTCCACAAAAGAAAAGCTGGAGCGATTGAAGCGTCACCGCGCGACCTTGCCTTTTACCAAAGGACTCTCGGATCTGGATCATGCCGAGGCAGCCCATCAAGAGGCGGACAGTAAGAGTGCAACAGCTACGAAAAATTATCACGAGGCAAGGGCCCATCACCACCGCGTTTCGGTCATCTTCGCGCTCTCTCTCGATGCTGCTCTTGCAGGGGCGAAGCAAGAAGAGACCGCGGGAAACAACGCCGCGAAACAGGCAGAGGAGGAAACTTCGGCCGTTCGCCTATGGTTGGAGAAACACAAGTCCGATGAAACTCTGGCGCACAGTCTCGCCGAAATTGTCTCAGCGATAGGTGACGCAAAAAATTCACGGGAAACCGCGGCCCGATCTTGGGCTGAATGGCGACAAACCGCTCGAGGCGTCGCGCCTGAAAAGGCGTCTCAATTACCCGCGATCATAGTGAGTTTGTCAGGATACGATGAGGGATCACTGATTGACCAAATCGTCGAAGCAGGAAACGAAAGACAGGAGCTCCTGAAAGAGGCAGGTATCGAAGCGAAACGACAATTGGATTTACGGCAGGACCATCTCGACAAAACCCGACTTATCGCCAGCCTCGATCAGCATCGGGCCAATCTCAAACCGGGTGAGGAATGCCCCCTTTGCGGTTCTGAAGAGCATCCTTTTGCCGAAGACTCCCCTACCGATACGGGCATCGCGCAACTCGCGTCAGAACTAGCGAAAGCAAACTCAAAACTGGAAACAGCGCGAGAGGAATATCAAAAGCTATCGGAGGATTTAAAACGCCTGCAATCAGGACGGGATGATCTTTTGCAAGCAAGCACGCGAGTCGAGGCAAGCAGCAACGAACTCGCCCGAATTCTAAAACCGCTCGCAACGGAAGCGCCCCTGCCGGGAGAGGAAGCGCAGATGCAACAAGCGTTGCAGGATCGTGCCAGAGAATTTCGCGAAAAGGAAAAACAGCACGAAGCCGGTGCCCAAAGGAAAGGCGAGGCAGAGAACCACGCCAAACGAGCCTCAGAACAAGCCGCACTGCTCCTGACGAAAAGGAGCAAACTCGGCGATTTCCGAGACGCAAATCCCGAAGGACTTTCACCCGTCACGGTGAGTGAAGCGGAAGACGACTTTCAAGAGGCCGCTCAGTCGGAGAAGGTATCAGCTTCGCAAAGTGCTGATCGAAAAAAGGACGCCGAATCACGCGCCGCGAAATTAAAAGAAGTCAGCAAATCGCTCAACGATGCGGTCTCGGATTCTGATTTTGCGTCACTTCCCGAGCTGAGAGAAGCGAACCTTCCCGCGACAGAATCTGCGGAAATCGAATCGATCGAAAGCGAACTCAATAAGCGCACCGCCGCATCCGAAGCCTTGTTGAAACAGGCCGCAAAAGAGGTTGGCGATCTCGTCGCGAAGCAAGTTCTTGAAGGTGACGCTGCCGAAGACTTTGTTGAAAAACAGGAGGAACTGAAAACCTCACGCGATGAGCTACTGAAAGAACAAACGACCCGGCGGAACACGCTCACGTCGGACGAACAAAACCGGAAGCGGAAAGAGGAAAGCGAAAAAGAGCTGGAGCAGGACAGAAAAAGTTTTGCGGTATGGCGTCGCCTCAAGGAACTAATTGGATCCCACGACGGAGCGAAATTCCGAAAGCATGCGCAGTCTATTTCACTCGATATTCTGACACGACATGCCAACCGCCACCTTATCAAATTAAGTGATCGCTACCGGATTTGCCGCGATCTTACGGGGGAACTGAATCTGGAGATCGAAGACCTACACCAGGCCGGAGCAAAACGGCCCATGGCCAGTTTATCAGGCGGAGAAAGCTTCCTCGCGAGCCTCGCCCTTGCCCTCGGATTATCCGACCTCGCAGGACGAACCGTGCGAATTGATTCCCTCTTCATCGACGAAGGATTTGGAAGCCTCGACTCGGACTCCCTTGAGGTGGCAATTGCGACGCTGGAGAGCCTGCAACAGGATCACAAAACAGTGGGCGTCATCTCCCACGTCGATTTGCTCAAAGAACGAATCGGAACGCAGATCATCGTTGAAAAGAAACCGGGTGGCGTCAGTGAGATCCGGGTGGTTCCCGCGGCCTGAACAGAACTACTCGCTCGACTCGGAAGCACCTACCGGAGCCGCCCGAATCGTGTAGTCGTCGTAGTGCACGTCATTCGCGTAAGTGGTGACACTGACCGAAGATTTCGTCTCGTGAGCGTTCCCCTCCGATTCAAAACTACCGACCTCGTCGCCATCAATCAAAACGGTGATGACCGTGCCTTTCGTCTGAATCAGAAGATCGTGCCACTCCTCTTTTTTTCTCTCAAAATCAACCTCAAACCGTTTCGTTTTCGTCGCTAACAAGGCAGTCGTTTCCTCGTCCAACCCCTCAGGCGACTTCTTCTTTTCGTAAATGGAGTTCTCCATATTCCCGGTTTTCGCGTCCGTAATCACAACGCTCGTGGGACTCACCGTGACATTGCAGACGTGGCCGGCATGAGCCGCGGTCAGCGCCTTATCATCGAACCACACATTGAAGCGCTCTG
>Ga0222651_1001160_pt1 | contig 13569 bp, 11 predicted proteins | sample AntAcemetagen369_FD_179855 | JGI IMG/M metagenome (GOLD analysis project Ga0222651, IMG submission 179855) | Saline water microbial communities from Ace Lake, Antarctica - #369 | ecosystem: Environmental > Aquatic > Non-marine Saline and Alkaline > Saline | place: Antarctica: Ace Lake...
GAATCTAGTAACAAAATTGGCGAGGGAAGCCAATATTCATCAACTCATCGCGATATGTGTATCCTTTACCTAGACAACCTTTACCTAGACAACCTCAAGACAACCTCATGACAACCACATGCAAAGAGTCGACCCTTTGAAGAAAGCCGATAAAGCTAATGACGATATAACCCAACTTCCCGTACTTTATACTTTCCGCCGTTGCCCCTACGCAATGCGAGCACGAATGACACTTGCCTCATCAGGACTTAAAGTTGATATTCGCGAAGTCGTTCTGAAAGATAAACCGCAGGAAATGCTGGCATTATCTTCAAAAGGAACAGTGCCTGTTCTAGACCTTGGTCACATCGTCATCGATGAAAGTCTGGACATTCTCAAGTGGAGTCTCGATCAGCACGATCCAGAAGGTTGGATGCAGTTCGATGAAGATAGATTGACTGAAATGGCAGCCTTGGTCGAAGCTTGCGATTCCAATTTCAAACGACATCTTGATCACTATAAATACTCAGATCGATACCCGCTACACCCTCAAGAATACTATAGAGATCGATGCATTCCCTTCCTGGAAGTATTGGGCAAACGGCTTGAGTCAAATGCTTACCTTTTCGCAGGCAGGATTAGTTATGCAGACATTGCCATTTTTCCATTTATTCGCCAGTTCGCCAGTGTTGATGCTGCTTGGTTTGGCAGCATACCCTTACCTGATTTGCATAGATGGTTGACGCAACTAGTAGAGAGCGACTTGTTTAAATCCATCATGGTTAAATACCCCAAGTGGCAGACCGGTGATGCAACTACAATCTTCCCCGCTTAGATGAGTCAATAACCTGACCGAAAAACAGGGTAAACAAGAAAACACTCCGACTGCTCTAAATATTAAGTGAGTCGGTGAACGTTCGCGACGCAGAGTGAACTGACATCTTTAGGCAACTCAATCTTTGTCCCGTTTAACATCGTCCTACTTCGTTGTTTTGAAGTACGCGTGGTGCGCACCAAGTTGAGTGACACGTGCGTATCCGCTTCGGGATTTCATTAACCCGCCTGCAACAGCTCCTGCTCTTGCGCCTGAGCTTTTCGAACCTGTGGCAACGACAACATTCGACGCCGGTGATCGAGCACGTTGGTGAGACCTGTGGTGTCGACCTTGTCAGCTTCCAGCCATCGTGCGATCGCTAAAAGGTAAATGTCACATGTCGTGAAGGTCTCGCCCAGAACCCAAGGCCCCTCGAGCATTTCTTGTTCGATTAACCCAAAGCACTCCCCCATGGTCTGAGGCACTTTTATACTCATGTCCCGGAACGAAGATTCCTCATCTGCCCATCGGTATCCACGATGGCCATGTGCATGAGCCACATGAACGGTCGCACATAAATAGGCACAAAATGATTGTAGCCGCGCGAACAACCAGGGGTTTTCCATCGGTGCGAGCTTGGCCTGGGGATAGGTTTGTGCGATGAAACTGAGAATGGCAGGCGTTTCGGTTAACACACCTTCAGGGGTCACCAGAGCAGGTACCCTCCCCTTGGGATTAATATCAAAAAAAGATTCTGCAGTTCGACCTTTAACCCGCGGCGCCAGACGCACCTCGTAATCCGCACCCGCCATTTCAAGAGCAATATGAGACGCAAAGGCACAGGAACCGGGAACGGTGTAAAGAATCATGAAAGACCTTCCAGTGTGATGGAGTAAGTTCCAGTGGGAGATGGTAAAAAAGACTCATCTTACTTCAAACTGACCCCGCCCTTAAAATCATCCATAATTCCTCACCCGGAAATTTCAGCCAACAAGTTGAGGAAATTTAGTAACACTTCACTTCTATAGCCCTGTGACTGGACTTAGTCTGCCCTTTTACTCTGATCCATAATCTCTGATGGCAAGTCGTTTATAGTAGACGTACGATTGATAGCAGGGCGTCAAAATGGCTCATCCGACTTACTTTTGGCGCATACTTTTTGCGCTTACTTTTTGCGCTTAAGCTTGTAAAGGAACCAGACGGCAGCATCAGCCTAAATGCCAAAGCACAGCAACAGAACAGACACTGAGTAAAATTCATGATTGATGATCGCGCCGCGTTACTAAAACTATCCAGCAGTTTGGGCTAAAACTTTGAATGCAACACCTGCCGTGTTTACCAAAAAAATAACCAGCGCACTGGTATTCATCGGATTCGTCGTGGGAATTCTGGTGGGCGCTGGCGCTCTTTCTGGCGACGAACTGGGCCGCGTCAATTTACTATTTTTTATTTTATTGTTCGCAGTGGTACCCATACTTAGCCTGGTGATGAGCAGCGTCCTACTGCTAACCAGGAAGAGCGGTATTGCCTCATTTATTATGAATCTCCCTTTTTGGCCTAAGGGCTTGGGTGTTCACGCGGTCCAACATGAACTGATTGGGTCGAAAAAGAATTGGTTGTTCTTACAATCACAGTGCATAGTCCTTGCTTTCGCATTTGGCGGACTCGTCGTTTTCTTCGCCCTCCTGCTTGGTACCGATGTCAATTTCGTCTGGCGCAGCACGCTACTCGATGCACAAAGCCTACTGCCCGCGCTTAAGATCATTGCCTTGCCTTGGCTGTTCTGGGCCGACGCTCAGCCTAGTTTGGCGCTACTGGAACTATCGCAAAATTCACGCATCGCCGAAAATGGCAACGGCTATTCGGCAAATTGGTGGAGGTTTGCTGTTGCAGCGCAAATTACTTACAACCTGGTTCCTCGCCTCGTCATGCTACTCATCGCCGCTTGGCGCTACCGTCAAGATCTGATGACTAACCCAGCAGGTGATTCAACGCACACCGTGGCAGCGGCGCGACACTTCTCGGAAGAGACACCGCTGCTGTTAGCCGGTATTGCCTATACAGCCCCGAATGCCTATGAACTGGCAGACTGGGCCAACATGCCGGATTACTGTGTTACGTTCATAACAGAGACATTTGGCGCAGCGAAAAACAAAACAAGTATCGACGCCCTAACAGCGGCTGATAAATTACAACAACACCAAGAAACGGCATCCCTGGTCGTTGTGGTTAAAAGTTGGGAACCGCCATTAGCTGAGCTCAAAGATGTGTTGGACTCACTCGATCACAAAAACACCTATTTCATTCTACCGCTGGACTGGACAGATTCTTCAGTCGTACCCGTCAAGACAGAACACCTGAATGAGTGGCGGCGTTTCACAGCAACGCTATCAAACTGGCAAGTATTACTACCCGGAGCACACTCATGATCCCCGCATTTGCAGTGGTGGGACATCCCAACAAGGGCAAGTCTTCCATCGTAGCCACTCTCGCTCAGAACGACAGCATTGAAATCTCGTCTAGAAGCGGCACGACCAAAGCGTGCCAGCATGTTGAAGTGTTCATTGGGAAAGCGTCTTACGAACTAATCGATACACCTGGCTTTCAGAGGCCGACCAAAGTCTTAGCCTGGTTGCAGGCCAAAGCGACTACTGCCGACAAACGTACCGAAGCGGTAGTTGAATTTCTGAACGACACATCTTGTCAGGCGAGTTTCCCTGATGAAGTAGAATTGCTCACGCCCATTATGGGCGGCGCAGCGATTCTTTATGTTGTCGATGGGTCCAGACCTTATGGCCCTGAATTCGAGGCAGAAATGGAAATCTTGCGTTGGACGGGCCAGGCCAGTGTCGCCTTAATTAATCCCATCGAAAACGAAGATTATGTGACTCAGTGGCAAAATGCATTGCAGCAATACTTCAAGGTGGTTCGTGTCTTTAATGCCATGGAAGCCGAATACGATAAGCATCTCGCCGTTCTGCAGGCCCTGTCCCATATTCGCCAAGATTGGAAAAACGCTATTGACGAAATTGTTGAGGCATCAAAAGCTAGAGTTAACCAACGCAAAAAAGACGCCGCGAACTTAGCAGCATCACTTCTGACAAAATCTACGGCACTGCAAATAACCCAGAAAGTCTTAAGCAAAGAGCAAGCGAGTCTCCTGAAAGTCGGAATGTCCAAACGCTATTTTTCCGAGATCCAGACGATAGAAAACCAGCACCATAGTTCGTTGAAATCTCTTCACGCTTATCATCAGCTTGAAAGCCACACCACCGCACTGCCTGAGTTCGACGACCTCTTTGATACTGAAAAATGGATTATTTGGGGCCTGACACGACAACAACTCACTACCGGCGCAGCCATGGCTGGCGCTGCTGCCGGTGCTGCAATCGATATCGCACTTGCAGGCACTAGCCTACTTTTTGGCGCTATGACTGGTGGAGCAATCGGCGCGGTTGGTGCCTGGTTTGGGTCTGACAAGCTGGCAGAGTCTACATTGGAAGGCTTACCTTTGGGTGGCTACGTGGCCATCCAGGGGCCAATGAAGAATCGAAATTTTCCCTATGTGCTTTTAGGCCGCTACCTGCATCTAGAAGAGATGTTGACTCATCGAACCCATGCACAACGCACAAGCATCAATATTGAAGAAGGCAAGCTTCAAGAAAAAATTTCCCGCCTGGATGAAAAACAGCAGCGCGCGCTGCATAAAGCGCTGGGTGATTTGAGCAAGCAAAAGACAGCAGACAATCTTGGCAATGTTCTTTTACCTTTATTCCCGTAAACCCAGCCTAACTCGGGTTATGGAATCTGGCTGCCGGGTTAAATCGTTGCCGGAAAGCAAACGCACACGACGCCGTTACTTTCCATAAGTTCGTCCCGATACACGATACAGCCGTCATAAAAATCAAAAGTTGTTAAAGTAAAGACAGGCGATTTCGGCTACCAGGCACAATTGCATTCATCAAACATGGACCCAACGTGACCAAACACTGCGCTACACCTACGGAAGCTATCTTAAACATTAAAAGCGGTGAGTCCCTCTGGGCGCACTCAATGGCCGCGACGCCAAAGGTGTTGCTGGCAGCGTTGGCCGATCACGCGCCTGACCATTTGAACGACGTCCAGCTTCTTCAGCTACATCTGGAACAATCGGAAGTTTTATGCAGGCCAGAACTTGAGGGACACATCCGTAACCGGGTGTTCTTTGCAGGCAAAGAGACACGCCAGCTTATTAATGATGGGCGCGCAGACTACGTGCCTATTTTCCTTTCCGAAATTCCCAAATTATTTCGTTCCGGGATGCAGAAAATCGATGTGGCGTTGATTCAGGTTTCTCCCCCCGATCAACACGGCAACTGTTCACTCGGTGTTTCAGTTGAAGCGACGAAATCTGCCTGTGATGTCGCTAGCAGAATAATCGCGCACATCAATCCATCGATGCCAAGGACTCATGGCGAGAGCTTTATTGCGCTTACGGACATCGACTACGCGTACACCGCGGATATCCCCCTCACCAGCCTGCCGGTAGGCGTGCCTACACCTTTGCAAAAGAAGATCGGGGGGTTTGTTGCCAGCCTTATTGAAGATGGTGATTGTCTGCAGATGGGCATCGGCGCGATTCCTGATGCAGCATTGGCTAACCTCCATCATCTTAAACATCTCGGCGTACACACTGAGATGTTCTCTGACGGCCTTCTTCCCTTAATAGAGTCTGGCAGCGTCGATAACTCAAATAAAGCGGTACGCCGAGGGAGAACCGTCACCGGCTTCACGATCGGCAGCTCAAACGTCTACAGCTTTGTTGACGACAATCCGACCGTCTTGTTTTTGGACATTGAATATGTGAACAGTCCGCTAGTGATCAGTAGAAACAGGCAGGTCGCGTCAATCAACAGTGCACTGCAAATTGATCTAGGTGGCCAGGTGGTCGCAGATTCTATCGGTAGCAAGATCTATTCTGGCGTTGGTGGGCAAGTCGATTTTGTATTGGGTTCGCACTTTTCCGAAAACGGAAAATCGATCATTGCACTTCCCAGTACTGCTGCGGGCGGAAAATTATCACGGCTTGTCAGCACGCTTACCCCGGGCGCCGGTGTCGTCACCAGCCGTGCTAATGTCGATTACATCGTCACCGAATATGGCATCGCACGATTGCGAGGACGCTCACTGACAGAACGGGCAACGGATTTGATTGCGATTGCACATCCCGATTTTCAGGAATCTCTCTCCCGAGAGGCCAGAGATATATTCAAGATTCGCTCTATCTAAACCTTACTCGCCTCAACTGCCGTTTTAAAATCTGAAAAAGTTTGATAGAAACGCTCTGCCGGAATCAGTTGCGTGATGCCAACATCTGCGAGTTCCTTATGCTGGGAGCGTCTATAGTCAACGACGCTCACATTCATTTCGTCTTTCTGAGCAACACGGATTAAGTCTTCGATCGCGAGCGCACTCGTCACTCCGATGAAGGATGCCTGCCCAAGTTCAATCACCAGTCTATCTGCCGCTGGTAATTGCTGAAATCGTTGCCCAAGCCCCCTCGCAACGCTATAGCTCAAAGGCCCATCCAATTTGACGAGCAACACAGAGTTATCGCGCAGAAACTCGGCCTGCTCTTCCGAGACTCCCGGCACCTCCTCGAGCCCGTTAGACATCTTGAGCTGACCTAACTGAATGGTCGATAGTTTTTCCAACGTCACAAGGTTTTTGATAAACATTCCTATCAAAACTGCTGCGATGAGATTAACGAACACAGTCAAAAGCAGGACCAGCATCATTAAGCCTACTGCCAGCAGCGGCAACTGACGTACTCTCCTTAAGAACGGCCAATCAATAATATCGATGCCCACTTTTATCAGAATGCCCGCCAGCACAGCCAATGGAATATGCTCGAAAAAGCTACCCAAACCTACCGCAATGAGACCCAGAATAACGGCATGGACCACTCCTGAAAGTCGTCCATCTGCACCAGCCTGAATATTGACCATGGTTCGCATAGTCGCGCCTGCACCAGGCAAGCCACCAAACAAACCTGCCACCGTATTTCCGACACCCTGACCAATCAGTTCCCTGTCGGAATCATGAGGAACACCTGTAATATTTTCAGAGACGAGGCTTGTCAGCAGCGAATCAATTGAACCCAGCGCCGCCAGCATCACAGCCCCAATAAAGATCTGCTGCAACATGTCCAAGTGGAACACAGGGATGTGAATCCCGGGCATCATCAAAGGCAGCTCACCGATAGTCTCCAGCCTGGCTTCCGGCAGTAGCATCACAAAAAGTACGCCCAGTATTAGCACGACAACCGGAGCAGGAACAATCCGATTCCATCTGGCAGGCCAAAACAGCAACAGGAAAAGTGCTGCCATACCCACGACAAGGGAATCCGCATGGAAATTCAGGGCCTGGCTTGGTAACGCCTCAATAGCCGGGACGACACCACCCGCTGTTTGAAAGCCCAGCAGTGGACCTATTTGAAGCGCAATAATAATGACCCCGATTCCGGACATAAATCCGGAAATGACGGGATAAGGCACCATGATGAAGTATTTACCCAGATGAAAAATCCCGAACAACACCTGCAGTATTCCCGCAAGCATGATCGTCGCCACAATCAAGCCAGTGGCATCGACAGGATATTGACTGGCCATCGATATCGCGAGAGATGTCACCACAACAGTCATTGGCCCGGTAGGTCCTGATATCTGGGTACGTGTTCCGCCCAGAATGCTGGCAATAAAACCGAGAACCACTGCCCCCGTTAACCCGGCGGCCGGACCCATTCCGGAGGCAATACCAAAGGCCAGCGCAAGTGGCAACGCGACCACCGCCGCAGTCACACCCCCAAAAATATTTCCCCTGAGATTAGTGGGTAGTTCTTTCAGACTAAATGCGATGTCAGGCTCCTCTCTTATATTCAATGTACTTGAAATCTGACGGGAATTTGAAAAGCGCCCAATAAATTCACCGTTGTTCCCGGCGAGATTTGACTTCTGACGAATGAAAAACTGATTGGTAGCATCAAACGACTGTGTTCAAGCCACTAACTTACCAACCAAAACCCAAGGATCAGAATGAATACCTTCTCAATGATAGCAGGATGGCTGTTTTCGACTGCCGTATCTGTGATTTTCATCATCGGCGCTTATGCCCAGTTCACCTTCGACCCAACGTCGGAGGCCAATCGAGCCACGGTACAATTCCCCGAGTGGTTCCACACGGCAACCGCTTTATCGCTCATTTTTGCAGCACTACTTCATATGGTGCCGAACTCTTCCTTCGCTACGATGGGTGCCATTGTTATGACAGGCATGATTGGTGGAATGATTGGCACGCTACTGCTGCAGGAAAACAGCCTTTGGTGGACGCGCGCACTCATCGGAGTACTTCCGTGGCTAGGTCTGTATTTACGTGTTCCTGAATTCAATCACCTGATGAGCTTCTGGAGATGATTAATCAAGGGCCATTCCCTGACCATAAATAGAATTACCGGCCAAGCATCGACGATTATCAAATTGTTGGTATGATGCCGGATAAGTTATTCCAGCGGAGAAGACTCATGACCTACGACCTCGTGATTAAAAACGGCATGGTGATAGATGGTTCAGGCAGCGCCAGATATCGCGCCGACGTCGCCATTAAAAACGGAAAAATCGCCAAAATTGGTCGGGTTAACGAAAAGGCCAGACAGACAATAGATGCAGAAGGCCATGTGGTGACACCCGGCTTCGTCGATGGACACACCCATATGGACGCCCAGGTTTTCTGGGATCCCATCGGTTCCTGCTCCAGCTATCACGGTGTTACCAGCGTGGTGATGGGCAATTGCGGCTTTACACTGGCGCCGTGCAAGCAGGAGGACGCTGACCTGGTTTTCCGCAGTCTGGAACGCGCTGAAGACCTGTCACGGGACGCTATGCTTGCAGGGATTGACTGGACTTGGGAAACATTCCCCCAGTTCCTGGACGCGGTGGATGAGCTCCCTAAAGGTATCAATTATGCCGGCTACATCGGTCACTCTGCACTACGCACCTACACCATGGGTGAGCGGGCGTTCGAGCAGGAAGCCAGTGAAGATGAAGTCAAACACATGCAGGCACTGGTAAAAGAAGCAATGCATGCGGGCGCTATTGGTTTCTCGACCTCACGCACGTTCAATCACACCACCGCCGACGATAAACCCGTCGCGAGTCGCCTCGCCAATTGGGAAGAGGTCCGCGCCATTGTTAACGCCGTGGGTGAAACGGGCAAAGGTGTATTTGAAATTGCAGGAGAGGCGCCGGGCAGAAACCCGGAAAGGATACGCGAATATCATGATCGCCTGCGAGATCTGGCTGTCGAATCTGGCGTGACCCAAACCTGGGGGATGTTCAGCGTAAAGGCTGCCCCTGAAATATGGCGCCCCTACTTCGATCTACTCGACGAAACCGCTGAGGCGGGCGGCCGGATGTTTGCCCAGGTACATACCCGGGGCTTGAATAACATTTTGTCTTTTGAAAGCGCCATGCCTTACGACAACTGGGAATTGTGGAGTGACATCCGCGCTCTCCCTCTAGAGGAGCAGAAAGTACACCTCCGGGATCCGGAGACAAAAGCAAAGCTTGTTGAAATTGCCAATCGTGAGTACACCGGCCCAAGAATTGTCGGTGCAGAGATTCGTCCTCCCGATTGGGACTATGTGTTCCCCATGGATGACATGGACTACGACAAGCCATCAATGGCGCAAATCGCAAAGGAAAAAGGTGTAGATCCTGTTGAACTGATGATCGATATGGCACTTGAGCGTGATTTGAAGATGTTCTTCCGCACGCCTATCGCCAATGAGAACCAGGACCACGTACTGGAAATGATTAAGCACCCCAGATCAGTCGTCACATTTTCTGATTCGGGCGCGCATGTTTCACAGATCATGGACAGCTCCCTACAAACCCATCTGCTCAGCTACTGGGTGCGCGAAAAAGAAGCCTTGACCCTTGAAGAAGCGGTTAAACAAATCACCTACAACACCGCGACCTTGTGGGGCTTACATGATCGAGGTTTATTGCGTGAAGGCATGGCAGCCGACATTGTGGTGTTTGATCCCAAGACCGTAGGCCCGAATATGCCGGAGGTCCTCAATGACTTACCTGCCGGCGCTAGACGGTTGAAGCAAACTGCGAGTGGCATTTTAAATACCGTCGTGAATGGCGAAATCTTCCTCACTAATAACGAACACACCGGCGCAATCGCGGGTAGGTTGTTGAGAAGCTAAAAACGAACACAGCGGCGTTATCAATTATGAGGTCGCTCTTGGGTTAAGTGTCGGAGTAAGTCCCGTCACTTGCCTGCCTAGGCGAAGAGCCCCCGTGATCTCTTCGAACTGTCGTGTGAGTTATTCCGCCCGCTAGATCAATCCTATTTAGTGAGGTACGTTGAGATACTCATGAATTTCTTTAACGGATTCGTTGAAGGCTCTTTTTACGGGGTCCGTTGAAGACTCTTTTTACGGGGTCCGTTGAAGACTCTTTTTACGGGGTCCGTTGAAGACTCTTGTTCGTGCAGCGTTGAACTTTTGGCGATCACTTCTGGCCCTTGGCGTTCATGAAATAGCTTGGGATTAATCAATCGCCCTGATTGGGTATCCCAAAGCTAAAGATAGTGACGATGTGATATCAACATCGAGACGTTGTTGCCTAACCCATGAACTGTGTCGCCAGATCGCCGATAATTGCCAGGATCAATGTATCGCAAGCAGCTTTATCTTTAGCGGAAAAAAATAATCCGATGGTTAATACCACGCTGTATCAAATTGACGGAGCGACCAGCCGCGCAGAACCTATGTCATCTAGGCATTTGATCTAAAGCTCACAAATCAAATGTAAATACTAACCACCACACAAAACCAGCCGCGAAGACTCACCAATGAATAGATTGGGATTCGAACCTCCGATGTCGTGGACTTAGTCGGGTATTTACTCCGACTCTACCAGCTCGACCCTGTTACTCCCGATTAATCAATTCCACCGCGTCAAACGATCTTGGGACGCGCTGAGATAAGGTGCTTGAATAGTAGACTTTGTATTTCAAGACCTCAGGCTTACTTTCGCAATCAAACTAAAAGTCAGTGCATCGGCGTTACCTGGAGGAACAACCTATCGACCTCAGCTGCGACAAATGAATTTGTGAACCATCAGTCGAAAGCTGACGTAAAAGTTCCTATGTACTTCACATCGACTCGAAATCGTCTCAAAGCAAAATGATAAACAAAGCAGATAATCCCAACGGCGACACAAAAGCTTCGCCAGCCCGCAACGAAGCTGGAGGCAAAAGCACACTGCTACGGTTAGCAGGATGGCTTGGCTTGCTAGTCGCCGCTCCATTTTTCTTATGGATACCGCTCGGGTTCACGGGACTCGTACCGCCAATGATCGAAGTATTCGGCGTTGTCGGACTGCGTATTCCGGCAGGGGCCGCCATCGCAGGACTACTGCTTGCTGCGATCGGCTTTCACGAAGTTTAACGGGAGTATCCGGTCCCCTAACCGGACGCACACCAATCACTAGGTAAGGAAATCAATATGTTCAAACTATCCGATTTATTCATCATGCTCGCGGTCGCAGTCTCTTTCGCCGTATCAGGCTTGCTCTGGTTTGAGGGTTACCAGAACGAGGGCTTGTTTACAGCTATTTGGGTGCCATCCATACTTACATTTGGTATCTACTTTAAATTGTCTAGCCTCGCGGCTCGCAGTGATCGATCATGATTGCCGAAAATATGATCTACATTGCCGTTCTAGTCTTTGTCCTCATGGCCATTGGGCTAGTACTAACGTTTTTGGAATTCAAGTATGGGGAACCAAAGCGGCAGCAAGAGCGCGCAGCGAGAGACCCCAGTACCGCCGGCGGCGGACGCCCTCCACGCTAGCTCCGCACTCTTAATGGGAGGCATCCACATACCTCCTTCTGAAAAAAACCGGGCCCCCTCTTCTCTTGGCGCCCGGTTTTTTTTGATCACCAACTGCCTTTTTTTCTACTGGACGTGCACTTACCCGCGGCATTAATAGAAGTTACAGTCTCACTCCCATTCCGACCGTGTACGCACTCGATAACAACATTGCTGCGTTGCCCGGTTCGCAACGTGCCCTGTGAAGCATAGGAGTATGTCAGTTCATCTCTGACTTGCGCGGCAGCGGCATGGTGGCGCTTATATTTCATACCACCCAAAGTGCTTGACGCACACTTTACTTAAATCACTCCGGTCTTTCCGCCCTCAGCTACGTGCGCAACCCTGCTTTAATTAGCAGCTTTTTGTCTGCACACTTTTGTCCCAGCTAATGACTAACTGATGTTCATAGCTAGTAACTGGAAGTGCCAGACTGTTATTACGAGTTCGTTCTCTGCAAGAGATCACATTGCGCAATTCCCGTCACTATCTCGCACTCGTAAGCATGGCGACCTTCTAGGCTCTTTCGATGTCGCGTGATCGTCGGATGTCTGTTCATACTGAAATTAAAGCGCAAATTGATAGCCGACCCCGCCTTCGTGATAGCTCGATTCAAATATGCCGCCTACACGCGCGCCTTTCTAAATCTCGGATAGGAGTGTTTCGTTCTAAGCAAAGCGGTTTTTTTTCGGAACACTGCCTTCCGACAAATCATCGAACAGTCGAGTTGCAACATCGGCGCGCTCTCCACAAAACAACGCTCGTCCTCAGTCCCCGATCTGAAGCATTGCACTAGGGACCACTACAAACTAATAGTGGCACCAGGGAGATTGCGCAGGTCTTTGCCACTTCAAAAACAACAGATTGATGTGCCTGCCAGAGAGCGGACCGCGACCGCATTGCAGCCCCGTCTTTTCTGAAACGACCAAATGTCAGTCAAACAAAGCCTGCATTATACACTTCTTGGTCATTGGAGGCTGTGGGTTTGGCAACGGCGCGTCGAGGCTAGCGAGAATCACTTCGGACAAATGCGCTGTATTCATGTCATTCGGATCTAAAATCGAAGCCCCATCAACACGCTCCAAATCAGCGGCATTCGCGAATTGATCCGTCGAAAACGGAAGCACCAGTTGTCGCACACCTGCGCCAAGGCACTCCTGTACGCTGTTATTCCCGCCGTGGTGAATGGCCAGGTCAGCATTTCCCATCATAGCGACTTGGGGCAACTCGCGCGCCACTATCCAGTCGTCAGGAATGGGGCCTAGCTCGGCTTTCGGCATTGAACCGATCGCGATGGCAGCGCGTGCACCTATCTTACGAAGCGCGTCTGCAACCCCCGTTAGAACATCGTACCGGTGAGACAAAAAGGTACCAAGGGCAACATAAACTTGCGGCCGACCGTCTTTTTGATGGCACCACGACGTTAGATTTTCTGGCAACGCTTCTTCGCGTACGAGCGGACCAACAAACCGATGGTCAGATGTTAAGGCCGCCGCGCGATGGGCACTGTGGTAACTCGAGACACTGTTGTAGAGCACTCTGCGACCATGAACCCTGAAGGCGTCCTCTACCGGTGAACGCTCCGGCGCTACCGCCGCCAATGCGGTATTCCATCGATCAGTAAATGCTGAGGTAACGGTATCCGCTAGCCGCTCTACGTCATTAAGTTGCTTCCGGTCCGGGCGGAGGCAAGCTGGCCACTCGGCCGGAATCCCATAGCGCTCATCGCCTACTGGCAACTGGCTAGGATGACCCGGCACCAGCGTGATGAAAGATTTTCCGATAGCGTACATCGCCAGCGTTGACCCAAAAGAAACGTGGTCGACCAGCACTTCGTCAGGCTTTAAATCGTTATA
>Ga0222651_1001162_pt1 | contig 13553 bp, 7 predicted proteins | sample AntAcemetagen369_FD_179855 | JGI IMG/M metagenome (GOLD analysis project Ga0222651, IMG submission 179855) | Saline water microbial communities from Ace Lake, Antarctica - #369 | ecosystem: Environmental > Aquatic > Non-marine Saline and Alkaline > Saline | place: Antarctica: Ace Lake | collected...
TATGCAAGAGCTTTAAGCGGATCATATTCAGACCAACTCCCCCTCATCACCCCGCCCGCTTCGCTCACTTCTTCCCCGGACGACCACCACCCATCACCCGCGCCCGCCCTTCCCCCCAGCTCAATCTTCCCGTGTCCATCTACACCACCGCCCGCGACTCCGGCCTTCGACTCACCCGCACCGGCACCGCCGAATTTTTAAGTGCAAACCAACCCACGGAGCCCGATGTTTCCGTCTTCATCAACCCCCGACACCCATTCCAAGAATTCATCGGAATCGGAGGCGCGATCACCGACGCCGCGGCGGAGGTTTTCGCAAAATTGCCCGCCGCGAAGCAGCAGGAGTTATTAACCGCCTACTACGATCAGGCAGACGGGATCGGTTACAGCCTAGCCCGGACCACGATCCATAGCTGTGATTTCAGCTCCGCCAGCTACACCTATGTCAGCGACGAGGATCCGGACCTCAGCACCTTCGATATCGCCCCCGATCGACGCTTTCGAATTCCGCTCCTCCAACGCGCCATCGCGGCCGCCGGCGGTAAACTTCTCCTTTATGTCAGTCCGTGGAGCCCTCCCGCCTTCATGAAGGACAACAACCACATGCTCCAAGGCGGATCCCTACTGCCGGAATACGCCCACGTTTGGGCACTCTATTTCGCCAAGTTCATTCAGGCCTACGAGCAAGAGGGGATGCCGATCTGGGGCGCGACGATCCAAAACGAGCCCATGGCTGTGCAACGCTGGGAATCATGTATTTACTCCGCCGAGGCCGAACGGGATTTCCTCAAAAACCACCTCGGCCCCATGCTAGAAAAGGTCGGTCTAGGAGAGAAGAATATCGTAGTCTGGGATCACAACCGAGATCTCATGACTCACCGAGCCAACACTATTTTTGATGATCCTGATGCCGCAAAATACGCCTGGGGCACCGGATTTCACTGGTATGAAACCTGGGCCGGCGGAGAACCCATGTTCTCCAATGTGGGCAAAGTCAGTGCCGCGCACCCGGACAAGAAACTCCTGTTCACCGAAGGCTGCGTAGAGAACTTTGACGAAGCCAAATACGAGTTCTGGCCTCATGCCGAACGCTACGGCCGATCGATGATCAACGACTTCAATCACGGCACCGTCGGCTGGACCGATTGGAACATCCTCCTCGACCACCACGGCGGCCCCAATCACGTCGGCAACCACTGCTTTGCCCCTGTCCACGCCAACACCGATTCCGGCGAACTCATCTTCACTCCGTCCTACTACTACATTGGACACTTCTCCAAATTCATCCGACCCGGTGCCCGACGCGTCAGCGCATCGACCAGTCGCAGCCATTTGCTGAGCACCGCCTTCCTGAATCCCGACGGCAGCCTTATTACGGTAGTCATGAATCAATCCGATCACGAGATACCCTACCGCCTTTACGTCGGCCCCCGGGCCATTGGCGCCCACATCCCCCCTCATGCCATTCAGACGTTGGTGAACCACCCCAGTCCCGCCCAGAGCTAACTCCCCTCTCGGGGAATACCGCGCCGCACCAACGACCAAACCCGAGCTTCGAGGACCACTCCGACCCGGTCTCCACCTTACGTCTTGCGCATCGTCCGCGACTTTCGTCCCGTAGAGGCTCTTTAGGCGACGGACCTAGTCGCGCGCTGCCCCCCATGACCAAGCCTGAAATTCTCGACCGCATTTGTGCCCAACGCCTCATCGGAATCGCTCAAGCCGATAGCGGGCGGGCCCTCGCTCAAAACGCGCGTGAGCTCGTGACTGGAGGCATCAGCACGATCGAACTTCCCCTCACCATTCCCGCGATGCCTGAGTTTCTCGAGACGGCGTTGGCGGCACTCAAAGACGAAATTGACGTCTGCTTTGGACTCGGCACCGTGATCGATACTGAAACCGCTCGGCGCGGCCTCCTCGCCGGTGCCAGCTTCATTTCCACCCCCGCGCTTCGCCCCGAAGTCATCCTCCTCTGCCGCCGCCATCAGGTGCCCGTTTTCTGCGGGGTGCACTCCGTCACCGAAATCGAAGCCGCCGTCGCCGCTGGTGCCGACGCGATCAAACTCTACCCCTCCGATGATCGTTTTGGTCCTACCCATGTCCGCGAAATTCGAGCGCGTTTCCCCCAACTGCGCATTTTTCCCATCGGAGGCGTAACCGCACGCAACGCTCACGATTTCATCGCCGCCGGAGCCGATGCCCTCTTTGTCGCCAGCGGCCTGTTCCCCCTGGAAGCCGACGACCCGCTCCTGCAAATCCCGCTTTCGAAGCGCGCCCAAAATCTCCGTAATTCCCTCACCTCCCCTTAGTCGAGATCAGGTCCATTCCTCCCCCATCGATTTCCTCCTATCCCCTGCCCGAGGTAGGGACGGACCGCTGGGCCGTCCGCCACTGCCCCTCGGCATTCGGCCTTAATACCTGACGCCCCTCCCCAGCGCGTCAGCCAATCCAAAATCGAACCACCGTTGCGCCATATGCTTCAGCCGACGTTCAGTGCCTCCCAGAAAGGTAGGGGTGGGCTTCTAGCCCGCCCGCATCTGCCCCTCAGCATTCAGCCTCCGTCCCTCCCCGTCTTTGCCCCTCCGCATCTTTGCGTTAAAAACACCTGCCTCCCGGCTACCGCGTCTGCTCAATCCAAATTCCCCATTCCCAAATCCAAAATTCGAACCAGCCCACCCCGCCCCGTTGCGCCGTGCTTCAGCCGACGTTCAGCGCCTCCCAGAAAGGTAGGGGTGGGCTTCTAGCCCGCCCGCATCTGCCCCTCGGCATCCAGCCTCCCCCCCCTCCGTCCCTCCCCGTCTTTGCCCTCCGCATCTTTGCGTTAAAAACACCTGCCTCCCGGCTACCGCGTCTGCCCAATCCAAATTCCCCATTCCCAAATCTAAAATCGAACCAGCCCCCCCCGCCCCGTTGGGCCGTGCTTCAGCCGACGTTCAGTGCCTCCCAGAAAGGTAGGGAGGGGCTTCTAGCCCGCCCGCATCTGCCCCTCGGCATCCAGCCTCCGCCCCTCCGTCCCTCCCCGCATTTGCCCCTCCGCATCTTTGCGTTAAAAACACCTGCCTCCCGGCTACCGCGTCTGCTCAATCCAAATTCCCCATTCCCAAATCCAAAATTCGAAATAAAACCCCCCAGGTAGAGACGGCCCCCTCGCCTGTCCGCCCTCCCCTGCGGTCCACCAGAGTGAACCCGGATTCCCAAACTCCACCACCCACCTACCCCAAAATGAAACGTCTGCTGCTTTTTGCGCTCATCCTGATCACTCAAATCGCCCGCGCCGCCGATCGCCCCAACATCATCCTGATCCTTACCGACGACCAGGGTTACGCAGATCTCGGCAGTTTCGGTTCGACCAAGATCAAGACCCCTCACCTTGACCGCATGGCCACCGAGGGGCTCCGCCTCACCAATTTCTACGCCCAGCCCGTTTGCGGCGTATCCCGAGCCTCGCTCATGACCGGCTCCTACCCGATCCGCGTCGCGGAACCCGGCAACGTCAAACGCCTCCACACCGTCCCTCATCCCGCCGAGATTACCATGGCGGAAGTGCTAAGATCCGCCGGCTACAAAACGGGTATCATCGGCAAATGGCACTTGGCGGCGATCAACAAAGAACACCCCAGCGGCTTCGATCCCACCACGATGCCCAACGCCCAGGGCTTCGACTATTTCTACGGCACCCCCCTCTACAACGGCTTCACCGTCGAGGTCGCCGACACCAAACTCCGCGTGCCAATCTTGCGCAACGAAGAGGTCGTGGTCCCCGCCGTGGAAAACTGGGACAACATCACCGCCGACTACACCGCGGAGGCACTTAACTGGATCGAATCACATCAAGCGGAACCCTTCTTTCTCTATCTCGCCCACAATATGCCGCACATTCCGCTCGGCGCATCCGCCGACTTCAAAGGCAAATCCGCCTACGGTCCCTACGGTGATGCGATCGAAGAAATCGACTGGTCGACCGGACAGATCCTTGCGCAGCTCAAAGCCCTCGGCCTCGACGAAAACACGCTCGTCATTTTCACGTCCGACAACGGCCCTTGGGTGGAAACCACCCGCGCCATGCAGCCCGATGGCGAAGCCTTTATTCCCCGCCATCACTCCGGCTCGGCCGCACCTTTCCGCGGTTGGAAAATGTCGACTTGGGAAGGTGGCTCCCGCGTTCCTTTCATCGCTCGTTGGCCTCAAAAAATCTCCCCTCTTCGGGTCAGCGATGAGATTCTGAGCACCCTAGATCTCCTCCCCACTTTTGCGAACTTGACCGGCGCCGCCCTTCCGTCGGACCGCGTCCTCGATGGTGAAGACGCAACCGGGTTTCTGCTTGGCCACACGGATCAAAGCCCCCGTCACAACTTCCTCTACTACGCCGGCTCCCTCCTCACCGGCGTGCGCGTCGATCAATGGAAACTCGTCTTGCCGCGCCCCGCCAACCCTCCGGGCACCGGCTGGTGGGGGCGCATGATCGAAGAAATATCCGAGGTGCAACTCTTCGATCTCACCACCGACCCGAGCGAGACCACCAACCTCGCCCCCCGACATCCCGCGGTGGTGGCAAAACTCATGACCCACATCGAGGCGGCCCGCTCCGAAATTGGTGACATGAACACCATCGGCACCGGCGCCCGTTTCTTCGATGCCGGTCCTCGCACAATCAAGGGCACGCCTTCGATTCCTCTCCCTAACTCCGCGCCCAGCCCTCGCCCCGCAAAACCTAACTTCGTCATCATCTTCACCGACGATCAAGGCTACGGCGACCTCGGCTCATTCGGCGGCGATCACGTCAGCACTCCCCGTCTCGATCAAATGGCCGCGGAGGGCATTCGCCTCACCAGTTTCTACGCCGCCGCTCCCGTTTGCTCCCCCTCCCGCGCCGCGCTCATGACCGGGAGCTACCCCAAACGTATCAACATGGCCACCGGCTCAAACTTCGGCGTGCTCCTCGCCGGTGACCCCAAGGGCCTGCATCCCGACGAGGTGACCATCGCCGAGGTCTTAAAATCCGTGGACTATCGCACCGGTATCTTCGGCAAATGGCACCTCGGTGATCAACCCGAATTCCTCCCCACTCGTCAGGGATTCGACGAGTATTTTGGTCTGCCCTACAGTCACGACATCCATCCGCAGAATCCGAGAAATTCGCAATTCAACTTCCCTCAACTTCCGCTCGTCGAAGGAGAAACAGTCATCGAGCTGGCCCCCGACGCCGACTACCTCACGCAGCGCATTACCGAGCACGCCGTCAGCTTCATCGACCGGCACCACGACCAGCCTTTCTTCCTCTACGTTCCGCACCCGATTCCCCACAAACCCCTCCACGCCTCGCCCGCGTTCATGCAAGACGTCGCTCCCGAGGTCGCTGCTCAACTCAAAAATGAGACCCCCGATTTCGTCGATTACACCGCCCGCGCTCAACTACTCCGCAACGCGATCGCGGAGATTGATTGGTCCGTCGGAGAGATACTGGATACGCTCAAAAAGCACGGCCTCGACGAAAACACGTTCGTCATCTTCACCTCCGACAACGGTCCTCCGCGCAACACGCTCGCCTCGGCCGGCCCCCTGCGCGGTCACAAGTCCACCGTCTTTGAAGGCGGCATGCGTGAACCCGCCGTCATGCGCTGGCCCGGCCAGATCCCAGCCGGTCGCGTCTCGGATCGGTTGATGACCACCATGGATCTCTACCCAACCATTGCCCACCTCGCCGGTGCTCAGGTGCCGACCGATCGAATCATCGATGGCAAAGACATCTGGCCCGTCCTTAACGCAGACGAGCCCTCTCCCCATCGCGCCTTCTTCTATCACCGCAATGACAACCTCATGGCCGTGCGATCGGGAAAATGGAAACTGCACCTCGCCGACGAAAAACCGTCCGCGCTCTATAATCTCCAGGCCGACATCGGCGAAACCACCAACGTCATCACCGCCCACCCCGACGTCGTCCACCGCCTGCACCAATTTATGATCGACTTCACCACCGACATCGCGACCCACCAGCGCCCGGCCGGTTTCGTTGCCAACGCCCGGCCACTTTCTCTTTAGTAAAGAATTAGTTTTAGTCAAATCACTCACACAATGCAGCCCGCAGTTGAAACTCCGGCCGTCTTGTGAAACTTGGTCCACCCATGCCTCGCTACATTCCCGCCACCGCGCTCCTCTTCACCTCCATTGCTCTGACCGCTTACGCCAATGAGGGGCCCCGCGATTCTGAAAAACTTTACCGGGAATTCTGTGCCAGCTGTCACGGCCCCAACCTAGAAGGCGGCACCGCCCCCAGTATGTTGGACGACGAATGGGTCAACGGAGGTTCCGACGAAGAACTCGCCCAGTCCATCATCGTGGGCAATCTGGAGAAAGGCATGCCGGCTTGGGGCTCCGTCTTAACCGACGCCGAGACTCGCGCCCTCGTCGTCTACCTGCGCGAGAAACGCTCCGGCTTTCAACGCAAGCGCGACACGCTTCCTGCCCCCGACGCCAATCAGGTTTTCGAAACTGAACACCACAACTTTCGCGTCGAAACCGTCGTTCCCGAAATTGACACCCCGTGGTCGATCAACTGGCTAAATCCCGAAACCATGATCGTCACCGAAAAAACTGGTGCCCTTAAACTCTTCGCCAACGGCAAACTCTCCCAGGCAATCACCGGCACGCCCCAGGTCGTCAGCTCAGGACAAGCCGGACTCCTCGAAGTCGCGCCCCACCCCGACTACGCGACCAACGGCTGGATCTACCTGACCTACTCCGAGCCCCTCACCAATGCCGACGGCGATGATGTCGCCCTCACCAAGGTCGTGCGCGGTCGCATCAAAAGCGGCACCTGGATCGACCAACAAACCATCTTCGAGGCCGATATCGAGCACTACCGCAAGGCCGGTGGCGTTCACTACGGCAGTCGCATCGCCTTCGATCAAGACGGCTACCTCTTCTTCACCATGGGCGAACGCGGAGCCCAAGACCGCGCCCAAGAACTCGGTCGCCCCAACGGCAAAATCTTCCGCCTCCACGACGACGGCAGCGTTCCCGCCGACAACCCTTTCCTGAACAACGCTGCCGCCCTCCCCGCTATCTGGAGCTACGGTCACCGCAATCCTCAGGGCCTCGATTTCGATCCTCGTGATGGCACTCTCTGGGAAACTGAACACGGCCCCCGCGGTGGCGATGAACTCAACATCATCCGCCCCGGCGCCAACTACGGCTGGCCCATCATCACCTACGGCATGAACTACAACGGCAAACCCATCACGGCCGAAACCGCCCGCGATGGCATGGAGCAACCCGCCACGCACTGGACTCCGTCACTCGCCGTCTGCGGCATCGATTTCTACGAGGGCACCAAGTTCCCTCACTGGACAGGCAACCTCATGGTCGGCGCCCTCGCTCAACAGCACATTCGCCGCGTGGAGATTGAAAACGGCCAGGTCATCGCCCAAGAAATACTGCTCCAAGACTTCGGCCGCGTCCGCGATGTCGCCAACGGCCCCGATGGCTACATCTACCTCGCACTCAACAAGCCCGACAAAATCGTGCGCCTCGTGCCGGTGGGAAAATAGCGCCCCCCCACCGCGTTGATCGATTGGCCCGAACCGGGGGGGGGATTCGAGTGCCCCATTCTCGGACCGATCATCGCAATAGCTAGCCTCGAAATAGCCCTCGGGCCCGACCGCTTGCCCGCATGCCCCCGCCCGTGCTACCCCCGTTGGGGGCACCGCTTAATCGTGTCCGATCCGACTTCTCCCTTCGTCGGTCGGTGAGGTCTTCGAAAAACGGAGTTCAGGCTGATCACGCCGATCCCCCTTCAAACCGGTAGGCTATTTCTCCATGCATCAGCCCGAAATCGACGGTCACCATTTTGAACCGGCGAGCGAAAGTCCGATCCGCGATCGGCTGATCAATCAAATAGTAATCATCTGGGCCGCCAGCGCAGTCATTTTGCTGATGCTGTCCTACCTCAGGGCGGCGGAAATCGGTTGGGCAACGCGTGATATTCTCTACTCGTTAATCGGAGCAACCATCGTATTACTCGCCCTCATCCGACACCGCGTGAGGGCGCAAAATAAAGCGATCCTCCTCCTTTCGCGCGGGCTGGTCGCCGGAATTATCGGGGTCTATTCTTTCGTTATGATGGCCGCGGTCATTTTCTTTTTCCCGCTGTCCACCGTCATGCTGGCGCTCTTTTCCCCTCCCAAAGTGGTCGCTCTTTTTGGGACATTTTCCGTGCTCTTTCTTTGTGGGGTAGCACTGAAATTCTCCTCCCCCTCAACGAGTGCAGCCACCGACGTCGCGGCGCTGCACCACAACCCCGCGCCCTGGGGAATCACTATCTTCTGTTTCGCTTTCCTGATTTTGATCACCTGCTTGACGATGATCAACGACCGGAAAGAAAATCGGAAACTGATCCGCAGGATCACTTCGCAACGCGACCAACTCGAGAAAAGTAATGCTGATCTCAAGCGCACCCGCGCTGGCCTCATAGAATTACAGGGCATTCTACCCATCTGTTGCTCCGGCAAAAAATCAGAGATGATCGGGGCTTCCGGGAACAAGCGGAGCGGTATATTCGCCAGAATTCCGGCCTGGATATCATGCCCGGTATCTGCCCCGCTTGTGCGACCAATCACTCCCCTAATTTCGTCAAACCGCCCCAAGCTTGACTCATTTCGTCTCCCGTTCCTCATCCTGCTGATTACCGCTCCTATGGCAGGATCATTCCCTCTTTTATTCATGCTCCGTTCGCTGCGACGACTCCTGAAGTTTTACGCTCTCTTTTCCGTCTGCTGTCTTCCGCTGGCGTTCGCGCAAAGTTCCTCCGTCGAAGCCGAGAACGGCATGGTGGTTTCGACCCACCATCTCGCCTCGCAAGTCGGCGTTGAAATCATGCAACAAGGCGGCAACGCCATTGATGCCGCCGTCGCCACCGGATTCGCCCTCGCCGTGGTCTCGCCGCAAAACGGCAATCTCGGTGGTGGAGGGTTCATGATGATCCATACCGCGGCAGGCGACACCGTGGCACTCGATTTTCGCGAGGTCGCTCCCCTCGCCGCCACCGCCGACATGTATCTTGATGCCGATCAAAACGTCGCGACTGGTCGCTCCACCCTTGGCTACCTCGCCAACGGTGTTCCCGGCACCGTCGCCGGACTCGAGCATGCCTGGCGCGAATATGGTTCCGGGGCGGTCGCTTGGGCCGAAGTGCTCGAACCCGCCCGGCGCCTCGCGGCGGATGGATTCACTCTTTCGACCGCCCTCGTCAATCTTCTGAATTCGAAGCGAGAAGACCTCGCGACCAACGCCACCTCAGCCCGAATTTTCCTCAATAACGGTAACCTTTTTGAGTCCGGCGATCACTTTATCCAACCCGAACTAGCCGCCACCCTCACTCGCCTCCAACGTGACGGTGCCCGTGATTTTTACGAAGGCGAAACCGCCCGTCTGATCGTCGCCGACCAAACTCGCGGCGGCGGCCTAATCACGCTGAAAGATCTCTCGGCCTACGAAATCATCGAACGCACTCCCGTTCGCGCCCTTTACCGGGGGTTTGAGTTCTTCACCATGCCTCCACCCAGTTCCGGCGGCATCGCCCTCGCGCAGATGTTAGGTATGTTGGAACCTTACGACCTGCAAACGATCGGGCTCAATTCCACCGCCTACATTCATCTCGTCACCGAAGTGATGCGCCGCGCCTTTCGCGATCGCGCCGAATATTTGGGCGACCCCGATTTTTTCCCCGTGCCCCAAACCGAGCTGATCCAGCCCGCCTACATCCAACGCCTCATGGCCAACTTTGATCCGACCCGAACCACGTCCAGCGACAATCTTCCCCCCGGACTCATCCTTCCGGCCGAGTCCTCCGAGACCACCCACTTTTCCGCCGCCGATTCCGACGGTAATGTCGCGAGCTGCACCTACACTTTGAACGGAAATTTCGGCAACTGTATGACCGTCGCTGGCGCCGGGTTTTTGATGAACAACGAGATGGACGACTTCACCGCCAAAATTGGCGTGAAAAACATGTTCGGCCTCATCCAAGGCGAAGCCAACGCCATCGTTCCCCGCAAGCGCCCCCTGTCTTCCATGACCCCAACCATCGTCCTGCGGGCGGGCAAACCCTTCCTCGCCACCGGTGCACCCGGTGGTCCCACCATCATCACGACCGTGCTGCAAGTCCTACTCAACGTCATCGATCATCAGCTCCCGCTCAATCTCGCCACCGATGCCCCCCGATTTCATCACCAGTGGCAACCCGACGACATCAAGTCCGAACCCTTCCTCGCCTCCATCGACACCCTCGCTGCTCTAGAAGCAAAGGGCCACGTCTTTGCGCTCCGTCGTCTCTACGCCGAACAAAGTGCCGCCGCCGCCCGCTATTGGGGCGATGCCGAGAGCATCCAAATCGATCCAGAAACCGGACTCCTCACTGGTGTCTCCGACAAGCGTTCCCCCAACTCCGCCCCCGCTGGATTCTGAGGTGGGAGATATCGCCCCCGAAACGGTCCGGTCTCGTTTGCTCAACGCAAACCGAATTCCGAGTTGCGAGACTCGACCGGTGGAACACCCTCCGCCTCATGCGACTCCTCCCCTTCGCCTTTCTCGCCTTGAGTAGCGTATTTCTAATCACGACTTTCACCGCCTGTGACGAGGCTGGCGGAGCTTCCAACGGAAAAGCTCAAGATAGGTATGCGCAATTCTGCATGAGCTGCCACGGCGAGAACCTGGGCGGAGGAATTGCCCCCAGTATGCTGGACGACGACTGGGCCCACGGCGGCACCGACGAAGACATTTCCCGGCAAATCATCAACGGTAACGCTACCCTAGGCATGCCGGCCTTCGGTGAAGTCTTGTCCGATGCCGAAGTGCGTGCGCTGGTGGTCTACATCCGCGAACAGCGAGCCAAACACGCCATCAATCCGACCGCCGCCGCTAAACCCGACGCCGATCAGATCGTGACCACCGCGTCTCATCGATTCCGCATCGAAACCGTGACCGACGAGGTCAAGAATCCTTGGGGCCTCAATTGGCTACCCGACGGCACCCTGTTGATCACCGAAAAATCGGGCGACCTGAGAACCTTCCGCGACGGTCAACTCTCAGATCCCATTAAGAACATTCCCGACGTCGATGCCCTCAGCCAAGCAGGTCTCTTCGAAGCGGCGCCCCATCCCGACTACGCCGCCAACGGTTGGATCTATCTTTCGTTCGCCGACATCCAGACCAAGCTGACCGGCAGTCGACTCAGCCTGACCAAAATCGTGCGAGGCCGCATCAAGGACGGCCGGTGGATTGACGAAGAACCTATCTACGCCGGTCCGATCGAACACTACCGCAAGGCCGGAGGTTATCACTTCGGCAGCCGCATCGCCTTTGATGGCAACGGCTACATCTATTTCACCATTGGTGACCGCGGCGCGAAAGAACACGCGCAGGATCTGAGTTTGCCCAACGGCAAAGTGCATCGCCTCTTCGACGATGGCCGTGTGCCCCTCGACAATCCTTTTGTCGATCAATCTGGCGCGGTGCCCTCGATCTGGAGCTACGGTCACCGTAACCCGCAAGGTTTGGATTTCGATCCTCGAGACGGAGCGCTTTGGTCCACCGAACACGGCCCTCGCGGAGGCGACGAATTGAACCTCGTGCGTCGCTCCCTCAACTACGGTTGGCCTGAGGTCACTTATGGCATGAACTACAACGGGACCCCCATCACCAGCGAGACCGCTCGCGAGGGGATGGAACAGCCCGCGTTACACTGGACCCCCTCGATCGCGGTCTGCGGAATCGATTTCTACGACGGGGACGCCTTCCCGGAATGGAGTGGAAATCTGCTCGTGGGCGCTTTGGCAAAACGGAACCTTCGCCGGGTGGAAATCGAAAACGGTCAGGTTATCAGCCAAGAGATTATCCTCGAAGACATCGGTCGATTTCGTGACGTTGGCACTGGCCCGGATGGATTCATTTACGCAGCCTTGGACGGTCCGGATAAAATCATTCGCCTAGTTCCAGTAAAATAACCCCATCTTTGGAGTAGTTCTTTAACCCCATGAAATACCGCAAATTCGGTCATCACGACCTCACTACATCTGAAATCGGCTACGGCGCCTGGGCTATCGGAGGCTCTTGGGGCGACCAGGATGATGGCGATTCCCTCGCCGCCCTCCACCGCGCACTCGATCTCGGCTGCACCTTCATCGATACCGCCGCCGGTTACGGTGGTGGCCGCAGTGAAAAACTCATCGGCCAAGTCCTACGCGAGCGTCAAGCCACCGGCAAAGCAGAGTCCATCTTCGTTGCCACCAAGACCCCTCCCGCCGAAGGCGAGTGGCCCCCGTCCCCTTACTGCAAAGCCGAAGACCGTTACTCCGAAGCCTACCTCCGGGCCAACATTGCCGAGCGCATGGCCTGCCTGGGCACCGATAAAATCGACCTCCTCCAACTCCACACTTGGACCCGCGCCTGGAACCGAAACCCCACGCCGTTCAAGATTCTTCGCGAACTTCAAGCCGAAGGTAAGATCGGCCTAATCGGCGTATCCACTCCCGAGCAGGATCAGAACAGCGTGATCGATCTCATGCGCGGAGGTTGGGTCGATTCTGTCCAGGTCATCTACAATATCCTCGAGCAAGAACCCGCTGCCGAACTCCTCGACGTCGCAGCTGAATGTGGCGTGGGCATCATCGTCCGTGTCGCTTTCGACGAAGGCGCGCTCACCGGAAAATTCACCGCAGATAAAAAATTCGCTGAAGACGATTTCCGTTCCAACTACTTCGCCGGCGATCGCATGGCCCGCACCGTGAAACGCGTCGATGCCATCAAAGCGGATGTCGCTGACTCCGGTTACACTATGCCGCAAGCCGCGTTAAAATTCGTGCTCGCTCACCCCGCCGTCTCCCTGGTGATTCCCGGTATCCGCACCGTCGGCCAAGCCGAAGCCAACTGCGGCGCAAGTGATCTGCCCGACCTCCCCGACGACCTGCTCGCCAAACTCCACCGCCACAACTGGCGCCGCGGCATCTGGTATAGCGGTAAATAGATCAAGGCCGCAATGCCTCTCAGCGTAGGGGCGTCGCTTGACGGCGCCCGCCCCTGCCTCTCGGCCCGGGACCACCGAGCTCCCGCTCGGCCCCCATCCTCCCGGCAACCTCAAAGTCCACCCCATCAACCCGCCCGTTTTCACCGAAGGCAAAAATGAGAACAAAGCCTTCAGCCTAGGTTTTTCAGCCACGGATTCGATCCGGAAAAAGGCAGTGGCATAGGGATTGGCATCCGGTATTAATCTGTGATGGTATGAGTCCAATCCGTGAAATCTGTGGTTAAAAATCATTCTGCCGGTAAGTTTCTAAAGTAAAAACCCTGGTGACAATTTGATAGGCACAGCCCGCACCAGCCCCTCCTCCTCCAGTGCGTAGTCGGTAGACGAAGCCTTTTGGTGTCCATTCGTGGTTTAAAACCCCTGCCGCACCACCGGCCAAGTCAGGACGTAACCGCCACCCCCCCTACCCCTGCCTCTCGGCTTAGGGGCGTCGCTTGACGACGCCCGCCCCTGCCTCTCGGCCATTAGTCACGGGG
>Ga0222651_1001165_pt1 | contig 13537 bp, 13 predicted proteins | sample AntAcemetagen369_FD_179855 | JGI IMG/M metagenome (GOLD analysis project Ga0222651, IMG submission 179855) | Saline water microbial communities from Ace Lake, Antarctica - #369 | ecosystem: Environmental > Aquatic > Non-marine Saline and Alkaline > Saline | place: Antarctica: Ace Lake...
AAGGGCTATCAATTAAATTATTTGGAAAAAACGGGACTTACCATTGTAAAGGAGGATGCCTCCAACCCTGAAAGCAATAAGACCTTTGACCGTTTTAAAGGACGCGTTATGTTTCCCATACACAGTATGAGCGGAAGAATATTGGGCTTTGGTGGTCGAATATTGACAAATGACAAAAAGGCTGCCAAATACTTAAATTCTCCAGAAAGCGATATTTACCATAAAAGTAAGGTCCTTTATGGTATATACTTTGCCAAGCAGGCCATTGCCAAGGAAGACAATTGTTATTTGGTGGAAGGATATACTGATGTTATCCAAATGTACCAACGCGGTATACATAATGTAGTTTCTTCGAGTGGTACGGCATTGACCTCGGATCAGATAAGATTGATAAATAGGCTCACTAAGAATATTACGGTTTTATTTGATGGGGATGCAGCCGGATTACGGGCCTCCCTAAGGGGTATAGATCTTATTTTGGAACAGGGAATGAACGTAAAGGTGTGTACTTTCCCGGAAGGGGAAGACCCTGATAGTTTTTCCAAGAGCAATGATTATGAGGATGTGGTATTATATCTTCAGGAAAATTCAAAGGATTTTATACAGTTCAAGGCCTCTTTATTGGTAAAGGAGGCTGCAAACGACCCTATTAAAAGGGCGGATACGGTTAGGGATATTGTGAATAGTATCTCTAAAATTCCAGATCGGATTCAGAAAGAGATTTATATACAGGAGTGCGCTCAGATTATGAATATTTCTGAGGCCGTTTTGTTCAATACATTGGCGCAAATAGGTAAAAAGGACTTATCTGATGCCAATAAAAAGGTAAAGCAGGAGCAGCAGGTATTTGATGTAGTGAAGAACGAACCTTTACGGCAAAAAGTGGATGTCCAATACGAACTGGAGCGAAAGATAATTGAAATGTTGTTGCTTTATGGGGATCTGGAACAAAAATTTGAGGATTTGGTATTGAAGGAGAATGAAAAGGGAGACTTGGAACTGGAGCCCGAATCGTTGGATTCCAAGGTGTATGAAAAGATTTATTTAGACCTCCAAGATGATGAAATTGAGCTGGCCAATGAGCAGTTCAGAAATATTTATTTTAAATTAATGGAAGATCTCAATGAGAAGGAAAATTTTTCCATTACTACCTTTATCGCCAATTTAGACCAAGAATTGGCGTCGGAAATATCTTCCATTTTAATGGAGGAAGAAAAATACGTTTTACATCAATGGGAACGAAAAGATATATATCCAAAAGATAAAAAAGTAGGAATTTCCCAGTTGGTAAGTGAGACTATTTTAACCTTAAGGTGTTATTTGATAAAAAAAAGGATTGGTTCCCTTCAAGAGATTACACTAAATAATCATGATGGTAATATTGAGGCTTTGGAAGAGATAATGAACTATATTCAGCTTAACGTCCTGCTTAACAAAAAACTGAATAGGGTTCTTTCCTAGTAATTCGCCAATGGAACTAAACTACAAAGACCACATCCTTGCTAAAAGGATGCGGTCTTTGTAGTTGATATTATGGTCTAGGGTAACTTAGTACAGTTCCAATGCCTTGGCTTGCTGTAATAAATCCACTAGGTTGTCTACATTTAATTTACGCATTAAACGCGCTTTGTAGGTACTTACTGTTTTTTCGTTCAAATCCAAACCTTGTGCTACTTCCTTATTGCGTTTTCCACTGGCCAATAGTTTAAGGACCTCAACTTCCCTGGTAGATAACTTTCTAAAGAACCTTCTTGGTTTTTGCGTGCCTTCGTCAAAAGCAAGGCGTTGTGCCAATTCGTTGGTAATAAACATATTACCTTCGCTAACTTTTCTAATGGCACTTATGATATAATCTATCTCTGATGTTTTGGATAAGTAACCAAAGGCTCCTGCACGTATGGTACTTAATGCATAAACATCTTCAGACTGACCACTGTAGATCAGCACCCGTATGTTAGGGTACTGTTTTTTAATTTTTCTAAGGGTAGCAATACCGTTGATTTCTGGAATGTCCATTTCCAGAAGTATAACGTCCGGGCTAAAAATTTCCAGCTTATTGAATAATTCCGTGGTAGTGGATGCATCGGCAATAACCTCAATATCCGAAACAGGGTTTAAGACTTGTTGTACGCCCATCCGAACAATTGGATGATTATCAGCAATTAAAATTTTGATCATTTTTGGTTATTTTTCTAGATTTCAACATCAATAATCATGTCTAAAATACTGACATGCAATGTAGGGTTAAAATATCTAATTCGATAGGCAAAGCTTCACATTTTTATTCAAAACCGAAAATTTTCACATATTTTTTCGATTTAATCACTTAGTTCTTAGGTAAGAGGTTCATTTTAAAGAATTTGGAATTTCACAAATAGGTATTGGAAGCATTTTATGTTTGTTTGCACGGTTAAATTTTAGGTATATCTGAAAAACCTCTTTTTGTCTATCAGAAAAATCCGTAACCTTTTTTCCTTCTTCCTGCATTTGCATGGCCCATTCCAATTCCGGATAGGACGCTCCTATTTGGTCTTCGTCCGTTCTGTCATCTCCCCATAATCCATCGGTAGGCGCCGCCTTTATTATGTCTTCGTTAATGCCCAAGGCCTTTGCTATTTCGTATACTTCGGTTTTTAGTAAATCGGCAATCGGACTTAAGTCTACACCACCATCCCCATATTTGGTGTAGAACCCTACGCCAAAATCCTCCACCTTATTACCGGTTCCTGCTACCAATAGTTTGTTCAATGCGGCAAAGTAATATAAGGTTGTCATCCTTAACCTTGCTCTAGTATTCGCCAAGGACATAAATCTATCCTCCTCATTTTCAACATCTGGCAGATCATTTACCAGACTATCGAAAGTTGGTGTAAGGTTTACTAGTTGTCTGTCAACATTTGTGTAATTGTTTTTTAACCAGTTAATATGGTTGGATGCCCGAGTGACTTGATTGTCTGCCTGATGTATGGGCATTTCCAGACATAAAAGTTGTAGGCCCGTTCTGGCACAGAGGGTTGAGGTTACCGCAGAATCTATACCTCCCGAAATTCCTATTGTAAATCCTTTTATATTTGCATTCTTGGCATAATCCTGTAACCAGGTTACAATGTGGTCTATTACTTTTTCGGTCTGCATCTGAACAATTTATAAGGTTTAAAAACTTAACTTTGCACCGTAAAAATAAAGCCTAGAATTTAAAATTTAAAACATTAACCGAATTACTTTAGCATGCGAAAGGCCATTTTCCTCATTTTTCTCCCAATTATTATTTTTTGCAGTTGTGAGGGTAGCGATAAAGTGGCCGATGAGGTCGCAAAAATAAATGTAGATCTAAAGGTTTCTAGGTTCGATAGGGAATTTGCCCAAGCAGAGCCTGGTGATATTCCTTTATTGAAAAAGAAATACCCTTATCTTTTTCCTGTCACTTATGCGGATAGTATTTGGATTGCAAAATTACAGGACACTATACAATTAGAGGTTCTTGATGAGGTTGGAAAATCTTTTTCCGACTTTGATAAGGAGAAGGAAGATCTTGAATTACTGTTTAAGTATGTCAAATATTACTTTCCTAAATTTAGGGTTCCAGAGGTTGTTACTCTTACCAATGATGTGGAATACAGCTATCGAATTATTTTAACAGATAGTTTACTACTTATTGGTCTTGATAATTATTTAGGCTCAACCCACAAGTTCTATCAAGGCATTTCAAAATATATTGCCAATGATTTGGAAGATAAATACCTGACCCGTGATGTGGCAAGTGCGTTTGCTAAAACTGTGGTGCCCTCACCGCGGGACCGTACTTTCTTATCACAACTTGTTTATTATGGCAAAGAGCTGTATTTAATGGGGGAACTTATGCCTCAAAATACCGATGACATTATAATGGGCTATGACCCCGATCAACTTGAGTGGGCGAATGCCAACGAGGAACAGATTTGGCGTTATTTCATTGAGCGTGAATTATTGTATAGCACCAATAATAAATTAGGGCCAAGATTTTTAGATCCAGCTCCTTTTTCAAAATTTGAATTAGAACTAGATAATGAGTCACCAGGTAAAATCGGGAGGTATTTAGGGTGGCAAATAGTAAAAGCATTCATGGATAATAATAAGATCACGTTACAGGAAATGTTGACCTTACCTGAGGAAGAATTGTTTAAAAGGTCAGGTTATAAACCTAGAAAACTTTAGAAGATCACACATATCAAAAAAAGTAATGGCAAAACTACATACATCAGAAATTACATTAAAAGTTGGATTGGATGAAAATAGGGTCCCTGAGAAATTGACATGGTCTGCCCAAGATGGTGGCATAGATAATGAAAAAGCCAAGGCTATGTTATTGTCCGTTTGGGATAGTGAGAACCAAGAATCCCTGAAAATTGATTTGTGGACCAAGGATATGCCTGTGGATGAAATGAAAATTTTCTTTCATCAAACTTTGGTTTCGTTGTCTGATACCTTTATGAAAGCAACACAAGATGAAAAAATGACGGCAACCATGAAAGATTTCTGCGATTATTTTGCCGAAAAGCTTGATTTGAAAAAATAGTTCCCAGGTAATATAATAGCTTACTTAGCTTTTAATTTGTTGTTACTTTAAGTATAGTCCTTGTTTTTCGACAAAGTTAGTAATAGGGAATTTTAGCTTATTGTTATGGATAGTATTGCGGAGGAACAACTTCTTTTTATATATAATGCCAAATCTGGTTTGGGGAATGCGTTACTGGATAGCGCTCATAAAATTTTAAGTCCTGGCTCTTACGATTGTAATTTATGTGCTATAACCTTTGGTGTTTTTTCTGAAAATAAAAAATGGAAAGAATTTAGGCAGAATTCTGGTTTAGAAATGAAATTTCTTCATCGGGATGAGTTTAAGGAACGCTATCCAAATGAAAATTATAATAATCATAACTTTCCACAGATCTTTATGTCAAAAAACGGCAAACTTGAAATTTTCCTTAGTAAAGAAGAGATAAATGCTATGAAGAATCAGGAATCCCTAATACAGCGTATTCAAGAAAAATATCCTCACAAAACCTCGGAATAATCGGAAATAGTTCTAATGTGTTTCTTTGAAGAAATTGATATTTAATTTATCAATATAACCTAGTAATTCTTCTTGCCCCATACCGTTGGTAGAGGAAGTGACAAAATAATTGGGTGCTTCTTCCCAGACTCCTTCCAATAGTTGATTAATATAGGCGTTTACGCGGTTTTCTATGGCTTTTGGTCTTAGTTTATCCGCCTTGGTAAAAATCATGCAAAACGGAATTTGGTTTTCCCCCATCCATTCCAAAAATTCCAAATCCACTTTTTGAGGTTCGTGCCTAATGTCGATCAAAACAAATGCACAAACCAATTGCTGACGCTCAAGAAAGTAGTCGGTAATGTATTTTTGAAAGGTTTTTTTGTCTTTTTTGGATACACGGGCATACCCATAACCAGGTAAATCTACCAAAAACCAATTTTCGTTAATTTTAAAATGATTTATGAGCTGAGTCTTTCCAGGGCGTCCGGAGGTCTTGGCCAATCCTTTCCTTTGGGTAAGCATATTGATCAAGGAAGATTTTCCTACATTGGAACGACCAATAAAGGCGTATTCCGGCAAATGGTCTTTTGGGCAATTTATTACATTGGAATTGCTCATGACAAAGTCGGCCGACTTTATTTTCATTTCTTTGCGATTAAAATATTGTTAGTTTTAACTTCTAGTTAAAAATTTCGATTCTTTAGCCAGGCGTCAAGTAAAGTATTGAATTCCAAAGGGTGTTCCATCATAGGTGCATGTCCGCACTTATCGATCCAAAATAAATCGGAGTCAGGGAGCAGGGAATGAAATTCTTCAGCCACATTTGGCGGCGTAACACTATCGTTCTTGCCCCATATGATGCAAGTGGGGGTCAACATATGCGGTAGGTCTTTGGACATATTATGTCTTATGGCACTTTTAGCGATGGATAAGGTCTTTACCAATTTAATTCGGTCATTTACCGTGGCAAAAACTTCGTCCACAATTTCCTTAGTGGCTATTTCGGGGTCATAAAAAACATCCTGTGCTTTTTTCTTTATAAATTCATAATCCCCCCGCTTAGGATAACCATCACCCATGGCACTTTCGTATAGGCCAGAACTACCAGTTATTACCAGTGCCTTGACCATTTTTGGATATAATTTAGTATGCAGTAGCCCAATATGTCCGCCCAAGGAATTGCCTAAAAGAATTACATCTTTTAGTCCTTTGTGCTCTATAAACCGTTCCAGAAATTTAGCAAAGCTCTTTACGTTGGTCTTAAGCAAGGGCATGTCATAAATAGGAAGCTCGGGTACCAATACCTTGTAGCCCTTTGGAGGGAAATGATCCATAACCCCGTTGAAATTACTCAATCCGCCCATGAGGCCGTGCAATATTATAATAGGTGTTCCTTCACCCATTTCAATGTAGCGGTATTTTCCCTCTTTAATTATCTTTTTTTCCATTAAGGATGGTTCTCGTCTTAGTTCGCAAATATAGGCATTTCATTGTTATACAAGTATAGCCAAGTTTTTGGAAAGGCAATAAATATTGACATTTTTTTTGTGGAATGAATTTTTGTGGTTTAGATGCAAAGATTTCTTTGGACGGTATTTCGGGTGTCGATTGTCGATAAAGTAGGCATTTTATTAACAAAGTGGTATTTTGTGGTAAATTGTGGTAATAATTTCTATATATTTGAGTTATTAAATTAAAAACCAGCTACTTTAAGTGATAAGTTTCATTGGAACATATGATTGTAAGGCCGATTCTAAGGGAAGGGTAATGCTTCCTGTGGCGCTCAAAAATCAAATGGCGCCCGTAATCAATGAAGGTTTTGTCGTAAAGCGTTCGGTTTTTCAACCGTGTCTAGAATTGTACCCCATGGCGGAGTGGAATTTGCTGATGCAGAAAATGAACAAGAAGAACCGATTTAAGAAAAAGAACAACGATTTCATAAGAAGATTTTCAGCTGGGGTAAAGGTGGTGGAAATAGATGCCACCGGCAGGTTGTTGATTCCAAAAAATTTGGCGGACGTGGCAGGAATTGCAAAAGAAGTGGTATTGAGCTCAGCAATCAATATAGTAGAAATCTGGGACAAGGATAATTATGAAAAGGTATTGGAGGAAACAGCTGAGGACTTTGCAAGTTTGGCGGAAGAAGTAATGGGAGATGACGATGATGATGTATCATAACCCGGTATTGTTGAAAGAGTCCGTTGACGGGCTAAATATAAAACCCAATGGTGTTTATGTTGATGTGACTTTTGGAGGAGGTGGACATTCTGGGGAAATATTGAAAAGACTAGGGGAGGAAGGAAGGCTGTTGGCTTTTGATCAGGATGAAGATGCATTACAAAATGCTTTTGATGATGGCCGGTTTCAGTTGATCAATGAAAACTTTAGGTATGTAAAGCAGTTTTTGAAGTTCTATGGCGTAAAGAAAGTGGACGGAATTTTGGCCGATTTTGGAGTGTCGTCCCATCAATTTGATCAAGCCGAGCGAGGTTTTTCAACTCGTTTTGATGCTGATTTGGATATGCGAATGAGCAAGAAAAACCAGATATCGGCTTTTGATGTGGTGAATGTGTATGTGTTTGAGGAGTTGAGTAGGGTTCTTTTTCAATATGGTGACCTGCGAAATGCAAATGTAATGGCAAAAACCATAATAGAAATGAGGGAAGCTGCGCCTATAAAAACCACGGACCAATTGAAGGAAGTGCTGGGGCAATATTTGCCCAAACATAGGGAACATAAAATATTGGCTCAGATTTACCAGGCGATAAGGATAGAGGTGAATCAGGAAATACAGGTGATAAAGGAGTTTTTGTTACAGGTACCGGAATTATTGAATGATGGGGGCAGGTTGAGTGTTATAAGTTATCATTCTCTGGAGGACAGGCTGGTTAAAAGATTTATTAGGGCGGGCCAGTTTGAAGGGGAACCGGAAAAAGATTTTTACGGGAACATAGAGGTTCCTTTAAAAAAGGTTGGAGGCTTAGTGGTTCCGTCAAGAGAGGAAATAAAGATCAATAATAGAGCTAGAAGCGCCAAGCTTCGGATAGCAGAACGAGTTTGAATTTAAATTGAAATTATAAACTGCCCGCTCAGGGGTGTTTATAATAATAAGGTATAGTTGAATAATTTTTTAAGTGATGAGAAAAGGAATATTGGACATATTAAAAGGAAAGTTTTTGGTGAGCGGAGGTGCTCCTAAAAACTGGATGTTCATCATTTATATTTCTTTCTTGGCAACTGTAATGATTGCCAGTTCGCATAGTGCCGATGGGAAAGTTCATAAAATTGCAGCCCTCGATGAGCAGGTTAAAGAACTGAGAAGTGAGTTTGTGGATGTTCGTTCGGATATGCAGGAGCTAAAGTTGGAATCCACAGTATTGAGAACGTTGGAGCGGGATGCCTTGTTTCCTTCGGAGACTCCTCCCAAAAAAATAAAAGTTAAAGCAGAAACAGAAGAATAGTGCCGGTAACAGAAAAAAGCATATTGACAAGGTTATACATTGTGGCGGGATTTTTATTCCTGTTCGCAATGGCTGTTTTGGTTAAATTGGTCAGTATCCAGATGCTGGAAGGAGATAAATACAGGCAGCTTGCGATGGATCGTACAGAGAAAATGTTCACCATAGCGCCTAAGAGAGGTAATCTATATTCTGATGACGGCAGTTTGCTGGCTACCTCAGTTTCGAGATATACCATTCGTTTTGATGCTGAAACTGTAGGAAAGAAAGATTTCGAGGAAAATGTAAAGGCCTTGTCAGATGCATTGGCCAAATTATTCGGTAAATCCACATCCCACTATCAGCAATTGCTGAGAAAGGCGAAGGCAAATAAGAACAGATACGCATTGGTTGCAAGGAATTTGGACTATTCGGATTATATAGCCGTAAAACAATTTCCACTCTTTAATAAAGGTCCCTACAAAGGAGGTTTGATCATTGAGCAAAAAATTGTACGTGAGCATCCTTTGGGTAAAATCGCGGAGCGGAGTGTTGGTTATGAAAGGGTCGATGAGAATGGATACTATACCAGGGTTGGTCTTGAAGGAGCCTTTGGACAATATCTAAGGGGAATAGAGGGTAAGCGGTTAAAGCAAAAAATTGCCAAAGGCCAATGGAAACCCATTGGTTGGGACAATATTGTTGAACCCCAAGATGGTTATGATGTTGTTTCCACTATAGATATCAATATTCAGGATATTGCCCATCACGCCTTATTGGGGCAATTGGAAAAATATAATGCAGAACATGGTTGCGTAATTGTTATGGAAACCAAGACCGGGGAGGTCAAGGCTATTTCCAACTTGGGAAGAACCTCTGACGGCAAATATTACGAGCGATTAAATTATGCCATTGGCGAGTCGCATGAACCTGGGTCTACTTTTAAACTAATGTCCATGGTCGTGGCCTTGGAGGACAAGGTAATTGATACCAATACGATTATTGATACCGAAAAAGGCACCTATAAGGTCTATAATAGGACGGTTAGGGATTCTAAACACGGAGGATACGGTAAAATAACAGCAGCAAAGGCCTTTGAGGTTTCTTCCAATACCGCTTTTGCTAAAATCATCAACAATAATTACAAGGACAATCCAGAAAAATTTGTAAACCGCCTTATGAATATGAACCTTCATAAGGAATTAGGTCTGCCTGTAAAAGGTGAGGGAACTCCGGTAATCCGTTATCCTGGGGATAAAGGTTGGTCAGGAGTTTCTCTGGCTTGGATGTCCCATGGTTATGAGGTTTCCTTAACACCATTGCAAACCTTAACGTTTTACAATGCCATTGCCAATGATGGTGAGATGTTAAAGCCTAGACTTATTAAAGAGGTAAAGGAGTGGGATAAAACTATTCTAAAATTTGAGAAGGAAGTTATTAATCCTTCTATCTGTTCCAAGGAAACAGTGCATAAGGTACAGCAGTTGCTGAAAAATGTAGTGGAGAAAAAGCAAGGGACGGGGCATGGGCTTTATTCGCCTAATTTTTCTATGGCCGGAAAAACTGGAACTACACAGAAAAATTATGTTTCCAAAGATCCCGAGGTGATGAAGTACATCTCAACTTTCGCTGGTTACTTTCCTGCGGACAATCCCAAATATTCCTGCATAGTGGTAATTCACGAGCCGGATAAAAGTGTTGGTTACTATGGCGCGGATGTTTCTGGTCCAGTTTTCAAATCCGTTGCGCAAAAAATTTATGCTAGTTCCCCATTGGTAGATGAAGTTGATGTTCATGATGCCGAAACAAAGCACTTGGACGAGGAATTTCAAAGGTATTTTGCCGCTTCCAATAAGAAATACAATGAGATGCCCAATGTAGAGGGTATGAGTGGTATGGATGCGATTTCCATTCTTGAAAATTTGGGGATAGAAGTAGAGGTAAAAGGAAATGGAAAGGTCAAGAAGCAATCTATTGCTAAAGGAACTGATCTAAAAAAGGTTAACAAAATAGTATTGGAACTATCATGATGAGTCTAAAGGACATATTATATGGTGTAAGCCTTTCTGCGGTAAGTGGTTCTACTTCCATTTTGGTGAACAATATTTGTTTCGATTCCAGAAAGGTTGGAATGGATGATGTTTTTGTGGCTATAAAAGGAGTAGTTGCAGATGGTCATGAGTTTATAGATAAGGCGATTGCTTCCGGTGCTAAATCTATAGTGTGCGAGGAACTACCTAAAAAATTGGTCAATGAAATAACCTATGTTGAGGTGGATAACGGTAACAAGGCCTTGGCTATTATGGCATCCAACTTTTACGGGAATCCTTCCAAGAATTTAAGACTGGTTGGAGTTACTGGTACCAATGGCAAGACTACTGTTAGCAGTCTGCTATATCAATTGTTTAAAAAAGCTGGGTTTAAGGTAGGTTTGATATCCACTATAAAGATTATGGTAGATAATAAGGAATATTCCACTACCCATACTACTCCAGATGCCCTGACCATAAACAAATACCTGCAGTTGATGAACGATGCAGGTGTTGAGTTCTGCTTTATGGAGGTAAGTTCTCACGGTATCCATCAAAAAAGAACGGAAGGATTGGTATTTGAAGGCGCCATTTTCACCAATCTGTCCCATGACCATTTGGATTATCATAAAACGTTTGCAGAATATAGGGATACCAAGAAGATGTTGTTCGATAAGTTGTCTAAAAAAGCATTTGCACTTACCAATATAGACGATAAGAACGGTTTGGTAATGTTGCAGAATACAGATGCAAGAAAGTATACCTATGCTTTAAAGTCCTATGCCAATTATAGGGCTCAAGTATTGGAGAACCAGTTCAATGGTCAATTGCTAAAAATCGATGACAATGAGGTTTGGTCCAAATTGATCGGGGATTTTAATGCCTATAATATGTTGGCCATATATGCCACGGCGGATTTATTAGGATTGGAAAAATTGGAAATTCTACGTCTTCTAAGTGAATTGGAAAATGTGGATGGAAGGTTTCAATATTATATATCGAAGGAAAGAATTACAGCTATTGTTGATTATGCCCATACACCGGATGCCTTGAAAAATGTACTTGATACAATCAATACATTGAGGACTGGAAATGAAAATGTCATCACCGTCGTGGGGTGTGGTGGTGACAGAGATAAGTCTAAGCGTCCGGTTATGGGTCATATCGCAACAGCATTAAGCAATAAGGTCATTTTTACCTCCGACAACCCTAGGTCGGAGTTGCCTACAGTGATTATCGAGGAGATGGAAGCTGGTGTAGAACCCCAAAATGCGAACAAAACATTGTCGATTGTGAATCGTAAGCAGGCCATTAAAGCGGCATGTCAATTGGCCAATGCCAACGATATTATTTTAGTTGCCGGCAAAGGTCATGAAACCTATCAGGAAACAAATGGTGTTCGCGAAGATTTTGATGATTTTAAAATGGTAAAGGAGTTGTTGGCCAGTGTAAAAAAATAGTGTACTCGGTCATCTGCTTAAAAGTGAAAAATAAAAAACAATAACCCAAGAATGCTATACTACTTGTTCGAATATTTGGAAAAACATTATCAATTGCCAGGGGCAGGGCTTTTCCAATTTATTACGTTTAGGGCAGCTATGGCCGTAATGCTTTCACTTATTTTGGCCACGGTTTATGGGAAAAGGATTATTAATTTTTTGCGGTACAAACAAATTGGGGAAACCGTAAGGGATTTGGGTCTTGATGGCCAAAAACAGAAAGCTGGGACTCCTACCATGGGTGGACTTATAATTATTATGTCCACCTTGATTCCTGTATTGTTATTTGCCCGTTTCTTGGACAATATATATATAATCCTTTTAATCGTTACCACGATATGGATGGGAATAATCGGCTTTGTGGACGATTATATCAAAATATTTAAAAAAGATAAAGAAGGGTTAAAAGGAAGGTTTAAGGTTTTGGGTCAGGTGGTTTTAGGTCTTATGGTGGGAGCAACTTTATATTTCCACCCAGAAGTGACCGTAAGGGAGCATACCAGGACAGAAATCACCCAGAATTATACGGTTAAGAAGGTGCCGGCCAAGGAGATTAAATCTACAATGACCACCTTGCCGTTTATAAAAAATAACGAATTGGATTATTCCCGTTTTATTTCTTGGATGGGAGATGGGATGGAAGAATATGCATGGTTAATTTTTATTCCCATTATCATAATTATTGTCACTGCAGTTTCCAATGGAGCAAACCTAACCGATGGAATAGATGGGTTGGCTGCGGGGACATCGGCGATAATCGTATTCACACTGGGAATCTTTACCCTCGTTTCCGGTAATATAATTTTCTCCGATTATTTGGATATCATGTTTATACCTCGAGTAGGGGAATTGGTAGTATTTATTGCCGCGTTTGTTGGTGCCTTGGTTGGGTTTTTATGGTACAACGCCTATCCAGCAACGGTTTTTATGGGCGATACCGGTAGTTTGACCATTGGTGGGATAATTGCCGTGATAGCCATCATTATCCGCAAGGAATTATTGATTCCTGTTTTGTGTGGAATTTTCTTTGCAGAGTCCATATCGGTAATGCTGCAGGTGGGTTATTTTAAATATACCAAGAAAAGGTTTGGGGAAGGCAAGAGGATATTTCTAATGGCGCCATTACATCATCATTACCAGAAAAAAGGATACCATGAAAGTAAAATTGTAACCAGATTTTGGGTTGTCGGAATCCTCTTGGCGGTAATTACCATTGTAACGTTAAAAGTGCGATAAAATGAAGCGGTTGGTTGTTTTGGGTGGCGGGGAAAGCGGTGTGGGTACAGCTATTTTAGGTAAAAAGGAAGGTTTTAAGGTTTTTGTCTCCGATAAGGGGATTATTAAAGAGGAATATAGAAAAGTTCTTGCACATTTTGAGATTGATTGGGAGGAGCAGCAACATACTGAAGATAAGATTTTGAATGCTGATTTGGTTATGAAAAGTCCTGGTATTCCCGACACGGTTCCATTGATACTCTTGCTTAAGGAGAAAGGAATTCCGATTATTTCGGAAATCGAGTTTGCATCAAGGTATAC
>Ga0222651_1001167_pt1 | contig 13512 bp, 11 predicted proteins | sample AntAcemetagen369_FD_179855 | JGI IMG/M metagenome (GOLD analysis project Ga0222651, IMG submission 179855) | Saline water microbial communities from Ace Lake, Antarctica - #369 | ecosystem: Environmental > Aquatic > Non-marine Saline and Alkaline > Saline | place: Antarctica: Ace Lake...
GGCCGGCAAGTCCTCGAGGTCTAAAGGTTGCCGTTTGTTTAAGTAGCCCTTCTTCAATTTTGAATTCTAGCCAAGCTTCTCCGGGTAGTTTCATTTCGGCATAGAGCAATAGTTTTTTTTCCTTTTTATAACTGAAAATTACACGCCAAAAATCTAGGGCGTCCCCCGCATCCAAATCGGAAATATGGGTTCTGCCACGACGTAAACCAATACCGCCTACTAATTTGTCGAGATATCCTCTTATTTTCCAAAGAAAATTACCGTAGTACCAACCTGTTGTGCCCCCAATAGACCAGATTTTATTGATTGTATCTCCCTCATTTTGGATTTTACGTTCTTTATAGTCTTTAAAACAGCCATATTTAGGGACATTGACATATTTATGTAGACTGTTTTTTAAGCGGCCACTGCTTACCATGGAATCTTTCCAACTGGATACAATACTGTTTTGTTCAATCTTTTCAAAAGCCAGTTCAACAGCTTCCTTATAAGTTATGGGATTTATGTCTAAAATTTGGTTGATACTGCTAGGTTTTCCAACTATTTGGACTCCCATACTATCTACTAGTGCCGATGCTAATTTGTAGGAGGTCGAGGTAACAAAATACAGCCAATACGAGGAAAGTTTTGGCGTCATTACCGGTACTGTTAAGATGTATCGTTTTAAGCCCCTTATTTTTGCAAATTCCAAGAGCATTTGTTTATAGGTCAATATTTCGGGACCAAAAATATCATTCGAAGTGTTAAAAAGCTCCTTTTTACCTTTGGCCCGGGATAAAAACGACAATACATCCCTTACTGCCAATGGTTGTGTTTTAGTATTTAGCCATTTAGGTGCCACCATGACCGGTAATTTTTCCACCAAATCTCTAATGATTTCAAAGGAAGAACTTCCAGACCCCACGATGATACCTGCCTTTAAAACGGTAAGCCCATATGAGTCCGAAGCCAAAATATCCTCTACATTTTTTCTGGACTGTAAATGTTTGGAAAGTTGCTCTTCGTTTGTAATACCGCTTAAATAAATGACCTGTTTTAATTGAGTAGTTGAAAAATAGGACTTAAAATTAGCGGCACAAGCTGCTTCCAAACGTTCAAAGTTGTTGGAAGAGTTGGACATGGAGTGGATTAAATAATAGGCCACATCAATATCTTTAGGAATATTTTGAAGTGTTTCAGGCTTTAAAAAATCTGCCTCTACAATAGTTATGTGTTCATCCTCAAGATAATTTTTGTCGGCCCTTAATGTATCCCTTACCGCACAGACTACATGATGGCCTTCGTTGATCAAGATTGGAATCAATCTTTTGCCTATATACCCTGTAGCGCCTGTTACGAGAATTTTCATCTATTACATTAAATTGGATAAATTGTTTAAGGACAACTTATTATTGCAAGTCAATAAAATTATTGATCTTGATATTGTTGGCTTTTAAATCGAACATGAGGTTATATAATCCAAAAAAAGTCCTGTTGATATAAATAAAATGCTTGGAACCTCTATTGCCATTCATTTTTCGCAATTCGGTACTTTTAGAATAACGTTGTCCCAATTCGGTGATTTTTCCAAAGAATTCCCCATCCGAAAAGTCAAAGGTTTCTACATGAAACGGTTGGGTGAAAAGGCTCAATAATTCATGGAACATACTTGTGAAAAATTCGGTTTCTTCCTTAGAATCGTCTTCACGCAAAATTTCCAGTTCGTATAATTTAGATACAAAAAATTTATGATCACTTATATTTTCTGGTTTGGCCAGTTCAAAGTAAGGGATATAGAATTCATTGGGAATAGTTTTCATGCAGCCAAAATCCAATGCGATCAATTCACCTTCCTTGGAGACCAAGAAATTTCCTGGATGTGGATCTGCATGTACTTTTTTCAAATTATGTATTTGGAACATATAAAAATCCCAAAGTGCTTGACCTAATTTATTGGCTTTTGCTTGATCGGTATTGTAGGCCGTAAATTCGGAAAGGTGTTCTCCTTTCATATAGTCCATAGTAATAATACGATCAGAGGATAGTTCTTCATAATATTGAGGAAACAAAAGATTGGGAATAAAGGAGCAGGACTTCGCAATTTCCTTGCTCTGTTTCATTTCCAATACATAATTTGTTTCCTCAATTAGTTTTCCTTCAACTTCCTTAAAGTACTTGTCCGAGTCTTTACCTTTTATGTTAAACATTTTAATAGCAATGGGTTTAACCAAAGCTAAATCGGATGCTATACTCTGGGCAACTCCAGGATATTGGATTTTCACAGCAAGTTTTTTCCCATCTTTTACCGCCTCATGGACTTGTCCAATACTGGCAGCATTTACTGAAGTTGTGTTGAAGGAATCAAATAATTCATTTGGCAATTTGCCAAAATATTTTTTAAAGGTTTTAAGTACCAGTGGAGGCGACAATGGGGGTACGGAAAACTGGGCCAAGGAAAATTTTTCTACATACGCTTGGGGCATTATGCTTTTTTCCATACTTAACATTTGAGCCACTTTAAGGGCACTTCCTTTAAGCTGTTTAAGGCTGTCATAAATATCCTCTGCATTGTTTTCGTTGAGTCGTGTCCTAGCCTCAATTTCGGTTTTGGTAAGTTTATTGCCGTAGTACTTGAGATAATTAACCCCAACACGAGCTCCCGTGGACACTAATTTTGAGGCACGATGTATTTTTGAAACAGGTATATTGTCTATTGATTTCATTTTGGATTTTAATTCGTGTGCATTCTTTCCTTGAAAATGAATTTTCCAAAGTCGATCACACTTTTAAGAGGAGCTATATTTAAAATATCAAAACTAGTGTTGACCGATTTCTCTATAAAAATATCGGTCTTTTCAAAAGAGGAGGAGGTGTCGTCTATCCAGAATTTCATGGTCAATAGCAATTGCAACCAAGCCGATTCTTGAAGCGCTCGTCGCTGAATTTTATCTATTTGCTCTTGTTTAATATCAAGAGTTTTTATGTCCAGACCTTCAATGTAGTTGGTAAAACTCTTTTTTAGTTCCGACAAAATGGTTAAACTTTTTAGACCGTTTTTGTGCCTATCCAGTGCATAAACTACATAACTTCTATTGGCAGTCAAATTCTCAAAATAAGTGAAGTAGAAACTCAATAGTTTATTTCTGGCATCAAAAGATTTGTAATCATCGCTTTTCTCCATAGCAGAAAGTGAATTGTCGAAAAAAGCCTTAAAAACGTGTTTTTCAATAGCCTCAAAAGAACCAAAAAATTGATAAAATTTAGATTCTTCAAAGTTGTTGGCTTTTGCAAAGGCGTATACCGATTTTGGGTTTTCGTTATGTTCAAGGACAAAATCCATGTATGATGAAATGATGTCGTTTTCTAAAATTGTTTTCTTTTTTGCCATGACTTTCGATTGTAGGGTACAAGGTACAAAATGTCTAACCTTTTTTATTAAATATTAAACAAAATTTAACGTGGTTTTAGAGTTTGGTGATCAATTATGGTATTTGTAGCGCTAAGGCGCTTTCTTTTAAAATGGCTAAGTATTAAGAATTGGCAGTAGCCGGGTGAAATCTTTTACTTTTAATCTGGAGTGTACTTAATGTAAACCGAATTGCTTATAACGTTAATAATTTTTGGAAAGCAAATTTTGGATAGGTATGTAATTTTACGGCAATATAATGTGGACTAAAGCCTTTTTACCAATTCATCAATTTTGGAATAGGGAACTATAGTCTTGGGCAAATCTCCTTGGCTTATTTCTTGAAGCATATTGCCCAATACCCAAAGCTCGGAGGTATTGTCTGCCAATAGTATATCATGAAAATCTTTGAGGTATGGATTTATATTGTCTTTGTCCGGTTGAACGGTAAAATAGGATACGAATACAATATTGTCATATAAAGGTTTTAAATCCTTTAGGCTATATAGTGGGATACTTTGTCCAAGAAAAATAACATGATATCCCTTCAATAAGATTTCATAATTCAAAAACATTAGGCCCAACTCATGAATTTCATTATCAGGAAGATATAGTACGAAGGTTTTGGAGGTATTGGTTGGCGGGTTAAAGTGCAACCTTTCAGTATTTACTAAAATCTTTTGCTTTATCAAGGCGCATATAAAATGCTCGTGGGAGGGGGTGATGGTATCTGTCTGCCAAAGTAGTCCCAATTCATGTAATAGGGGAATAAAATCTTCATAGAAGATATCCCTAAAAGATTTTTCTTTTAATAGGTCGTTATACGTTTTGAAGAACAGGGCTTGGTCAAAATTCATCATGGACATTTTAAAGGAATTTAAAACATGTCCATTACAGCTTTGTTCCGAAACCAGGTTTCTCACAACGGTTGGAATTTTATCCTCACCAAGTTGAGCTATCTTTGAAATTTTATAACCTTTATTATAAAGAAACGTAACATTCAGCAGTTTCTGAAGGTTCTCTAAATCATAACATCTTATGTTCGTATCCGTTCGGTTAGGTTGAAAAAGATTGTAACGTTTTTCCCATATTCTAATGGTATGGGCCTTTATTCCGGATAGATTTTCAAGGTCTTTGATGCTAAAGTTACTCTTAACGTTGTTCATTTTTTCAATAAAAAGATTAAACAAAAGTATAATTTTTATAATTCATTTCAAAGTTGGGTGAAAATATAAGTTCAATCACGTGCTGCACTTTATTTTTTCTGGTGGCTGGTGTTCTATTAAAATCTGGAACTCTCATAAATACTACTTTTTAATATTTGTTGTACACTTGGCCAAGTCGTATCTTTAGAGTTGAACAATTACATTTTGAAATTAATTTCCCAAACTATAGCCTCAATTGGTAAGGAACTGTTGCAGTTCTTGAAAAGCACGAGTTTCTCCAAGGCGATTCTTATCGGCATTGCGGTTACCTTGCCTATACTAGTGGGTATTGGTACAGGTCATTTTGAAATTGGATTGGCACTTTGTTTTGGGGCCTTTTGGAGTTCGCCCAGTGATGTCAGTGGGAGTTACCGCCATAAGAAGTTCGGAATCTTGTTTTCTGCCATTTTGGTGATGGTAGTGAGCTTTATCGGTGGATATTTGAAGTTCGAGACTTGGTTGCTACTTCCAATTTTAGGGGTCCTTACTTTTGCCATTGCATTTATTTCGGTTTATGGGTTTAGGGCATCACTTATAAGTTTTTCGGGTTTATTGGCTTTGGTATTGAGTTTTGCCCATGTTTCCCAAGAATTAAGGATTTATGAATATGCCTTTTTAGTAGGTGTAGGTGGACTTTGGTATTTGTTATTGGCCGTCCTTTGGTACCGTATAAACCCAAAAGCTCAGACTGAGGAACTTTTTGGGGAAACCTTTGTTCTTACTGCTGAGTTTCTAGAAACCCGCGGTAATTTGGTAGGGCCGCAAGCCAATAGAAAGGAATTGCAATCCAAATTATATGAGATTCAAAGTAAATTAATTGAGCATCACGAAACCCTTAGGGAAATTTTACTGCTATCACGAAGAAGCTCAGGCCGATCTAATTATCAGGCCAAGCGATTACTGATTTTTGTAGAATTGGTAGATATGTTGGAAACGGCAATCGCCAATCCTGTTAATTATGATAAAATGGATACTCTTTTTAAGCGCTATCCACAGTATATAGAAAGCTTTCAGAAGCTAATTTTCGAAATGTCAAGTCAATTAAGGGTAATGGCAGAGGCGGGGTCCGACCACAGTAAATTTCCGAATAATTCTAAACTCACCCAATGTTTTTCCAAGGTGAAAGAGGAATTTGCTTTTTTTAGGAAGGATAGGGAAAATTCGGATTACGAGGGATTCCTAATGCTTCAGAACCTTTTGGAATATCAGGAAAAGCAATTTGAAAAACTTAAAAAGATAAAATGGCTTCTTGGAAATCCGGATTTGGGTACGGTAGATTTAGTAGACCGGGCTGCTTCCAAACGTTTTATAATCTCTCAAGATTACGATCCAAAGCTATTGGTAAGGAACTTTAGTTTTAAGTCTACCATATTTAAGCATTCATTGAGGTTAGCGGTTACTGTCATGATCGGATATGCTCTCGGCACTTATTTCGATTTTCAAAACCCCTATTGGATTCTCCTGACCATAATTGTAATTATGCGTCCCAGTTATGGCCTTACCAAATCCCGTTCAAAGGATAGAATTTTGGGAACTCTCATAGGTGGTGCCATTGCAACTGGTTTTGTTTTTTTAATTCAGAATCCTTATGTGTTTGGAGCTTTGGGAGTGATATCATTGGTTATTGCCTTTTCAATGGTCCAAAAAAATTATAGGGCAGGGGCAACCTTTATAACCTTGAGCGTAGTATTTATATATGCCATTATGCGTCCAGATGTGCTAACGGTTATCCAATATCGGGTATTGGATACTTTAATCGGTGCAGGACTTTCCCTTGTAGCAATGTTATGGATTCTACCTGCCTGGGGATTCGGGGAAATAAGACAACAATTAGAAAATAGCGTGAAAGCCAATAGGGAGTTTCTTTCCCAAATCGCTCAATATTATGAACGGAAGGGAAAGGTGAATACCACCTACAAGGTGGCCAGGAAGGAAGCATTTGTAGAAACGTCGAACCTTAGTTCGGCATTTCAGAGAATGGCTCAAGAACCCGTGTCCAAACAAAAGTATTTGGATAAAATTTACGAATTGGTGGTGCTAAACCATACCTTTTTATCGTCTTTGGCATCGTTTAGTACCTATATCCAAAACAATCCTACTACAGAGGCCTCCGCAAAGTTTAAAAACTTTATTTCCAATATCGATTATAATCTGGAGCAAGTTCTTTTTGCTTTAAAAAATGCAAACATAGATGATGCGTCCTTGGAACTTCAAGAGGGGCAATTATCCAAAGATCAGCTTCCAACTTTTGTACCTCAGAACATAGAGCTTTCCCCAAAGTTGGATATGCAGTTGGACAGGGATCTTCTAGAAGCGCACTTGGTTACGGAGCAATTGCAGTGGCTTTTTTCCTTAAGTGGAAAAATGCTAAAGTTGATATCAAAAATCGAATTTGATTAGGAAATCCGACCAAACTTATAGTTAATTGCCAATAGCTAAAGCAGGGAATTTAGGGCAATCATAGGCTCTTCATATTTCCTAGGTCAAAATCTGATTTATAGTAAATTAACAAGCTTCTGCATTGTTGGTTCCATGGTTTGGAAAGGAGGCGGAATTTAGGATTAAAGGCTAGGTTAGGGTAAGTTTATTAATCAGTTGTCTATCAAATCGCAGGTAATAGGCAGTGTTTTTGGTAAAGGAACGGTCGTTTTCATATCTTAAAAATTGATTCCTGGGAAGATCATAAATTGCATTGAACTCATTTGCTGCAGGATTAACGATACCTAGATCAAGGGGTTCTGCTGTCATCAAAATGATCAAACTCCATGGTAATCTTGGTTTTATCGTCTATTGGTCCATAAATATCGAAGGTAGGCCTTACTTGCCCAAAACTACCGAAGCGTTGGGTAACCGCTCCTCCAAATTGGTATATTGAGGTCTTGATTACGATATTGATAACCCCTCCCGGACTTCCTAAATCTGTGGCAACTCCTTGTGTAATTGAAGCGGCACCTTTCAATACCTGAATATTATCTACCCCTTGTATACCGGTTAAAATACCCACGGCACTAAAATCGGAATGTACCCGTACGCCTTTCTTTAAAATGGGTATTCCTCGAAAACCACGGGAAGACATACTCTCTCGCTTATTGCCATAGGTCGCAAATGTATATACCCCAGGGACGTTTGTGGTAGCTTCGGCTATTGTGAGGGCTCCCTGGTTACTTATCAACTTTTCTGAAATAACTGAAATACTTTGTATTTGTTCATAAGGTTGCCAAGGGCAAACGTGTAAGGGCCTTTATTTTGTCCAGGTGGGACATTCGTCTTCCAAACACCTCTACTTTTCTTAAGGCATTGTCCATATTAAGTTTAACAACAAGATTGTCAACTTGGGAAGAGGTTAGGTTTAAAGGAAATTTTTGTCCTAAACCCGACGGAGCTCACTTTAATTTGCCATTCGCCATTCGCCATAAGGTACTATGGTAAGGGTATAGTGACCAAATTCATCTGCCAAACCACCTTTTTTCAGGTTTTCTATAAAGATATTGGCAAAAGAAATAGGATTGTTATCACTATCAACTATTGTTCCGCTAACGGTTCTATAATTTTGGGCAAAAATAGAAGTTGTTATGAATAGATTGATAAATAGAAATAAATTTTTCATTTTATTATAAATTAGACTGGTTGTAAATAAGGCACTAGAATAGAATGTAAATTTTTATTGGCCAAAACTATTTAGAACAATTTTAAATAAGAATGTGTATAGGATTATTGAGCCCCATTTTTTATGGGGTGGGCAAGAAATTTTCTTAATAAAGAAACTTCCAAATCCATGAACTTAAAATAGTTTTATAAGCAAATCTAAATGGGTCACCACAGGTAGGCCCCACAAAAAGGCAAGTGAAGGTTAAAATAATAGGATAATGGGGAAGCTATAGGATTAAGATCTTTTGTATAATTTTTGCCTTTATACTGCAAAGGAGATTATGACAGGTTAAGTAATCTTGACTATGCCTTATAGGCTCCCAATGTTGAAACTTATAAGGGGAATGGTTATGCCCGATACCATTTTCTTTCCCTTATCTGTCTTTAGGAATCTTTGGGAGAAGGAGCCATCCTTGCGCTCCAACATGGCTAATAAGCCGGCATTGGACTTCTCCAAATACCTATTCAATGCTTCAAAAATGTTATCGTCCAAGATCTGATCGAATTCCATTTTATCATAAGGGACTTTTTGAATTAGCATTTCTTTAAACCATTCCATTTGCTGATCACCGGCATATTCCCCATTAGTGGATATATGAACGATACTTATTTTGGAGTTGAATTTCTTGGCAATTTTCACTAGCCTATTGATAGCAAAAATGTCGGCCTGTTCAAAATCGGTGGCATAAACCATGGTTTTAAAATTTTCAAGTGGCGACATGGCCGGAACCGCCAATACCGGGCAAGACGCCTTTTTGATCAAAGCTGAGGTTGTACTTCCCAAAAGAAATTCCCTAATGGCACTTACCCCTTTGGTGCCCACAATGATTAGGTCAACACCAAATTTTACCGCTTTTTCCAATATTCCCTCCGTGACCGAAACATTTTCCATTACTTCAAGGTCAATATTGCACTCTTCCCATATAATCCCAAGCTGCCTGGTACAAAAGGCTTTTAACTTGGAGTGGTTTTCATACAAGAGTCTTTTTTCTTTTTTAATATGGCTTACAGAGACAGTACTAAGTGCTATTGGAATATCAAAAACGTGCATTACGATCAATTTGGCATTGAATTTCTTTGCCATTAGGTGAGACAACCGTAAGGCTGTGGCCGAATTTGGGGAATAGTCCGTTGCGTAGAGAATGGTTTTCATCTTTTGCTTATTTGGAATTCTGTTCCCAAACTACTGTATAAATTCCACGTTCAAAATGACATTTGTCATGCAACACTTATAGGTCACCTGATATATGTCATATTCAAAGACCCATGACTAAACTAAATTTATTGTCATAATCGTTAAAATTTAACATCATGGAACATATCGAAAACAATAGGGAACTACAATTTGTTAAGGACGGACCATGGTCCGAATTGTACGTGTTAACGGAGCATTGGAAGTCTGATTTGGAGTTTTATAAGGACGACCTCCGCTTTTTACATCATTTAATAGATAAATACTTTATGTGGATTACCAAGCCGGAAAATTTGGATATGGTTAAAGAGCTAAAAGTTGGATTATTCGACTTAAAGAATAAATGCCGGGATTTATTGGAGAAAGTTGGAAGACATAGAACACAGTTGGGTCAAATGGTGGAGGATTATAATAAGGCGGACGCCAGTGTAATACGGATCGAACATGAACATCTCGAGGAGGAGGTGGCAAATTTTGTAACACTGTTCCGTAGCAATAGGAAAGAGGTCTTTGCCATAACAGAATTTATAATTGATAGTGAGTCCCTTGCAAATCTGATGGACAATTGATAAAATATCTATCTCCTACCTTAGTGGTGTTTTTATACGATATGTTTATTACAAAGCTTTCTCTTGTTCCATTTAGGGATGGAATATAATTGCGCCAAAATACTTTAGCCGCAATCTATTTAGGTTGCAGAACAAATATGCTGATGTTAGGCATTTGGGACAAATACCAATGATTTTGAAGTCGGTTTGTTTATTATTAATATTAAAAGTGTAGCATATGCGCATTGTGCTAGTTTTATTAGTGATCCTACACGGCCTCATACATTTAATGGGTTTTGCCAAAGCTTTCCAATTTGGGGAGATGGTGCAATTCACTAAAGAAATTTCAAAGCCCATGGGGATACTTTGGTTTTTGGCGGCCTTACTCTTTATAGTTACAGCAATTGGATTCTTTTTAAGAAAGGACTGGTGGCCATTACTTGGCATTGTTATAGTAATTCTTTCCCAAGGCTTAATTTTTACCAACTGGGCAGATGCCAAATATGGAACTATTGCCAATGTCATTATTTTGGGCGTAGCCATTGTAGGTCAATCCAATTTGACATTTGAAAGGAGTTATAAAGGCGATGTTGCTTCTGCCATGAACACAATAGCCCCAACTCCTGAACTTCTAACTGAAGAAGATTTGGCTCCTTTGCCTATGTGCGTCCAAAAGTATCTGGGTTATGTAGGTGAGGTAGGAAAGCCTAAGGTTAATAATGTAAAAATTGTGTTCAAAGGAGAAATGCGCGACAAGGGCAAGGATTGGTTCAAATTTACTTCGGAACAATATAATTTTTTCCGTTCGCCCACCAGATTGTTCTTTATGAAGGCCAAAGTAATGGGCCTGCCTACTTATGGCTATCATAAGTATATCAACGAAACGGCCAGCATGCACATTAAACTTTTATCGCTTTTTGCGGTAGTGGACATGGCAGAACCTGAATTGTATCCCACAGAAACGGTCACCTTTTTTAATGATCTATGTTTATTTGCCCCAGCAGCCCTTATACATGACAGAATTAGCTGGGAAATCTTGGACACCTTGAGCGTAAAAGCCACCTTTAATAACAATGGGACTAAAATATCTGCCATTTTGTACTTTAATGAAAGGGGACAACTGATAAATTTTGTTTCCAATGACCGCTATTCCGTTTCGGAAATGAAATCATTTCCTTTTTCAACTCCTGCAAGCAATTATAAAAACATAAATGGCTACCAATTGCCTTCCTATGGCGAAGCTACTTGGCATTACCCTGATGGGGAATTTGTATATGGAAAATTTGAGGTTGTTGATATAACCTATAATGTTGCCGATTCCAATAGGTAGTTTTTAACTGCAATATGAAAGGTTTAGGAGTTTCTGTAACTGCCCTATGAAATTATATTCTAATTTTGATACTTTAATTTATGCTCATAAGGAGGCCGGATAGGTCGCATTCTTAATCGTTCCACACGCGGTTTTAATATGAATCTATCCGTCTTGGAACTACCAGAGTTAATGTAATGGGCATACTGTAAAACAGGGACTAAATATGAATTTTAAGATCGATGGGTTTGTCCTATCCATAATAGCTGTCATTGGAATAGCTTATATATTTCCACAATGGGGTACGGCAGACAGTCGCGTTCCGATCGATACAATTAGTGCAATAGGAATTTCTTTAATCTTCTTTTTTTATGGCTTAAAATTAAGTCCCCAGAAATTAAAGGCCGGACTTAAGAACTGGAAGTTACACTTGTTGGTGCAGGCATCCACCTTTTTAATTTTTCCCCTAATTGTATTGGCATTTCACCCTCTCATGAAAAATGCAGAACAGCAGACCCTATGGCTGGCTTTCTTTTTTTTGGCGGCCCTACCATCTACGGTATCCTCCTCGGTGGTAATGGTCTCTATGGCCAAGGGCAATATCCCCGCTGCAATTTTTAATGCCAGTATATCTGGGATTATTGGCATCGCTATTACACCACTTTGGATGGGACCCTTTGTGCAGGATATTGGAACAGATTTTGATTTTACCGAAATTTATGCAAAACTAATTATACAAATAATTTTACCAGTATTACTGGGGATTTTACTTCAGCGTTTCCTCGGGGAATTTGCACAAAAATATAACAAGCGGCTAAGCGTGTTCGATAAATCCATTATCCTACTTATCATTTATAAAAGTTTTGCAGGATCGTTTGAAGAAAACATTTTTGGTACGGTATCCTTTTTGGATTTGTTGATACTTTTTACAGCGGTATTAGCTTTGTTTTACCTAGTATTTTTTTTAACAGGTTTTGTGGCCAAAAAGCTGAAATTCAATATGGAAGACCAAATTACGGCCCAATTTTGTGGAACAAAAAAATCCTTGGTGCACGGGACCGTTTTCTCCAAAATTTTGTTTGGAAATATGGCGTCCATAGGTATAATTCTGTTGCCACTAATGATATTCCATGCCACCCAGATTTTAATTTTGAGCATAATTGCAGGAATACGGGCCAGTAGACCAGAGGAGCAGGATCCTTTGGTAGAAGCATAGGCTAAAAAAGTAATGCCTAAGTTTCCATTACATTTTAGAACTATTTCCTTGAAATAATTTATTCAAAATCTGCCAGTTGGTCTTTGCCCTTTACTAAATTGGATTGGTGCTCCTTGACCATACGATCTATATCGGCAAGAATTTCTGGGTGATTCGCCCCAATATCAAAATTCTCAGAAGGGTCTTCGTTTAAATTGTATAGAATTGGGGTATCGTGAACTACCTTATCCCCAAATTGACCATAAGACCCTTGGGTAATGTAATGTGCTTTATAATTTCCCAGTCGGGCCGCGTATAATTGTGTTCCCCTATAGTAGAAAACTCCCTTTCGCGGGCTAGGTGCATTCTTAAAAAGTGTGCTACTTAGGTCATAACCATCCATAACCCTGTCCTTGGGCATTGGTACGCCGGCCAAGGCACTAAAGGTTGTGAAAAGGTCCATAGTGGTGCCCAGTTCGCTAATTACAGCAGGTTTAATGTTGGAAGGTGACCAAAAAATACAGGGCTCCCGCATTCCGCCCTCCCAGGTCATGCCCTTTCCGGCCTTTAACAATCCGGCACTTCCCCCGTTAATACCATAGGACAGCCAGGGACCATTGTCCGAAGTAAAGATTACAATAGTTTTTTTATCCAATCCCTCTTCCTTTAAGGCAGCAATTATTTGTCCTATGCCATGATCAATTTCCTCCACTACATCACCATAAATACCTCTTTTACTCTTGCCTAAAAAGTCCTTGGAGGCAAATAGGGGTATGTGTGGTAGATTGTGGGCCAAGTATATAAAGAAAGGATTGTCCTTATTTTTTTTGATAAAAGAAATGGTTTCTTCAGTATATCTTTTGGTAATGGTATTTTGATTTGCAGGCCGTTCTATTATTTCCGTATTCCTCATTAAAGGGACATTGAAATTTTCGGTGGGTAAATTTCCTTTTATTTCCTTAAAGGCCTTATAATCGCCAACAAAGTCCATGTCGTTGGAGTAGGGGATGCCAAAATAGTAATCAAAACC
>Ga0222651_1001170_pt1 | contig 13504 bp, 11 predicted proteins | sample AntAcemetagen369_FD_179855 | JGI IMG/M metagenome (GOLD analysis project Ga0222651, IMG submission 179855) | Saline water microbial communities from Ace Lake, Antarctica - #369 | ecosystem: Environmental > Aquatic > Non-marine Saline and Alkaline > Saline | place: Antarctica: Ace Lake...
TATTTGAATGTCAAGAACTTAAATATACCAATTTTCTGCTTTTTCTACAATATAAAACCCTCTTTTCTTAAGTCGAACTCACGTTATTTACTAAAAACTTACTACTTGCTATCCCGTCATTGCGAGAGAAGCGAAGCAATCTGCTTATTGTATATTAATCATGAAATCTACAAACTGAACACTTAAACTGATTATTGAAATACCGTTTACTTCGATTTCAACTCCATGCAATCTCAGTAAGGACTTTCAACTTTTAAAAATTGGACATTAAATATCAACATTGTTTATTGCTAATTGTTTACTGTTAATTGTTTCAGCCACTGAAAACTGTTCACTGACCACTGACCACTAAATAATTCCCCTACCTCAACAGTCTGCCAAATCCAAAATTTCAATTATTCTAACACTTTAATTAAAAAAATAAGAAGAAATAAAAATAAAAGGTAAAATATGATGTAAATCATGTAAAATATAGGAAGTTCCACACCTTCAAATAAGGTTTATTTGTAAAGGCCTATAGTACATCATTCAAAGAATACCTTTTAATGATATTATGTATAGACAGCCCATTTATTGCAACCATAATAATTAATTACATGAGAAAAAGTTTTCCAAAATTAATATGGACCCTAATCCTGGTTACCATATCCTGTTCAGAATCCCCTAAAGTTGAAACAGAAACAGCATCGCAACCCATTTATAAGGATGTTCCCTACCTACAGGATTATAGCATAAAATACAACAAACAAGAGGACAAAATTATGCTGTCCCAAGTATTTATGGATCGGAATGAGGTTATTCAAGTCGCTTCATCGGAAGGCATCTTGCGGACCCACGGCGGACAGTTCCTATATCCTGGCGTCCTGATACAGGATAAGACCTACCGACCCATAGTCGATAGGAATATTTCGGCAATGACCACATATAAAGATCAATTTGTTTACCTGGATGATAAGGCAGTCCTGAGCAATGCGTGGGCTGGCAGTCTATACCTGAAACACGAATTGCCGAAAGCCAATGTTTTTGCGGCAGGAAACGATTTCGAATTTTTGATCGGCGAAGGACAAAGGCTTCAATATGTTTCCAAGAACAAGAATAGTTGGATGGGAGCCCTTGACAAGGACAAGGTGATCGCCATTAAATTCGATAAGAAAACCAGTACCTTCTGGATATTGGGAGAAAAATCAGTGGCTTCCTTCAATCCTAAAGATAAAACGCTTAAAACGGTTTTCCAAAACGGAAACTTTACCTCCTTAGCGATATTGGAGAACAAATTGATCCTTACCACTTTGGATGGATATCTGGAAGTGGATGCCACTACGGGAATGCAAATCGGGGAAAATAAAACCAAATTGCCTTGGACAGAAATCACCTATGTTGATGTCATTGACAGCCACCTGTGGTTTGGTTCCACCAAAGGGGCATTTATGCTCAAAAAAGACGGAAAATTTGATTACTATAACGGGAAACGTTGGTTGCCCAGCAATAACGTGAAACACATCTCCAAAGGCACCGATCGTTCTATCCTAGTGCTCACTGAGGCCGGACTGGGACAAATAGTATATGAGGAAATGACCTTGTTCGACAAGGCCGAATATTATGAAAAACAAGTGCGTGACAGGCATATCCGACTTGGATTTAATGCAACCCTAGTGGATATGGACAATGGGAATTTTGACGGCGGTCGACTTTCAGATTCCGATAACGACGGACTTTGGACTACCATGTACCTAGCTGGAGAAGTTTTTCGTTTTGCCGTGACCAAATCTGACGATGCCCTGCAGAACTGTAGGGAAGCTATGGACGCTATGGAGAGATTGTTCAGTATTAATGAAGTTCCAGGCTTTCCTTCCAGATCCTTTGAAAGAAGTGGTTATATAGTTCGTTTGCATGATTCTGAAAGATGGCAACATGCCAAAGACCCTGAATGGGATTGGAAGTCCACTACCAGTAGCGATGAGGTCATTGGGCATATTTTTGCCTATGGCGCTATGGCCGAAATCATGGACAACGACCTTAAAGATCGTGCCATTGTACTTATAGATACCCTAATGAGCCATATTGTAAGAAATGATATGTATATGGTAGATTTTGATGGTAAACCTACTACTTGGGGCCGATGGAACCCTGAGTATGTAAATGAGCGTCCAAAAATGGTGGGCGACCGTAAGATAAATGCCTCCAATATTATAGCCATGTTGCAAACGGCCTATCATTTTACCGGTAAGGAGAAATACAAGGAAAAAGCTTTTGATCTAATGGATAATCACGGTTATTTGGATAACCTAATGTGGCCCATGAAAGATGTGGCCAAAGCTCCGGATGATGCTGATGATTGGAGCAAGATGTTATCCGAATCCTGGAACCATTCCGATGATGAAATGTACTTTGTTGGGTATTGGGGCCTTTATAGATATGCCTTTAACGATACCCTAAAAACAAAGTTTAAAGACGCTATAATAGATCATTGGGAAATTGAACGACCAGAAAAAGAAGGCGCTTGGAATATTTTGACCGCCCTCACCGGAACTCAGGAGTTCGACTTGGAAGAGGCGGCATGGTACCTTAGGGAACACCCCATGGATATGGTCTCCTGGAATATTATGAACAGCCATAGAAAAGACCTCACCTTCTTGGAACCAAATTTTAGGGAGCAGACCCTTAGTGAAGTCTTACCTCCGGACGAAAGACCAGTACAAAGACATAACGGGAACATGTTTAGATTGGACAGAGTCTCTGCCAAGGATGGTTCTGAAGAATTTTCAGCTGGCGATATCTGGCTGTTTCCCTATTGGATGGGAAGATATTTAGGAGTTATTAGTGAACCCATGCCCTCTGAATAATAAGGAATTATAAATTGTTTTAATAAGTTTAATACTGAATAATTTTCGCACGTGAAATACGGTATCCTAGGCATTATTATACTATGTTTTTGGGGTTGTGGCAAGAAAAACGAAACTGCCCTTGCCACAAATTCCCTTGTAAATGGTCAGCCCATATACTTGGACAAGCCATATATTCAGGAATATGCCGTTAAATACAAGCTGACCGAAAATCAAAAAGCCTATGCCTTAAGGGATATATTATCCAATCGCAATGGAAATATTCAAATTCTTTCCAACAAAGGCCTTTTGGTTCCGGAAAACGGGCAACTTTTCTATTCCGGAACGCTTACCCCCGATATTTCCTATAGCCCCATGGTGTCTAAGCATATTACAGCCTTCAAAAAATACAGGGAACATATAGTGTATCTGGACGATTCCTATGTGTTCAGCAACGCCTGGGCAGGAAAGCTTCAGATAGCACACGGACTGAAGAACGCCACCCTGCTGGCAGGTGGTGATGATTTCCATTTCTTGGTCTATAATGGTAAACAACTCGCCTATCTAAACTCCGAAGGAATAGAGTTGGAATTGGCGGCCCATAAAGGTATCTCCCAGATTATTTATCAAGAATCCCAAAAGCGATTTTTATTGATTTCTCCTGAAAAAATAACGGAATTTATTCCCGGTAAGCCTTTAAAGGATATCTATGCTGGTTCAGGGCTCAACTGTGCTACATTGACCGATAATGGCAACAAAATAGTGGTCGGGACCTCCAAAGGGTACTTTTTCTTAGATGAGGACAAGCTCATTTCCAAGGTGCCGTGGCCAGATATTACGACTATTGAGGAAATTGATGGATCCCTGTGGTTTGGGACAACATGGGGAGCCTTTAAATTATTGGAAGATGGCACCTATAGTTACTATTCCGGAGAACGTTGGTTGCCCGGTAATGAAGTAATTCGCATTGCGAAAGGTCCAGAAAATACAATTCTGATCCTCAGCAATAAAGGAGTGGGAAGTATACAATCCAGCCCAATGACCCTCGAGGATAAGGCCATGTTCTACGAAAAACAGGTCCGTGAAAAAAATATTAGATACGGTTTCAACTGTAGTTTAAGTAAGCTGCCAAATGGGTACGCTTCCGCAGTAATGAAAAACCAACCCAGTGATAACCTGTGGACGGCCATGTATCTGGTAAGTCAGTTATACCGATATAAAGTAACCGGTTCAGAGGAAGCAAAACAAAATGCCTTCGAGTCCTTTGAGGCCATGGAAAGATTACACCATATCACTACGATAAAAGGCCTATTTGCTAGAAGTTTTGAACGGGATTATAAAGTAATTGATGAAAAAAAAGAGGGTTGGAAAAAAAAGGAACTGCTTTCGGGTAGTCCCGCCAATCTTTGGCTCCCAGGAAACGACCATTCCAATTGGACTTGGAGATCAACCGCCAGCAGTGATCAGACAGTTGGCCAAATTTTTGCACTTACCGCCATTTTGGAATTGGTGGAAGACCAGGATTGGAAAGACCGCGCCCTGGAATGCTTGGACAATTTAATGGAATATATTGTAGACAACGACTACTATATCATAGATGTTGACGGAGAACCCACCCTTTGGGGAAAATGGAACCCCTACTATGTAAATAGCTTCCCTTCCAATGTGGGCGACCGAAGGCTATACTCCTCGAACATTATAAGTTTTCTGCAAACCGCCTATAAATTTACAGGGAAGGAAAAATATAAGACCAGTGCCTATCAACTAATGGAAGAACACGGTTACCTCAAAAACCTGATGCATCCCATAAGCCAAATTGGTCCCGACGATACCGATGAGCTTAGTAAAAACCTATCCCATGAGTGGAACCATTCCGATGACGAAATGTATTTCTTGGCCTATTTTGGGCTATATCCCTATGCCTTCACTCCTGAACTGCAAAACGATTACAAGAAGAGCATACAAGACCATTGGCAGGTAGAGCGACCTGAAAAAAATGCACTTTGGAATTTCATATATGCCGCTACCGGAGCCGAGGAATTTGATCTGGACAATTCCATTTGGTTTTTAAAAACCTATCCGATGGATCTAAGAAATTGGAAAATGCAGAATTCCCACCGAAAGGATATCACCTTGCTTCCCGATAATTTTAGGTTACAGACCACTAAGGAACTATTACCCATGACCGAAACACCTTTGTACCGTCATAACGGAAATATTTTTGACCTAGATCGCAACGGGGACGGAAAACAACTGATAAGCGCCGGTGACACTTGGCTATTGCCCTATTGGATGGGAAGGTATTTGGGGGTCATAAGCGTACCTCAAAAAAAGGATTAAAACATAGAATTCAATATATTAATAATCGAAGTAACCCATATGAACTCCACAAAAAAGCCTTTAAAGTTCAAGTTTGAAAATAGACCGACACTGCTATTGTTCATGACCCCCATACTATTCAGTGCTTGTGGCCAAGATACTTATAAAATGGAAAAACAAATAACCCATAATCTTTCGTACAACCACGATTTGGATAGCAATGATAATTTTTCTCCGGATGATGAATGGTTGGTCTATGATACCCGCACTGAGGAAGGTGGTATTGGCGCGAATGGAAAAATAGAAAAGATACATGTTAAAACCGGTAGAAAAGTGGTTCTATATCAACTGGAACAAAACCAGGCCTATGGTCCGGGGGTTGGTGCCGTAAGCTATAGCCATACCAATAATGAAGTGGTCTTTATCCATGGGTTATTGAATTGTTCCGCCGAGAAACCCTATGAGCAATGGCGCAGAACAGGGGTAATTATAAAGGATGACAATCCCGGAAATCCAATTTTCATGGATGCCAGGTACATCTCCCTTCCGTTTACACCTGGGGCACTCAGAGGAGGTACCCACAGACATGAATATAGCGGGGACGGAAAATGGATAGGTTACACCTATAACGATGCCATCATGAAGAAGCTTGAAGATTCCACTGGCACCACCCATAATCTCAGAACCATAGGGGTTTCCAAAAGCCATCATCCAGTAACTGTTCCTGAATCCAAGGACGGAGAGAATATCTCTGGGGAATGGTTCAGCGCCTTGGTGGTAAAGGTAGTACCAGACCCAACTCCTGGTTCCGATGAAATTAGCAAGGCGGCCGGAGATAGTTGGGTGGGACATTCTGGTTACCTAAAATCGGATGGGGGTACCCAAAGGGCAAGGGCCTTTATTGGGACAACGACCAACGAAAAAGGAGAAAAGGTAGACGAAGTTTATATCGTGGATATTCCAGAAGACATTACCATTGCTGGAGAGGGTGCAATCGAAGGTACAGAAACCACCATGCCCGCTCCCCCAAAGGGAACCCAACAGCGCCGACTAACCTATACGACCAATAATAAATATCCAGGTTGTGAAGGAATTGTACGTTCCTCCTATGGGGGAAGCATGCTCGCCTATTTGGCCCAAGATGACCAAAACATTAAACAGGTCTTCACCATTTCGCCCTGGGGCGGGAAACCCGTTCAACGCACCTTTCACGACTCCGATGTACAAGGTGGCATACGTTGGCATCCTAAAGAGCATCGCCTAATCTATATATGGCAGAACTCCTTGGTTGATTTAAAAATAGAGGATGGAAAAAGTATCATCCTAACAAAACCGACCCAAAGTCCCCTAAAAAATCCAGTTTGGTCACACGATGGACTTAAAATAGCCTATAACCGATTGGTTTCGAATAATGGGGAAACACCAACAGTACAGATTTTTGTGATAGAACTTTAAGCCAACGAACATGCGATCCATTTTATTATCAGCACTGTTTATCATCCATTTTTCCTTTGGCACCTATGCGCAGGAAACCAAGTTCCCACAGGACATAGCGGTTATCCATGGCAACACCCAAGGGCTTCCCCAAGGTAACATCCAACACATATCAATCACCAACAATACGCCTACCGCCACAACCTCCTCTGGCCAATATGAATGGAAGGATTCCAAATGGTCCTTTAATAATAGAGCTGCGACATCTGCTGCCTACCCTAGTTTTAAGGGTCTTCCTGAAGATACTGGTAAGGTCCTGAGCTGGGCAACTTATGGCGATACCACCTACGTGGGATGCGATAACGGACTTTATGTAAAAACTGCAAAAAATAAATGGAAACTTATACTCCCCTCAGACGAAAATTACAGCTGGGCCTTAAAAGAGGTAGCTGCCTTAACGGTGGACTCCAATAACCAATTGTGGTTCGGTTCCAAGGAAGGTATTGGTCGGTTGCACAAGGGTAGCTGGAAACTGTATACCGGCAAGGAAGGAGTACCCTACAATCATTTTACATCTGCAGCTTCGGACCCAAAGGGACAAGTCTGGTTTGGTACCGAAAATGGAGCCTTCAGGGTAGAAGATGATAAATTTTTCTATCGATCCAACCGCAGATGGCTACCGGATAACCATGTAAATGACATTGCCGTTGATTTGGAAGGAACGGCGTGGATAGCCACTGCAAACGGTATTGCCCAAATTATTTCCAAGGAAATGACCTATGCCGAAAAAGCTACCCATTTTACAAATCAGGTTGAGGAAAGACACAATAGGATCGGCTTTATTTGTCAAAGCCATCTTTCTGAACAATTCAATATCAATACCAGCGAATTGGCCATCTCGGACAATGACGGTCAGTATACGGCAATGTACGGGGCAGCCCAAGCATTTAGGTACGCACTTACCAAAGACCCAGAGGCCCGGGAACTGGCCAATAGAAGTTTTTATGCCCTAAAATGGCTGGTAGACATCACTTATGAGCCCGGATTTCCTGCAAGGGTAATTATCCCTGTTGATTGGCACGAACCTGTAAATGAGCAATACAGTCAGGAGTACAATCGCCGAAATCAGGCCAACGACCCCTTTTGGAAAGATATTTTCCCCCGTTTCCCAATCAGTGAGGATGGAAAATATAGATGGAAATGCGATACCAGCTCGGATGAGTTGGCCGGACATTATTTTTACTATGGAATCTACTATGATCTTGTAGCCGAGAGCAAGGAAGAAAAAGATGCCGTTAAACAAGTGGTGGCCGACGTTACCGACCACCTTATCCGACATGGTTTCAAACTAGTGGATTATGATGGAAAACCAACCCGTTGGGGGAGTTTTGACCCTGATTATTTCAATTCCATTTGGGGCTGGGACCAACGCGGTTTAAATTCCATGATGATGCTTTCCTTTTTAAATGTCGCCTCACATGTAACAGGAGACCCTAAATATGAAGAAGTGGCCGAAAAGCTGCGCGAAGAGGAAAATTACGATATCTACGCCATGCATGCCAAAGAATTTTTTCCACCGGAAAATGCGGTCCCTTGGGATAACAACCTTGGATTAATGAGTCTTTATGGCCTAATAAATTATGAACAGCATCCGGAAAGGCAAATTATGTACCGCATTGCCCTAGAGAATGCTTGGCTGCATATAAGCAAGCAGAAAAATACTTTTTGGGACGGACTTTACGGTGCCATGACAGGCTTTTTTACCAAAAAAGTGGATGAAGGCTTTTTTAAGCCCGAGGAGCTATTTGTTGAAAATCCCTTATTTGCAAACGCTTCCATAGAAAGATACTATAAGAGTAGTTTGGATACCCAATACATGACGGAAACCTTACAACGAATTCCCTTAGACCTCATAGGCTATGATATGGACAATACCCACCGCCTTGATATTTTGCTGGACCCAACACCGGGCCAGTCAAAAGGTATGGGCTGGGGCAACGATACCTATGCCCTACCCATAGACGAAAGAGGTCACGTAAGATTGGACCGCGATGCCACTGTTCTCCACGATAACGAAGGTAATGGATATGCGGAGCACGAAGGTACATTTTACCTACTACCCTATTATTTAGCCACTTATCACCAGGTAATTAAACCTTAGAACGCCATAAAGCTATAGCACTGACACACTTTTTATATCAATTAAAATGCATAGGTATCCTAAAATAGTATTGTTCGTTTTCCTTTTAAGCCTTAGCTATGGCCATGCACAGCATGAAATGTCCAAGCCAAAAAATGGCAACACCTATATTATCGCTCACAGAGGTGAACATAATGGGATTCCAGAAAATTCCCTTGCGGCCTATCAGAAAGCTATAGATCTGGGATGCGATTTTGTTGAAATTGATGTCAGGACCACCAAGGATGGTGAATTTGTAAGTGTCCATAACGCTACCATAGATACCTATGTCACGGGAAAGTCGGGCAAAGTGAGCGACTTTACATTATCCCAATTACAAGCGATGGATATAGGCATAAAACTAGGGGAAAAGTGGAGAAATACCCAAATTCCGACCTTTGAGGAGATACTATCGCTTTGCCAAGGAAAGATAGGGATATATCTAGACCTAAAGGATGCAGACCCCAAGGCTTTGGTCCCATTGATAAAAAAATATGGCATGCAAGAATCCATAGTGTGGTATATCTCCGCTAATAATCGCATAGCACTAACGAATGTTAAAACCAGTTGTCAAGAATGCCTAATAATGCCCGATCCTGGCAACAAAAAAAATATAAAGGAAGTATTCAGAAGTTACGCCCCAAAATATATGGCTTCGGACATGGGCCATATCTCCAAATCCTTTGTAAAGCAATTGCATTCCATGGGAGTCAAGGTATTTGTGGACGATGATGAAGATGACCCCAAGAAATGGCATCAAGAGTGGCAAAAACTACTTGGACTTGGCGTAGACGGAATACAAACCGATCAGCCAGAAGCTTTGATAAAATTTATTCGTGAGACCCGAATTTCAAAAGGCGCAGGCGCATAGAATTACGATAGCGAACGAACCCCGCCTTTTTGGTGAGTTATCTTGTTAAATACCCCTACCTTTGGGGCGGTTTATTAAAGGGATCCAGGGCCTTCCCTAGAGTTAAATACGATTTATTTCCTCCATAGAAAACCAATAATCCATATTATTCACAGCCTTCTTTCCTCCTGGTATCGATCAAATAAATAATTTTCCAGATGCCCTGTTGGTTGAAGAGCTGAAAAGAATTTACACCACAATGGCTAAAAGTATCGTTTAGCCAAAATTCATAGGATGTCCATGCATTCGCCATAGGGCCATCTATTTGGATATTATAGGTCAGGATTCGTTCCTCAAATTTAGTGATGGAGGGAATGGATACGATCGATTTTAGAAAATAATCGAATTTTTCAGTTTTGACCACCTCTTTTCCCTCAGTATTCTTGCCAATGGTCTGCAACACAATATCCTTGGAAACGGTTTCCTTTATGGCCGTTGAATCCTGTTGGTGAAACGCTTTAAAAAAAGAATCAATTGTATTTTTGACCATCTCCTCTCCCCCATGCTGGGCCTGTAGGCCAAATACCAAAAATAGCGTAAAACAAGTGACAACAATTTTGTTCATCATGTATGGATTGAAGAATAATTGAAAATAGTCAAAAAAAATAAAAACATCGGAACAAACTATGGTAAGATTGACGATTTTTGGAACAAATCATTACTTTTATCCCTCCAAAAACAAAATAGATGTCCACTGCCAAAAAAGAATACAAAAGAGTTACCGTAAAATCTCTCGTTGATATGAAAAAAAACGGAGAGAAAATTTCCATGTTAACGGCTTATGATTATTCTATGGCCAAAATAGTAGACGCTGCCAACGTAGATGTAATCCTAGTGGGCGACTCTGCCAGTAATGTTATGGCCGGACATGAAACCACCTTGCCAATTACCTTGGATCAAATGATTTATCATGCCTCTTCCGTAATTCGTGCCGTAAATAGGGCCTTGGTAGTTGTTGATATTCCTTTTGGGAGTTACCAAAGTGATCCCAAAGAAGCATTGCGCTCTGCTATCCGAATCATGAAGGAAAGTGGTGCCCATGCCGTAAAGGTCGAAGGGGGACAGGAAATTAAGGAATCGGTCAAAAGAATTTTAAATGCTGGCATACCGGTTATGGGACATTTGGGCCTAACCCCGCAATCCATTTATAAATTTGGCACCTATACGGTCAGGGCAAAAGAGGAAGATGAAGCCGTTAAATTAATTGAAGATGCCAAACTTTTGGAGAAAATGGGATGTTTTGCCATAGTTCTTGAAAAAATACCCGCTAAATTAGCCAAGGAAGTCGCAGAAAGTGTCTCGATTCCCATTATAGGAATTGGCGCAGGAAACGGTGTTGATGGCCAAGTATTGGTGATACATGACTTATTGGGTATTACCCAGGAATTTAATCCACGATTTCTACGTAGGTACCTCAACTTGTATGAAGAGATGGGCAATGCCATTTCACATTACGTAAATGATGTAAAGACCAAGGACTTCCCAAGCGACGAGGAGCAATACTAAACAGGCCTAAAGATTACTACCTATTATTGATGCCATTTCCTTTAAAGATTTTGGCCGATGAACTAGAAAATTAATTCAATCTAAGTGTCCACAAAAACAATATCCAACCCCAACAATCTTCAAGTATTATATGAAGACAATCACCTAATAGCCATTAACAAAAGGGCTGGCGATATAGTACAAGGGGATAAAACGGGCGATACTCCATTGAGTGAGGTGGTTAAACAATACATTAAGACAAAACACCAGAAACCAGGCAACGTTTATTTAGGGGTAGCGCACCGTCTGGATAGACCAACCACAGGTATTGTGGTCTTTGCCAAAACTTCAAAAGCCTTGACCAGACTAAACAAATTGTTTGCTGAGAAAGATGCCCAAAAAACGTATTGGGCCGTGGTCAACAAAATGCCTGAAAAAGAAAAGGACACTTTGATCCATTGGCTAAAGCGAAATACGAAACAAAATAAATCCTACGCCCATATAAAGGAGGTTCCCGATAGCAAAAAAGCCATTTTAGACTATAAGGTCATTAGGAGTCTGGATCGTTATTTTTTATTGGAAATCGATTTAAAAACGGGTAGGCACCATCAAATAAGGGCACAACTGGCAGCCATAGGTTGTGCTATTAAAGGGGATTTAAAATACGGTTCGGACCGAAGCAATAAAGATGGCAGTATCCACTTGCATGCCAGGAGCCTTTCATTTGTTCACCCTGTAAAAAAAGAAATGTTGCAACTTATAGCCCCACCTCCTGAGGACAGTGTCTGGAACGCATGTACGTAATTTTTCACCACATTTAACAAACGGCATATTTGTAATTCCTGCATAAAAATTATTTCTATGGGCAAGACAACACTATTTATTCTGAGTTTAATGCTTTTGGTTTCTTGTGGCAGTTACAATTCCATAGATACCTTTTATGAAGCCCATAAAAATGACAACTAGGTTACCGCTATCCGTGTACCCCAATTTATGATATCTTTGTTGAGCAATATTTCACCGGAAATAAATGCCTTGATCGGTGATACCAAAGATTTAAGGTATATGCAGTTTCCCGTGGAAACCCCTGCAAAGGCCGATTTCCTTAACAAGCAAATGAATGGCATTACTGGAAATTCCTTTATCGAGATTTTTCGTAATACTGATGATTTAAAACGTTCCGTGGTTTCCGTTAGGGAACGCAAAAATTCCGTCAAGGAAATTTTAATATTCAACAACAATAATAAAACTGGATCTTTCCTGTATTTTAATGGTGATTTTGACCCTGCAAAAGTAAGGGGAATGGCTAAAAATAATAAGTTTGAAAAACTTTCTGAAAGCCTGATCAAGGAGTACAATCCCAATACCCCGACTATAAATAACTAGTACATATTTATTTATAGGACCGCACACTCTCTATTACCACAGAGCTTAAAATTAGTATTCCGCCCATAACCGTAGTCCAGCTAGGAATTTCTGAAAGAAAAACTATCCCGATCAATATACCATATATAGGTTGTATACTGCTTAGAATACTCACCGTAGTAATGCTAAAGTGTTTAAAACAATTTAAGAACAATGTGTGGCCAATGGCAGTAGTAAACAAGGCCAATGTAAGCAGTGCCGGCCATTGATCGCTAATGGCCTCAACATTATATATAAAAAAGACAGGGGCCAATATAACACCGACTATACCCGTCTGATAGGTCATCATCATGGACCCGTTGTAATGTGCCGCCCTGGATTTTAATATAATATTCCTTATAGCGTAGGCTACTGCCGAGAAAACACCTAGACACACCGCAATAACATGTGTGTTGTTAGTATTAAAATCCGGTGCCAACAAATAAATTCCCGCCAGTACCAAAAGTCCCAATACGAAATGTATCCTTTGGAAGGGCGTTTTTAAAATCAAGGGTTCCAACAAGGCCGTGATAATGGGATACGTAAACATAGATAACATACCTATGGCCACATTGGAAAGCTGTAGGGCATAAAAATAGGTCAACCAGTGAACCCCCATAAAAATACCCCCTAAAAAAAGTATAGGTCGATCCCTTTTCGCTATCCGGAAAGATATTTTCTTCCATTTGCAATAGACCAGCAAAAATAAAAATGCCAATCCGGCCCTACTTGCTATAGTAACCGGTACCGGTAATTGCACATATCTTCCCAGGGCTCCGGAAGTGCTGATAAATAACATGGCCAGATTAATCTCTAGCAGATGGTTTATGTGAAGGCTTTTGCTTTTCAAGAATAAATTTTATCGGGTAACGGACATGGCCTTCTCTTTAATAATCTGGGCTACAGGTTTACTTTGCATATGGCTTTCCAACCAGGAGATGATATCCAAGT